>Ga0214919_10004902_pt1 | contig 19255 bp, 22 predicted proteins | sample LL1503_MetaG_FD_177994 | JGI IMG/M metagenome (GOLD analysis project Ga0214919, IMG submission 177994) | Freshwater microbial communities from Lake Lanier, Atlanta, Georgia, United States - LL-1503 | ecosystem: Environmental > Aquatic > Freshwater > Lake | place: USA: Georgia | collected...
GCCACTTCGAGCGCTGCCGCTTTGTCGGAATCCTTCACACTGATGAAAACATTCCCCTTCAGCGGCAATGCCGGTTGCGCAGACATCTGGCTCTTCGCGTAGGCGATGCCAGGATCGCTATCAATTCCCATCACCTCACCGGTCGAACGCATTTCGGGTCCGAGAATGATGTCAAGGCCAGGGAACTTGATGAATGGGAAGACGGCTTCCTTCACGGAAAAGTAATCCGGAATAATTTCCTCGGTGAATCCGAGTTCTATCAGGGTTTTCCCAGCCATCACCTTGGCGGCGAGCTTGGCCAACGGTACGCCTGTGGCTTTGCTTACAAAGGGCACCGTACGCGAAGCCCGAGGATTGACCTCGAGGATGTAAACGAGTTCGTCTTTGACGGCAAATTGCACGTTCATGAGTCCACGCACCTCTAACTCGAGAGCCATGGCTTTCGTGGCTTTTTTGATCGTTTCCAGCACTTCAGGAGAGAGCGAGAAACTCGGAATCATGCAGGCGCTATCGCCTGAGTGAATGCCAGCCTGCTCGATGTGCTCCATCACCCCGCCGATCACACACGTCTCGCCGTCAGAGATGCAATCGACGTCCACTTCAGTGGCGTCTTCGAGGAAACGGTCGACCAGCACTGGGCGCTGAGGACTGGCTTCGACGGCTGTTCGAATATAGCGACGGAGGTCCGCCTCATCGTGAACGATCTCCATCGCGCGCCCCCCAAGAACAAAGGACGGGCGCACCAAAACAGGATACCCGATCCGCGCTGCCACATCGACAGCCTCTTGCTCGTTGGTAGCGGTGCCGCCCTTCGTTTGGCGAAGACCAAGCTTATCCAGCATGGCGGAGAAATGTTTGCGATCCTCGGCCATCTCGATGCTTCGAGGTTGCGTGCCAATGATCCGGCAACCATTCGCCTCAAGTCCCGCAGCCAGATTCAAAGGGGTCTGTCCACCGAACTGCACAATCACGGCATCCGCCTTCTCGCGCTCGTAAATATTCAACACGTCCTCGAGTGTGAGGGGCTCGAAGTAAAGCTTATCGCTGGTATCGTAATCGGTCGAAACAGTCTCGGGATTCGAGTTAACCATGATGGTTTCCCATCCGAGTTCTTTCAGAGCGAATGCGGCATGGACACAGCAATAGTCAAACTCAATGCCCTGCCCGATGCGGTTCGGACCACCACCTAAAATCAGGACTTTTTTACGATCGCTCGCACGAGTTTCGTCCTCGTCGCCATAGCCTGAGTAATAATAAGGCGTAAAGGCCTCGAACTCGGCCGCGCACGTATCAACTAGACGATAAGCTGGAACGACACCGGCGGCCTTGCGGGCGGAGCGAACCTCGGGCTCGGTTGATTTTGTGAGGTGAGCGAGCTGACGGTCGGAAAAGCCAAACTTTTTGGCGCGACGGAAATCCACGCTTCCCAGCGGGGCAGGCAATGCGGCGAGGCGCTTCTCTTCGACAATGATGAGGCGAATGTGCTCGAGGAACCAGGGATCGATAGCAGAAATATCGTGCACCTCCTCGACGCTCAATCCGGCTAGGAACGCATACCGGATAAAGAAAATCCGCTCCGCGCAGGGAACTCGAAGTTTTTGACGAATGGTATCCAGATCGGGATTCGTATCCTTCCCATCAGCTCCGAGACCGAAGCGGCCGATTTCCAAGGAACGAAGCGCCTTCTGCAGAGATTCTTTAAACGTGCGACCGATGGCCATGGCCTCGCCCACGCTTTTCATTTGGGTCGTCAGCGTTGGATCGGCTTGAGGGAATTTCTCAAAGGTGAAACGTGGGATTTTGGTAACCACGTAGTCGATCGCCGGCTCGAAGCAGGCGGGAGTAACCCGCGTGATGTCATTTTTCAGCTCATCTAGCGTGTAGCCGACGGCGAGCTTGGCTGCGATTTTCGCAATCGGAAATCCTGTGGCTTTCGAGGCCAGGGCAGAACTCCGCGAAACACGTGGGTTCATTTCAATCACGACCATGCGCCCGTTGGCGGGATTGACCGAGAATTGGATATTCGATCCACCGGTTTCCACTCCGATCGCGCGGATGACGGCGAAGCTCGCGTCGCGCATGGCTTGGTATTCCTTGTCCGTAAGCGTCTGGATCGGGGCCACAGTGATCGAGTCACCAGTATGCACGCCCATTGGATCGAGATTTTCAATCGAACAAATGACCACGCAGTTATCAGCACGGTCACGCATGACCTCCATCTCGAATTCCTTCCAGCCGAGAAGAGATTCCTCAACGAGCACTTCGCTCACGGGAGAGAGATCCAGCCCGCGCAGGACGATCTCCTCGAGTTCCTCGCGGTTGTAGGCGATACCGCCACCGGCTCCGCCTAGAGTGAAAGCAGGGCGAATGATGAGCGGATAGGAACCGATTTCCAGCGCCACCGAGCGCGCTTCCTCAAGCGTGTGAGCAACACCAGAGCGGGCACAATCGAGCCCGATCTCGATCATGATATTTTTGAAAATAAGTCGGTCCTCGCCGCGCTTGATCGCCTCGGCATTGGCTCCAATGAGCCGGGCACCATGACGCTCTAGCGCTCCATTTTCAACGAGAGACATCGCCGCATTGAGAGCAGTCTGGCCACCGAGGGTCGGCAGAACGGCGTCGGGTTTCTCCCTCTCGAGAATTTTTTCAATCGCCTCGGGCGTGATCGGCTCGATGTAGGTGCGCTGCGCAAACTCGGGATCCGTCATGATCGTGGCAGGATTCGAGTTCACAAGAACGACATCGTATCCCTCCTCGGCCAGAGCCTTGCATGCCTGCACCCCAGAGTAGTCGAACTCGCAACCTTGCCCGATCACAATGGGACCGGAGCCAATAAGAAGAATTTTTTTAATCGAAGTATCCTTGGGCATGGTGCGGGAGACTATGACAACCACTTGGGGTTGGGCAACGAAATGGTTGGACTAAAAATCATGGGGGGTGGAGAAACGGAAACTATGGAAACTCGGAAATACAGCACTGGAACTAAAGGCCGCCTCAAAATGCACAGCGATGGGTGCAAAGAAATCATCAAAGTCAACTCCCCAAACTACAGCCTAGCAACGGAATTCATCACTTCCATCGATCCGGAACGTGAAGACCGCGTCTGGCAACGCTTCCAATCCCCCGAAGATGTCATTCCTGAACTTCAAGAGTGGCTAGGCGGAGGTGAATCAAAACCCAATCCCCCGCCCTCGCCTGTTGCCGCAATCATCCAACGCCGCGAAATCAAGCCCGCCAGCCGCCTCCTCACGCCCGCAATCGAGGCAGCCTTCCAAGCCACTCGCAAATGGCTCGAAAGCCCCGTGGGTCAATCCGCGATACAATCCCTCTCGCCCCAACAGGCCGCAGAAGCCGCCCTCCTAAAGCTCCACAGCGAGATCAAACCCTAGATCTCAGCGGCACTCTCGAGCACTTCGGATGCCGTTTTAAAATGCATCTTTGCATGCTGCTCGAGAGATTCTGCTCCATGTGTGCGAACCATCGCCACAGCGGCTTCCTTGACGCGACTGGATACGCCTCGCGGCAACTCAATGCCGATCGCCTTGCCGGCTTCATCCAGCCAATTGATGAATTTTTCGCGCGCTAAAATCGAGGCGGCTGCAACGGCGTAGTCGGATTCCGCTTTGGTGCGTTGCTCGAGAGTGATCTGGCGGCCTTTTTCCATGAGTGCCTTCTCAAGCACCCGCACGTCGGCAAACTTGTCCGAAAGGGCCCTCGGACACTCCGGACACAGCGCGCAAAGATCCTCGATCACGCGTGCATGCCCCCAAGCTAGCAGGCGATTGAGATTTCCGATCTTGCGGTAAAGCGGATTGTACCGCGCCGGCGCAATCGTCACGACACTGGATGGCACTCGAGCCCGCCGAATCGCACCGGCCAGCTCGCGAATCCGTTTGTCCGAGCTGATCGCCTTGCTGTCCTGCACACCAGCATCGCGCAATATTCGGGCGATTTCGGGATTCACATAGACACCCGCGATCACCAAGGGGCCAAAAAGGTCCCCCTTGCCGCTCTCATCGATTCCAAAGTGCGGTTCAAAAAGTTCCGGACTCGTCACCTCTTCATAGCCCAACCGAGCCTCACCCAATACGCGCGGCTCAAGTATAAAAGTGATGAACTCCTCAAGCCCCTTACCTTGAATCACCGCCTTCGGCCCCTTTTCATAAACGGCCACATTCACCTTTCCGTTCCTAGCCGCATAGAGCATGTATGGCTTTTGCTCAAAATCGAAACCCTCGCCCGCGAGAACAGTCCGCAGCGTTTCTGCCTGATCCGGCGTGAGCGCCACGGTATGGGAATGCAGTGCTTTTGGTGAAGACATTGCCGATCTTTGAGCGTAATCCCTCATGCGTGTCGAGATGATACCCGATTCCATGACTCCCGATTTTCACACCGCGCTCCGCAGATGGTTCCGCTCCCATGGGCGCGACCTCCCATGGCGCGCCGCCCCCACGCCCTACGCCGTGCTCGTCTCCGAGTTCATGCTACAGCAAACCACCGTCGCCGCCGTGATCCCTTATTTTGAGCGATGGATGCGCCGATTCCCTGATATCGCCACACTCGCAGCGGCACCCGAATCGGACGTCCTGAAACTCTGGGAGGGCCTTGGATATTACTCTCGCGCCCGCAACTTGCACCGAGCAGCGCAATCGGTAACGGCGCAATTTGGCGAAATCATCCCATCCGATCTTGCAGCCCTCCGTTCCCTTCCCGGTGTCGGCCCCTACACAGCAGCAGCTATCGCCGCCTTTGCCTTTGATCAATGTGTTCCGGTCTTGGATGCCAATATCAACCGCGTCGTCGCGCGTCTCTTCAATTACCGAGAAAATATCACAACCAAAGCCGGTCGCGATTTTCTGGAACTCGCCGCCGCCTCCCTTCTTCCCAAATCCGGCGGTCGCCGCCATGCATCTGCCCTCATGGATCTCGGCGCCACCCTCTGCCGATCAGGTGTACCCGATTGCGCGGCATGTCCCGTTCATCATTTTTGCAAAGCTGTCGATCCCGAGGAACTACCTGTGAAACCAGCAAAAAAAGCCATCACTGAGATCAATGACTGGCGTTCCTTCTCCCGGTCGGGCGATTCGATTTTTCTCATTGAGTCACCCGGCCCGACTTGGCGTGGACTCTGGATCCTCCCCCCCGGCGAACCCACTCGAGAACCCCTTGTCACGCTCATCTACAGCATCACTCGCTATAAAGTCACCCTTGGCATTTCACACGGTGTTCCGCAGCCAAACTGGACTCCCTTTCCACTATCAAGCCTCCCACCGATGCCCAGCCCCCACCGCAAAGCCCTTCGCCTTATCCTCGCGAAAAACCTGATTACCTAGCGAGAGAAGAGGCGTGATAATTTTTTTTGCATTCAGTATTGCATGATCCGAAAGACCGAATAAATTCCCAATCTCTCTCGGGTTGGTAGCTCAATGGTAGAGCAGCGCCCTTTTAAGGCGTTGGTTGAGGGTTCGAGTCCCTCCCAACCCACTCCCCTCTTTTCCCTACGACCCCGCATCAATAATAGATCAGAGGGCTTTTTTGTGTCTCAAGCTGAATGCGAACCGAAACGCACGAAAACGAACAAAAACGCATTCTAAATGGCAAGTATCTGGCAAGTGGTTTTAGACCACTTGGGACTGGAAAGCACCACTCCAACCAACTCAAACACTCATTTCTGAAAAAACTCACAGCATTCGTCACCGCCGAAACCTCGGAGAGGGTGCGAAGCACAAGCCCCATGCGGAGTGGTTGGCCCGCGCAGGTCGGCTCGGATAATGGCTGGTAGTGGATAGCTTGGGTGATCTCCCTTCGTGGCAATGCCGCTATCCACTACTGGCCGTTATCGGAGAGCGAAGCGCCGGACGGGTTGCCAATGCAGGATAGGACATCGAAGAGGGGATGGTGAGCGCCACGGGTTCGGAGTCATCGCGAAGCGGCCTACCGGAGCGTGACTGACGCTCGGCATAAGGCTTCGTGAGACTCGCGCTGAAGCAAGACTGTGATGCAGCGGAGTCGATCGCCAGCGATGCCATGCGGCTTTGGGGGCGCGGTGTCGAACCTCGGCGACGACGAAGGAATTTTGGTGAGGTCTGGAATTTTTGGCATGTGACGAATATCGATCCCCTATGTGCCCTTCGACGAGAACCGCATCAAGATCACCGAAGAGAACAGCAACCGCATCGCCGCAGCGGATGCCTTTACAAGCAACTCCAAAGAAGTTTCGACTGATACCAGCAACAGCATTTGGGTTGACTTGAACGATTCATTGGAATATCGAAAGGGAAATGGGAGTAACGCTATTACAGCCTCGCAAAAAATCGCCCGTGACATTGCAGCAAGCTCGCAAGCAATTCAGAACTCACAATCCGGCACATCCGAAATTGCTGGACAAATTTTGGCCATCGAAAGAGCAGATGGAATCCCGTGGCAGGATGTGGAAAGTCTGGGAAGACCAGATACAGAAGCATCCGAACATTTAATTTGGTTTTTCCCATCCGAGGGGAAGGTTTTTAAAGCTACTGCTTACGGCAGATTTGGGCATTCAATATCAAAAGGCTCAGGGAAAAATTCACCATTGGAATATTTGCGCCGGATCGCGGCAACCAACGAAGCGTTTGATGATACTGCCACGATTATTGGAAAATTCCGGCATCCAGACGGCGCACTTGGCTTAGTTCACGCTCAAGATTTTATTGTTAGAAAAAAAGGTTCTAAAAAAATAACTTTTTCGGAGATTGAGCGTTTCCTTTTGAAAAACGGTTTTCTCAAAGATGAGCGCCGTGAAGCAGTTTTTGTTAACAAAGACATTGGAATTGAAGTCGCTGATGCCCACCCGGGCAATTTCATTAAATCCGAAAATGGCACATTGGTTCCAATCGATGTTCTCGCATTCAAATTTGATGAAACTAAAGGAGTAAACTACTCCATCGCCAGCCAGTCCGAGATCGAACGGGTAAACGCGCCCTCGGCGGCATGAACCGAGGCCCGGACGAGCGGGCCAAGCAGAGCTTCTCCAATCTCATGGATTGGAATTCCGAAGAACTCACCGCGATGGCTGATACCGGTTCCGATGAATCGCAAATCAACCGAATGGGCACGCTTTTTGCCGTCATAAACTTATGGGGTCAAAGTTTATTTTCAGCCTGATGAAAACAAATCCACCAGTCGGCACCTGAGAGCCTTGGAGAGGTAGACCAACTCAAAGTCCCCGACCCACCGGAGGCGCCCCTCGATCTTCGCGATTGTGTTGCGGTCGACGTCCCAACCAATGCGCTGGCAGGCCGCTGCTAGAGCGGGCTGAGAGAGGTTGGCAGCAACTCGTAGTCGGCGCACTTGCGGGCCAACAATGTTTCGAGGTTGGGTTGTCATCGTGCTGAATCCAGCACTTGACCCTACCCATCATCCGCATCAGCATCGTGCCGGATTCAGCACGATTTTATGAAACGATTATACGCCGCTCACCCCACAATTTTCTCACTGGTCGTGTTCGCTTTCATTCTTGACGTCGTTATGCTCGCAAGCACAGGCGGCTTGTGGAGGGATTCGTCGTTCGCGATTGGAAGCACATTGGTCGTGGTCTACTTTTTTGGAATAAGCTCCCTTTTACGCTTTGCCATATTCAGAAACCGCATCCACCTTGGCATAACTTGGGTATTCACAATCGTGCTGTGGTTTGGGTGGTTCGCGCTCCAAGTCGCTCTTAACCAAGGTCAATACCGTCCAAGCCTCCTTTTCATCATGTGTCTCATCGTTGCATTTAAAACAATGCGCCTTGAACAATCAGAAGAGGAAAAAAACACCTCGTCACAAGCTGATGAAGATAATCAGAAAAACTTGGCCTCCCAGTCCACTGATTCTCAAGAAACACTGCTCGCGCCGATTTCAAGTTCGCCAAGAAAAAAACAAAAAGCGAAAGCCGAGACCGCCCAATCTAATCCTGTGGCGCCGTCACCCAGCATTCCATCTCCCAGCATAGATTCATGCAATGAAACTGGTGGAACCGGAAACCTGCATCAACTAAAGCACGCCCTTGGGGCAATCGCAGGCACCGGGTGTTTGTTAGCCCTGTGGGACATGCCGGAGGACTATTACAAGGTGCTGAGGTTTTTAGTTGTGGCAGCTTGTTCAATTATTATTTGGGACATTCAAAAATCGAGTGCAAACGATACCAATAAGACGTTGGTTTCCGTGGGGTTTGGAATGCTTGCTGTATTTTTCAATCCAATTATGCCAATCGATTTAGACTATGATAAGTGGCTTTGGGTTAGAATTGTGGCTCTGGCGTTGTTTTTGGGGAGCAGCATCCCCAAAAATGCTAAGAAAGCTATTTGGGCATCGTGCATTAAATATGGTCCGAAAACAGCCATAATAATAACATCAGTGTTCACTATATCCATTTTGTCCATAGTTTTATATTACATAATAAAAGATTTTACTGTTAATGCAGGAAAGCAAAAGGCGGGAGTTATTGATGACGAAACAGCGACAAAATACTACAACGAATTCGACTCGCTTACTGGTGCGGAGCGTGAGTCCCGCGCCGATGCGCTTCGTATGTGGGCCGACCAGAAGGATGCCGACCAGAAGCGTGAGCAGTTCGACACGCTCAACAAAATTTACTCGGACTTCGATGGCTACGTTAAAGAGGCTGGGTTGCAGGATTTCGACGAAGACTCCCGCTACCGCACCGCCAACCGTCAGTTCATCGCCTCGCAGTTCAACCAGACCCCGGAGGAGCAGCAGGAAACATACTCGTCCTTCCGCGACAAATGGACCGTGTCAGTAGCTGGCAAAAATGGGATGTCCGAGAAGGAAACATTCAACCTGATCAGAAGCCACCTTTTAGCGATCGGTAAAGCAACAAACTCACAAATCAAAATAATCGACGACGAGACGGCATTCCGTATTTTAACCGAAGCAAAACAGGCAACCGGTGATGAACGCGAGCAAATGGCCGATGCGGTGATTGCTTACGGGGAGAAAAAACTACAAGAGGAATACAACACCAATGATGAGCATTATTCAAAAATGTTCATGGATGATGCCTACAACCAAGAATACAAAGGCCGATCCACGGCCATCAAAGAAGCAGTCAATCCAAATGAGACGTGGCAGCGCGGGACGATCCAAGGCTACCTTTCCCACCGACTAGGACGAGATGTCACTGCCGACAACTACGAGATCGAGCGAGACGCATTTTCGATGTCCGCTTTCGGTCAGAAGAACATCAACGATGGTCAGCTTTTTGATAATATCAAAGGCGACTACGAGTGGCAGCATAAGAAGACCGAGGCGCTCAATGACCTTCGAATGCAAGCGGTCGGAAAGGCCATTAAGGATGCCAAGTTCGGCCAATCCCGTCCCTTCGTGGAGGGGATGACCGAGGTCTTCAATACATGGCAGACGAAGTATCCCGAATTGGTAGATGGAGCGAATGATGCCGCCTTTCTATCGCAGGGATACAAGCTCTATTTCGATACATTCAATGTTATCGCGTCCAGTCGCAAGCTCATGAGCAATTTAAAATAAAGATGAGCAGGGCTAGAAAAACGGATTGGACAGAGTGGATAGGCATCGCCGCCTTTTGGTATGTACCAGTTGGTATTGCGTTTCTTCTAGTGCATAAAGAACCGGAAATTTCTACGCTTTGCTGGTTCGGCATTTATCTTGCAAGCCCGGTGATTGTGGCGGGCGGGATTGTCGTCACTGGGGTCTTCGTTTTATTAGTCGGCCTCCCGGCATTTTGGATTTGGCACAAACTCAAACTCCCTGACCAGATCAACCGCTGTGAAATGCTTCTGTATCAAATTCAGAGAAAAAGCGAAAACGCCGCCCGAAATGGCAACAAATGGGAGGCGCTCAAAATGAAGTTAGTGTATGGGGTGACAGCTATAGCAATGGTGATTCTGATAGGCTTAATTGCTTCATTTAAAGCGGTGACATACCTGTAAGCTAATCATCAATTTTTTTCTTGTAGTAGGAAATCATCTTATGTTCATAAGTTGTCTCTTCAGGAAAAAGCGATAACTCAACATTAATATCACTAACTATTTCCCAATCAGATAGTTTCTGGCGAGGAACAACAGCTAATTCTGTTCTTGGTGGACTTGAGATATTATATTCATAATTATCTGATAAGATTCCCTTGATATTAATAATGCAACGCACTACCTCTTTCTGAGGCTCTTTTTCAAATGTAAAATTATCTTTTTTTATTATTTGCGGCATAGAGCAAACATCTCTTATTGAGTAATCAACAGCCAATTCTCCTTTACGTGCATTTGAGTTAGAATCCTCAATTTTACCTATGAATTTATGTTTTGCTTTGTGCCTTAACTCAAAGGTTTCTTTAGGTGATTCAGGTAGTTTATCGAAAATATAAAGGTGAACTTCAGTTCCTAATGGTTTTTTAAATTTACTTTTATCTAATATTATAGAAATAGAATCCTTTGATTTAAGTTTGCATTTTTCAGCAGTTGCAAAAATCAGGATGGTTCTGGGATCATCTTCTGTAAACATCTCCGCATAGAAGCCGTTAATGGATTGCTTAGCCCATTCTTCATAATGTTCTCTTTTATCATGTTTATAAATAAGAGATTCATTATTTATTTCTTTTATATGATTTTGGACATTCTTAAAGTTGTCATCATCAATATTACCTTCAATTAGAACTCCAGCTTCACCATTATCACCGCTCATTGCAAATTTTGTAAGATTATGAGAACCAATGAAAGCACAAGCCATGTCATCTGACAATTCCATGTAAATGATCTTGCTGTGGATCATTGGCCGAAATCTTTCCTTCTTGGGTCTTTTAACGTGAGCGTATCCCAAATGAACTTTTAAACGATTATTTTGAACTCCTAATTTAAAAAGATATTCAAGAGTCTCGCAACCTTTAGAAGTAGCCTTGCCAATCACAATCGATCTCAATATTTCCGGTCTGTCTTCAATAGGTTTGATTATTTTTTTGATCCCGTCAGGAGTTGCAAAGCCGGTTACGATATCAATAGCTTTGGCTCTGCAGGCTTTATCTTTTATGAGGGTCGCAACTTCTTGCTCTAAACTACCAAATAGGAATGTTGTTGTAACGGGCATGGATTAGTTCCGTAAAGGGTCTTAAAATCTAGCGTCGGCGAGTTGCATGGGCGGTTAACGACTTTAGCGGTGAAGCGGTTTTTTTGAAAATTCCATATCGATGCTTGAGCCGAATCATCGTCTGGTCAAGTTGCGATTGAGTGCTATCTTGCCCTGCAACTTTGAAAACCAACAACCCAGAAGCCTCCGCACAACAACCACACCCAGTGGAAATGCTAGCGATGATGGGGAGACCGATGGCGGGGGAGGAATCCGATCTCGCCTCGATGGAATTGCCCGTCGATCCTTGGGAAATAGCGGCACGATCAACATTAAATCGCGGACTAGCGAAAACTATCGAGGAAGCTCGGCAGTTGGTGGCGGAAGCGATTTAACTGCCCTCAACATCGAGGATTCACTACTGCTTTATGGCATTCAAAATAGTTACCTTAGGGAAAGCTGTGTCATAATCAGAACTTGCGAAGGACAGGATAGCCCGATCGTGGTATATATGAAGTGGAATACCGAACTTCATGCAAACCTTGGAACCAACGCAGACACCGACAACGAGCTTGAGTCCTCTACGCCAAAGGATGCAAGCGGCATGGCCGAAGGACAGGACACGCGAGTTGGGCAAGTCGCAGAAGACGCGCCTGTCAACATGGGTGGAGCGGGACAGGGTGACCAAGGGCGAGGAATATCTGACGGTTCCAGTGCTACAGGGGCTGCTGGAGATGCTCGAAACATACTACCCAGAGGAATCGAGCAGATCGTTGCCGATTTAAAACCTCGCAGCCAGACGCTGCGGTCCATCCCCAACTAGGTTTCAAAACTGGTCAAACCCCTCCACCAATGACCACGTTTGCGTGAAATGGTTATGGGTATTTTTGGATGAATTAGCTGGAGAAAATATAAAAATGCATGACAATCGAAACGTGATTCACAGATTGCAGCTTTTGGTTTTAATATGCCTTATCAGCGCAGGCTGCGCCACAGATGTTGCCAATCGCTACTACGCCAGCATCAAATACCCCCCGAAGAATTCACAGGATGTCCAAATTTTAAGGCAACCGCCTGCCAGACCCTACGATGTCATTGCAGATTTTCAGTCTCGCGGAGAAAGCCCTAAATCTGTTGCAAAAAAAGCCGCTAAAATCGGTGCTGATGCCGTAATCATTGCGACCCTTGGCGGCTATTATGAACTTGGCACGCAGTGGGCGTCTGAGGATAATCAGGCCGACACCTACACTAGAATTGTCGGAACAGCTATCCGTTACAAATAATTAATTTATGAAAAATACCACCAAAATAATCGCCGCAATACTTACAGGTGCGCTCGTAAGCGGATGCGCTGTTGTGGATGTTACCAAAACATCATCTGGGTTTCATCAACCCACCAACCCCAACCTCGTCCAGATTCTTAAAACTATTCCAGATAAAAAATACATAGAACTTGGGACAATAACTGTTACCGGGTTCGCGCCGTCGGAAACGGCCAAAATGCACAACGCAGTTAGAACGAAGTCAGCACCTCTAGGTGCGGATGCCGCCATTCTTACTGAAGAGGGCTTGCTCAACGATGGGTGGAGTATTCAGAAGTGGGCAACAGGTGTTGCTATAAAATTCCAGTAACCACCTTCAAGTAATCCCGCTAACGGCGGATTGACTTTCGCGGCTTGCGAGTGAATGCTTTCCTTGGAGTCAGAGTTGAAGGGCAAGTTGTCTTCGGACAACCTACTGGCGTTAGTCAGCGGCAAGCCCATGTCCTCTGACTCTATTTTTTATACCGCCCCCCGCGCCTGCGCGTATTGGTCGGAAACCCTCACCCTGCTATCGGGTCTCCCGTCCCGCCGATACGGATGCGGATATCGACTGCTGATGCGATGTCTACCTTCTCTGGCTCATTCCAGCCCATTGCGCGGGCAAGCATTTCGCCATAGCGGACGGTCGCAGGTTCGGCTGGTGGTTGGGTGAGGAACCTGTGTTGAAGCTCGAAGAGATAGTCGGTGCGCTTCATTGCCATCAACCGCTCGGAATCCACGCGAAGTTCCTCGATGCGCTCTGCTACCGCTGGCTTACTTCCGAGCCTCTCAGCGCCTTGCGCAGCTCCATTCGGGCTGAAGCCGGCCTCTTCATATGCCTTGGATGCGATTGCTCCTGCGGCGATGAGTTGCGCGAATTTTTCGTGGCGGATGTTTTGGAGTCTCATGATTCGGGTATCAGTCAAAACTAGATTGGAGTTGGGGCGTAGTTGCGATCCGGCGGATGGCAACGAATGTGTGTGATGTCGCGGTGAGATGGGCGATCTCTCGGTTCGTCGCCTGCGGATGCGCCTTCAGAGCGGTATCCACGGCGCTGCGCTTTTGCTTGCGAGTCATGCGATGCGCTGGAGGATCAACAATTCTCAACCCTGCACCTGTGGCAACATTGCCAGTGGGAGCTGGAATCCAGCGTTTGAGTTCATCGTCGCCGGGATGTTCGGCCTGTTTGCCCCAGTGGAACCAAGTCTTGCCTGCGAGTAGGGCGGCGGCGGCTTCGGGTTTGATGGAGTCAGGGAGTTTTTGGAATGGGATGGTCATGGCATGACGGCGCTTCTTCGCGCTGTGAGGCGCTGTGGCGCGTTTTTAGTTTCGGTGAGGGTCACGGGCGCGGAGGGTTCTGCTTGGATGCTCTGCGCGGCCCGCTGGATGTCGCGAACCTGTGAGGCGAGGGCGCGGAATGCGAAGTCCGCCGCTCCTGCCGTCGATCCGCCGAAGATGATTGGACAATACCTCACGGCCCAAGAGGCGAGTGTTCCGCTGATGGAGTTCGGATGGATGCCACGGGCGGCGCGTTGGACATCAGCCAAGCTCCCCTCCACAACGATCAAGAAGCGCCCGACATAGCGCCCTCGGCGAAGCTCACGCTCGAAACGCTCGCGGCTTGCGCCAATGCATCCGGCGAGGTCGGAAGGGGTCTTGCGCTCGACCACCACGCCTTCGGGAATCCGGGCGAGGGCGATGTCTCCCGTTTCGAGTGTGCCGTGTTCGATGCGCCAGCCCTCGGGGAGATGAGCGGACCACGGATGCGGATCGGGTTCGCGAGTGTCGAATAGCAGAGTCATGGAGGGTGGTGTGGTGGGGTCTGTTTTGGAGTTCCTCATTAGATAGGGTCTTTGTGATTTTCGGCTATAAAGGTTAAAAACAATCTCCTACACTCCACCCTCCCCCAGTGATTCGATCCGCCAACGGGTAAATCCATTCACCACGGATGATGAAATGCTCGCCCGTCCTGCTTTTTGCAGTCTGCCGAGGTAAGCCCCACAGGCGGCGCTCCAGGTTAGAATACTTCGAGCGCTATGCCGCGTTTGCTCGTCCTCCATAAGCGCCTTTTCAAGCTCTGCCGCCGATCCGCGCCATGCCCCCTCGGTAGTAATCTGAAACGAGACTGCGGAGCATTGGGCGACAAGTTCGCGAAACCGCTCTTCGATTTCCATGCTTCTCAACCGCTCCCGAAGTTCTGGATTGTGCCAAGCGGCGACGCCAGTCCGTCGATTGCGGAGATGCTCCGGGTGGGTGGAGTTCTCCAAATGGTAGATGAATGCTGGAATCTCTTCGTTCAAGCGCCCGGAGATTTCATCCGGCGACTCCAAACCACCGAGCCGGGCGCGATTGCAAAGGAAGAGCGATATCTTGTCCTCCAGCGAATCATCCAAAGCCGGAAGCACCATCATGTTTTCTGGTTCGGAATTGACCGCCAGAACCACGGCATGGATAGGGCGCATGGTGACAGCATCCCGATATTTCCCTTCCACCCGGACGGATGCCGCGAAGAGTTGCTTCTTCAGTCCTTGGGCGAGGGAGATACGGGCGCGAGGGTCTCGACTTGCGATCTCGTCATCAATCACCAGAAGTTCCGCGCCAAGAGCATCGGCGTTGAAGTTGGTTGATCCGTTGAGCGCCCGGAGTGCGTTTGCGCTCCTGCCACCCAGCACACGGCGGGCAAGTTCGATGAAGAGACTTTTCCCGCATTCCTTGGGGCCGACAAGGGCGGCGGCTGGCAGCGGCCTTCTTTTGCCAGCAACCAGATTGCTTCGTGCTTGGCGCAACCATCCAATGGCGGCGAGGGCTTGATCCTGACCATCGAACAATTCCGCAAGAAAAGCCGCGATAAATGAAAAATCCCCCGGAGTTCCTTCGATAATTTTCGGGCCGCTTGTTACCAGAAAAGTAGCCTCCATGTCCTCGCTGGTATGCACCCCCGGCGCGATCCCAGCGACAGGGCCGATATAACTGACGAAGTTGTTCAGCCGGATGTTGCAAAGGGCCTCGTCATAGTTTGCTTTTTTGCCAAGGTAGGGCTTGAGGTGTTGGACAACCGCCTCGGCACAAGTAAGCGGGATGAATTTTCCAGCGTGTTCGATGGCATAGCCTCCGCGCCCAGCGTAGTAGATTTTCGGCAAAGGTCGATATTCGACCACGGCCTCGGCCTCTACACATTTCGGCTCTTCAGTCCACCCGGTAGCGAGCTCGGGCTTCATTTCACCACCTCAGGGTTGAAGAAATAAACCTCCTGCCGCTTGCCGTTGTCGCGAGTGCCATCCGGCATTCTCACAAACTGCGAGCGTGTCCATGTCGCATGATCGGCTCCGATCTCAACCGCATGGCGCATAAATGCGCGAAGGCGCTCTTCGGGTTGCCCGTGGCAGTAGAACCATCCGTGGATCGACTTGCTACCGCTATGAACCGCCAGCGCCAGCGGAGCCTTGGATGCGAGGTGAAAAAGCACCCCGGCTTGCTCGTCTGCCGTTCCGTTGTCCTGCTCAACGACAAGAAACCTGCGCGGCCCCGTGTTGTCCAAGGCGTGTGCGCTCGTCCGCCCGTCTTTGGTCTTCCCGGTGGGGGCGCTCATCGGCGAAGGAACGATGAGTTGAAGACCCGACAAGCTCCCCCGCCAGTCCTCGCGTGGGCGGGTGGCGAAGTTGCTGTTCGACGCACCGCAGCACAGGAGAGGGTTGCCGGGGAAAAGCCTGTCGATAATCTCCTCTGTATGCGGCTCGGCATCCTCAAAGCGGATCGGAGAATGCTCCCACAGGTCGGCCAGCCCGCCCGTGGAGGCAAACACGGCCTCCTGTTGCTCCTGATTCACCTTCGGCCATGCAGGCTGGCGCGGCGCTGGAGGTAGTCCAGGTTGCCATGCCACGGATGCGGAGTTGTCCACGGCCCGCTCGATCTCCCCGGCCTTGATGGATTCGCCAGCGGTCGCGGCCTCCAAGAGCGCCACGATCTCGCCCCGCTCCCGGTAGGGATGAAGCACCCGTGCCACCTTGAAGAGCCAGTTGTTCAGCCCCTGCCCGCGCCTCGGCATTGATGCCAACAGATCGCGGACAAATTGCGGAAGTTCCCGTGATGTGTTGTTCATGGCAATACCCCCGTGACTGAGTTGGACTGAATGCGCTCGATCTCGTCTTGAATCCGGTCGGCGCGGCTGTGGATGCGCCAGAAGACCCATCCCAAAGGCGCTTGTAAATTTCGAAGCAAGACGTATTGAAATTTTAGGTTTTCTATCGAAGCCCAGCCAGTGAAAGCCCACAGACTTTTTCGTTTTTCGGGGTAGGGAGTCATTTCGCCTCCTCCATGTTTGCCCGGAGGAAGTCGCGGATGCTTTGGCAGCACCAGAGTCGGTGGGCGCGGGGAAAGCCGAAAATCCGGCGACCCAACTTTGCGTCACAAAATTCTGAGCCTGCGGGGACGCTATCCTCGGTTGAGGCAGTGGATGGCAATATGGTTCTCATACCGTGACCGCATTCCTTTCCAAATATTCAGCAAGGTCTGATGGCCTGATGCGAACGCATCTTGGTGAAAGCCGGATGACCGAGAGTCTGCCAGCTTTAATTTGATGTTCGAGGAAACGCCGAGAACAATCCACTCGCATTGCGGCTTCACCGAGTCGCATCGCTGTCGTTTCATTCGCGGCCTGTCTTTGTTGGTTGGCGTTTTTCATATCGCCTTCCAAGCATTCGCAAAAAATATGACTTGTCGAAAGAAGCCCTTACTTTGGCCGTTTATAGAGGGTGTGCTGAATCAGGCTGGGAGGCGATCCAAGCCCGCAAAAATAAATCTATCGTTCCACTTTTCTTTGACGTCCTTGCCCGAGATTCCATACCCAATGGCCTCAAGTCTTTTGATCAGATGAGATTTTTTTGGGCGGGCGCGCAGTTGCTGAAATTGACCTTGCGCCTCCCAAATAAGAACAGCAACAGCACCTACTTTTTTCTCGGAACGCTTGTCTGGAATTTTCCCTACATAACGAGCAACTGCCAACACGGCGTCTCGGAATTTCTTCCCGATTATATCTGCCACATTGGTGCAATCGCTTGAGCGTAGAACCTTGCTCATCGAACTCCCGAGAGCCACTCCCACCTCCCGAGCAAGAGGCACTTCAGAGCCTTTATAACCACGCTTTTTGAAACGCCAGATTTTCAAAAAAGCGACTGCCAAATCGATGCGTTCATCGGTATCAGCATTATTCTTTGAATTGTTGATCCGTAGCAACGAGCGAAGCATGGCCCTTTCAATCGGTGGGGCCGTAACCAGCTCGGTGGGTCCACCCACTTTGTAAAGTTCGTAAAGTGCAAACTCTGGGCAACGAGCCAATAGCCGGCGTCCTCTTTCGGTAAAACCCTCGGGATATTTGAAGTCCAAAAGGCTTTTTGCAAGTGGTATAGAATTTGGCTCTCTGGAATCAGTCGTTTTTTTCTTCTTGGCAGGCATGGCAATTATCCCACAGCAGTAAACTTAACGACATTCCCATCAGTCGTGGTCGGAGTGATTTTAAAATAGGCATCTGCCGCCGAGGGCTTCACTAATTCCAAATAGTGGCTCTGGATCATCGATGGAGAATTCCCGGCAGCCGTTGCAACCAATCCAATGTCTTTGCACTGCGCCACCCGATAGGAAATCGCACTGTGTCTAAGGCAATTCGCAGGCCACGGTTCGAGTTTTACCTTACCTTGCAGAAGGGTCTGGAGAACCGCATCGCGGCGCTTGCTGAATGATGGCTTGAAACCCGCACGCACGCGCACCCGATCAAAGAGAATCCGGAAATCCGTGGGCATTACCTTACCTCTGTCCTTGGCGTGAGGCGCAAGCCAATTGATCGCGCAATCGGGCATATCAACAACCCTGCGACTACCCGTCTTGGCAATGTCTGCATCAACTGAGATGATTTTTTCGTCGAGATCGACCTTGCTCCAGTCCAGACGCTCAATCTCAGCCTGCCGGATACCACAAAAGGCCGCAATTGCTACAGCGGGGAGGGTATCAGGATCGCAGGACCTCAAAAGCCGTGCGGTTTGATCCACCGAGAGAATTTCGATTTTGCTGTCCTTGCATTTGATCACCTTTACCCGAACAGGATTAACCTCCACATAACCCCGCTCAACTGCAAACTCGAAAAGCGTTCGCAGATCGCGTCGGAAAGTGTTCACCGTTGACGCCGCCACCCCAAGCCCCTCCAGAAAAGAACCAATATTCGCTTTCGTAATCGAGCGGGTGCTGGCATCTGGAAATGCCTGCTTGAACCTTCCCAAACGCAACCGCAGGTCATTGACATACCTCGCAGACGCCTCGGCTGATTTTCGATTCAGCAGAAGCTCATCGATGGCTTGGGAAAGAGGAACTCCACCCCGCCTCGACTCTAGATGAGCCACATAATGCTTTACCGCATCCATGAGGTTCGCACCGTAGGGTTCCAGCAACTTCATCCCCTCGATAGCCTGCCCCCTTACCCGATCGGATATTTCCATCGACTGCGCTCCGAACTGCGCGATCTGAACCTTGCATTGCTCATGGAAAATCCGTGCGTCATCACGATCCTTGAAGGTCTTTCGTATCCGTCCGCCCGTGGGAGATGGCGCGACAACTCGCCAATAAATTTGACCATCGATATTGATGCGCTTTGGAGGCGTAAGCGTGGTTTTCCTCATAGATGCGAATGATTGCGAATCACTCCGAACAGACTACCTAAACGGCAAGTATATGGCAAGTAAAATAGTTTCTCCTACATAATCACCGCCCTTTTAAGGCGTTGGTTGAGGGTTCGAGTCCCTCCCAACCCACTCCCCCACACAGACAGCAAACCCTGATGGAACCAAGCTCTGCGGGTTTTTCCGTGTCTCAAGCCAATTGGTGTGCGTATT
>Ga0214919_10004903_pt1 | contig 19255 bp, 17 predicted proteins | sample LL1503_MetaG_FD_177994 | JGI IMG/M metagenome (GOLD analysis project Ga0214919, IMG submission 177994) | Freshwater microbial communities from Lake Lanier, Atlanta, Georgia, United States - LL-1503 | ecosystem: Environmental > Aquatic > Freshwater > Lake | place: USA: Georgia | collected...
TGAAGATTTAAAGAATGAAGATTTAAAGAATGAAGATTTAAAGAATGAAGATTTAAAGAATGAAGATTTAAAGAATGAAGATTTAAAGAATGAAGATTTAAAGAATGAAGATTTAAAGAATGAAGATGATAAAAAAGTAACACCTTCTGTTATAAATGACGTGGTTTAATTATTTTATATAAGTATATATTATGGATGATATAAAATACAGATTAACAGATTATAAATATAATTTTTTATCAAATATGAAAGAATATTTAGAAACAGATTTTCTGTTTTATGGTAGCATTAAGCGTATAGATTATCTTGAAAATAATAGTGATATTGATATTGCTATACTAACAGATAATCCTGCTAGTATGTTAGCAAAAATAAAAAATTTTTTGAATATCAAAAATACAAGGATTAAAAAAATATATCAAACATTTAACAACCAGCCATTATTAGTTAATGGTTATAAATTTACATATAATGATGATAACAATAACTGGAGTTTTGATGTAGTTATTTATGACGAAATATATAGGGATATGATAATTAAAGATATATATTATATTAATAATTTACCAATTTATGTAACTATTCTATTATATATACTCAAATTTTTATACTATAGATTACATTTAATATCGAGTTCTGTATTTTGGGATACAAAAAATAAAATATTTAGTTTGGCTTTAAGTAAGAAGTCCGCAACTTTGTAAAAATTATTAAAATCGATGTATATAAAAATTATAAATTTAAATTTTTATATAATAAATATTATTTAACAAACTGTTTTATTTTGAAACGGATGTAGAGGAGGATTGCATAATTTTGGAACCTTATTTTTCAAAATAAAAGGTGTACCTGGTTGTGATGAGCTTGTTATATTAGATGTTGTAATTTTAACACCTTGTGCGTTTTTCTTAAAACTAGCCGCATTTTTCTCAATGGTAGTTACATTTAATTTTAATAATCTTGTACTGCTTGAAACAGCACCTTGTTGAGCATATTGAGGATTATTTGGTTTATACACGACTAATCTACAACCAGAAAAATTTGTTAAAGAGTCTTCATTTCTTATAATATTTGGCTGACAATTTGCTACATATGTATTGCTTAATGCTAAAGCACTTCCGGGTTTAGCTCCAGGAACAAAAGCAACATTACTTATAAAATTAAATGCCCGTTGTTCGTATGTTTGGCATCTATTTTCACGATATTGCTGAAGAGTTGTATAATAATTTTTATTTAATTTAGTGCTTGCTGGTAAAGATCTACGACGAGCTTTTCTCTCTTCATTGCAACAAAATCCAGGCGTTTGCGTTTGCGGTTCTGGATTATCTGTTAAATATGATGTGTTGGGGTAATATGATGATACAATACCTATTCCTCGACAATCTTTACAATCATCATCTAATTTAGTAATATTATTTATTTCAGACGATGTATTTTGAGAAACAGTAAAACTTCCCGGATTATCCATCATTTGTTTTACCATTGTTCCACCAGTAGATGATTTAACACTACGATTAGTTGAAATTTCAATATATTGTTCTGTATCTGGATCATAAGTTAATACGTTAAAACTTCTTCCTTTTCTTGCGTGTTTTATAGGTCTAGGTAAACCAAAACCAGTTGGATAATTATTAGTTGGGTCATTATTTGTTAAAGGACGTATTGTTCCAGCAGTAATCCCAACTGGATTACTACCTATACCAGTTCCTTTCCATGATTTATAACCGCCTTGATTTACGTGATTATTATATGTTTTCATACCTAATGGATAAAAAGCTGTAGACATTATATAAATATTAAAGAAAATAAAAAGTATTATTATAATATATTATATCAATATGTGTGTAATTTTAAATTTACTAATAATAATATTTATTTTATTAATAGGAGCCCAAATATTTTTAGCATATTCTGGTAACATTATAGAAGGACTAGACAATAATGATGAAAATAGTAATTACCAGGAATATAATGGCAATGATGCTTTAATTTTATCAAAACAAAATGCGGCAAACATACAATTCTTAAAGCAACAGTTTGATGGAATAAATGGTATTAAAGATGAAGTGAATGATATAAGTGGTAATGTTGCCTCATTACAAACCCAAGTTGATGGATTAGTTCAATCACAACAAGATTATTCTAATAATGTTACATCATCAAATTCAGAATTATCAACTTCATATGACGACTCTTCTGATAATACAACTACACCAGATACAACAACTTCTACGACAGATACAAGCACTATGCCAGATACAACTGTTATGACTAATTAGTTTTTTACTTTTTTACAAAAAATTTAACTTTCATAAAAAATAAATTAAATTTATATAATAATATTTATTGTATAAACTAAATATATATATAAAATATAATGTCAACTAATACAACATCTGGGTCATCAAATGTATTTAAGGGTTCTGCTGTAGCACTTCAAGATAAATTACTAGGTCCTTCTTATCCATATTATGAAAATATTAAATCACCATCACAAATTGGTATGTCTGATGCGGGAACAATGGATGCCCTTGGTAAAGATATAAATGGATTAATTCAATATGTTGAACTTTTAGTTCAAGGGAAAAGTAGCGCATCAAAAACAGGACAACCTTTAGGAAATAAATTTTTTTTAAACACGGGTGGTAAATGTAATGATGTAGCTACAAATACGCAACAAGATAGATATATTTATATTAATAATGTACCAGATGGTGACATTCCTTTTATTTCAGGCGCAATGGGGCAAAATTTTACTGATTTTAGAGGTTTAATTCCTGGTATAATGAGTGATTTAAATGTTTTAAATCCATTTGAAATTACTCAAGCATTTATGGCTGGTTCAAACCCAGACTGTAAATTAATTAAATTACAAACAATCGATAATAATAATCAAAAATCATCAGAATCACATTATCTTACATTAATCGATATTAAAAATCAAAATTTAAAAGAAAGTTTTACTAGTGGAATTGCTGATAATGCTGAGGAAATTAAATTACCAAATGATCCTATGACGCAATTATATTTTGCCGGATTATCTGGATTAAGTATTTATGTTTTGTATAGATTAATGAACAAATAAAATATAAAAATTTTTTTAATTTTCATATTTTATATAAAATATTTAAGACTTTCTTCTGAACCAAATTTATACCATTTGAGGATTATTTAGCATACCCCTAGCTTGAGGTCCATATTTATTCATTAATCCATTTGCTTGTTGACCTAATCCATTTAACATAGTAGACGCTTGGGGACCATATTGATTCATTAAACCAGTTGCTTGTTGACCTAATCCATTTAACATAGTAGACGCTTGGGGACCATATTGATTCATTAAACCAGTTGCTTGGGGACCATATTGATTCGCTAAACCAGTTGCTTGTTGACCTAAACCATTTAACATAGTAGACGCTTGTGGTCCATATTGATTCGCTAAACCAGTTGCTTTATTCATTAAACCATTAAACATACCAGACGCTTGGGGACCATATTGATTCATTAAACCAGTTGCTTGTGGTCCATATTGATTCGCTAAACCATTTGCTTTATTCATTAAACTACTAAACATACCAGGTGCTTGTTGTCCCATTGAATTTGGCTGTTGCCCTTGATTACCCATGAAGCTAAATTGTCCCCCGTACTGTTGTCCCATACCCATATTTTGATTTGGATACATACCTGGTGCCATACCCATACCTGGTGCCATACCCATACCTGGTGCCATACCCATGCCTGGTCCCATACCCATGCCTGGTCCCATACCCATGCCTGGTCCCATACCCATACCTTGTCTTTGGTAATTATTATTATTGTTTGTACCCAATAAAGTGTCAAACCAACCGGCGCCCTTCAATTTATATTTTCTACTAGATTTTCGTTTTCTACTAATTTTAGGTTTGTATTCAGCATTTCTCCTAGATTTTGCCATTTTATAGTATATAATAATATTTTAATATTTTAATATTATTAATAATTTTTGTTATAAATTTAGGCTTTATTGACATAACGTCTATAAACTTCAAATCCTGCCAAACCACCTAAAATTTCAACAATAATGTATGGTAATAAATCACCTTTTGATAATTTACCCGCATTATAAAGGGCAAAAGCTACAGCAGGGTTAAACGCACCACCTGAAATATGACCGCCTAAAAATACACCTACCGCTAAAGCAGCACCAATTGCTAAATAGTTACCTGTAGCAAATATTATAAAAACTAAAAACATAGTTCCCAAAAATTCAACTAAATACTTATTAATATCCATTATATAAACTGTAAATAAAAAATTATAAAAAATATAAAAATTAAAATATTTAATAGGTTTGTCTTGGTATAGATCCCCATCCGCAGACTTGTCCATTTGACAAACTATAATTTTGAATTGCTCCTTTCTTTTTTGGCGCAGCACAACCACTTGATCTTGCTCTTCTTAAAGATGACTTTGCTCCACTAGGATAGTAATTTTTAGTCGTATAAGCAGTATCTAAAGGTAATCCAATTTTATAACCACTTTTTCCTACAGCTTCACCTCTTAGTTTTTGAATATGTTGTGATGATTCAACCGGTTTAATATAGTTCATATGACCAGTAGTAGCATGATAAACACCGGTTGAATAATTAAATACACTTCCGCCATTTGCCCTTTCTAGTTCTCTCTCTCTTTGTATTGCTAAACTTTTTACTGATTCTGCGGTTCTAAAATATTCATGTCTAGCATTTAGATTTTGGTCACTATCAACAGGTTCTTGAGATGGATAAAATAATGGAGGATTTGGATGTTTACCTGCTAAGGTTCCATAACTGTGATAGTTCATTGTTCCTGGATATTTATTTGTGTTTAATGGGCCTATTACAAGAGACCTAACATTATCATTTGTATTTGTTCCTTGTGAGGTTGAAATTCCATAGGGAGTACTCATTTATATATATACTTTTAAAAAAATATACTTTTAAAAAAAGTATAGCAAAAACTAAATACTTTAAAAAAAAGTATATCAAAACTAAATAATTTTTATTTTATTATAAAAAAGTTAAGCTTGGCAAAAGCAAAATAGGTTTATGTATAATATCTTATTACAACAAGTCCAGAACCACCATCAATACCATTTGCGAAACTGTTCAATGTAGCACCTGTTCCATTACCACCTTTACCAACATTAGCCAAAGTTGTTCCACTAGCAACAGTATTTGGAACACCTCCATTTCCACCTGGTCCATAATATTGATATGATCCATAAAAATTTGTAGGAGAGCCAAGAGATCCTGTGCCACTGGAATTAAATTGTCCATAATTATTTGAACTATTTTGACCACCACCACTACCACCAACTAAATTACCATAGCCTTGACCGCCATTACCACCTTTTCCAAATTTATTAGTATCTTGAAGTTGAACCATATTTCTAGAAAAAGCACCACCAGAACCACCATATGATGTAATTGTATCAAATGAAGAATCACCTCCTGGACTACCATTTGTTTCTGAATTAGTACCACTTTGACCACCTTGACCACCCGCACCTACAACAATTGTATATTGAGTTCCTGGTGTAACAGTATATATATTTGTACCGGTTAAAGCTTTAAGTTGACCACCAGAACCACCACCACTTCCACCACTAATATTATTAGTTTGAGTGCTATTAATTTGATATGGTGGAACCCAATTTGATGTAGTAACTAAACCATTTAATGAATATACTATTTCAATTCCACCATACCATTTATTATAATCATACCTAGCATTAGCATCTCCTAAAATGTTTTCTGAAGCTGTTAAACGTACTGGATCAGTAAATGATACTGAGTTTTGGTAAGTAGTATTTGTTCCATAATACATTCTGCCAAGATATCGTTGATTTGTTAAATTAACATTATTAATCCAATATGCGCCTGCTTGTGGTGTGCCTGTTACTAAAACATTACCAAGAACATTAATTTTTGAGTATGTAGCACCACCACCTCCACCACCACCAACAACTAAGTATTGAACAAATGTAACACCATCTGGAGCGGTCCATGTTGAAGAACCCACATCCGTAAAGGTTACATAATTTACATTTGCATAAGTTGTTTCTCTTATTGTATTAGATGAAGCACTTTCACCAACAGCACTGACAGCTTTTAAACTAATATTATACGTAGTATTTGAAGATAAACCACTAATAGTTACGGGTGATATAATATCTACTGGTGAAAAAGCAGTATAATTATTTCCTCCATCAATAGAATATTTATAATTTGTTATAGTTATTCCGCTTGAATCTTGAGTAAATGCTATTATCATTGTATCAGTAGTTTTAAATGTAACACTAGTTAACACAGGAGCTAAAGGACCTGAATTACTTGGTGTAACTGAAACAGAGTTAGAAGCACTACTACTGCCATTTGTATTAACCGCTTTCAATGTAATATTATATGTTACACCATTCGTAAGACCAGGTATTCTTATAGGACTCGAAATTGAACCACTTGATAAATAATTTACTCCATCTAACGAATATAAATAATTAGTAATAGCTGGGCCTAAATTTAAACCAGGAGTAAAAGAAATAGTGGCTTCACCATTGCCTATAGTTGTTATTAAATTAGTTGGTGGTTCGGAAATATTTAAATTATTAGGTGGTATAATAGGTGGTGTAATAGGTGGTGTAATAGGTGGTATAATACTAGATAGTATATTAGAACTATTTATACCAAACCTAAATGTACAATTTAATGGTTCAGAAGAATATTTTGAGCAATGCTTATAAATCCGAGTAGTAGAACCTAAAGTATTACTCAATTTTCCTAAATTATAATCTAGATTAGATTGACCTCTTGTTATACTATTATTATCCCTAATATTAAAACCAAAAAGATTAAAATTTTTATCAGTCATTATATATTTTATGAATAAATAATATTTTTACATAAAAATTATTAAATTATATAAACGAAGTCCTATTTATTTTTCATAACATAATTTGGATTCCCACAAAAAAGACAATTTTGGACTGGAGATTGAACAATATTGTTATATTTATTACATTTACCACACTTGAAAATATTTGTTAAAGATGATATACTAATGTTATTTATATGTTGAGTTGGTATAATAGTATTTATTTGCCTGGCAGGTTTTTTCTTCATATAATGTACTTTTTATAATGAAATATAAAAAGTATAAAGATTTAATATCTACGAACTGCTCTAAAAACAGATTGACCTGCGCTGTTATTGTTTCCTGAGTTAGATAAATCATTGTAATTTTTATTAATGGCTTGTTGTTTCACAAACGTAATATAATTAGAACTATCATAAACGTATTTTACGTTACAAGAAGCAGCCGGAACTAATGATCCATCACAAGCACTCTGTATTGAGCCAAAACGAGTGCTAAGACCTCTTAGATTAGGACGACTTTGAAATGATTGACAAGACCCGCCACAAGAATAACTGTCACGGCATAAAATATCGCCTGAATTTGTTACAGCACGAAATGGAGTAATAATTCTTTTTTTATTACTTGCTCTAAGTTGACTTGGATAAGTAGTATTCCATGCTTGCTTCAAATTAAAACGAATATGCTCATAATTAGGGTATGATTTATCATTATCCATTACTGATGTTGTCATATATCCGCGAATAGCACCACCTGGACTAGTTGCTGAAGCTACATTTGATGAAGTTCCATAACTTCCACTAATAGGGTTATTAAATCCGATAGACGTCATTTATATATAGAACACTATAAAAAATGTTTGTGAAAATATAATAAAAATAAAATCATTTGACTTCCTAAAATAATATTTTTATATAATATAATATAAATGCTACAATATTTATTAACAGCAATCATATTTGTTCTTTTAGATGGTTTATACTTAAACCTTATTAAAGACTATTTTAATAAACAAATAAAAGCCATTCAAGGATCTGATATTAAGGTAGATTTTATTGCGGTTGGATTAACCTATGTATTTTTAATTTTCGGTATACAGTATTTTATTATTCAGAAAAATAGATCTGTAAAAGAAGCAGCGTTGCTTGGTCTAGTGATTTATGCCGTTTATGAATTTACCAATTTGTCATTGTTTAAAAACTGGAGTTATTTAACGGCATTTATTGATACAATATGGGGAGCAGTTTTGTTCGGATTAACAACCGGAATTGTATATAAATTAAGGGATGTTTTTAGATTTTAAATTATGATGATAATTTTTACTAAATATTTTATTTTATAAAATATTTATTTTTTAGTTTTACTATTTATATTTTTATCCTTCATAATAAATCATATAAGGAATAAAATAGATCGATACTATCAGTGTTATAATATTACTATTTAAGTTAAATGTAGCAAAATATGAACTTAACAAGCAAGACATTATTATCATAAAGCTATCACCAACAATAGCACGAGCTCCCATTTCATCTGCGTATTTTTTAAAGAAATCTAACATATAATTGTAACCCAATGGTGTATTTTTGAATAAAAGATAAAACAATACGTCGTGAATTATTTGAACACATACTGCTAATGCTGTAAATTTCCAAATACTAAATTCATTGAAAAAGTATTTATATATGAATCGTGTAATAATTATACCAATAATAAGTATAAAAACGTCTGCTATTACGGCACTTAAACTGAATTTTTTATACCATTGTTTTAACATTTTTGAATTTATTGCGCCGTGATATAATAAAAACATAAATATTAAATCGGCATTTAGACAACCATTTAAAATAGGTAAATAATCATTTACATTATTGAAATTTGAAATATCTTTAAATAACATGGTTTATATTATTATATTATTTTATTTATGAAATTATATTATATTATTTTTTATACTTATAAAATTATAAGTATAAAAATAATATAAAAGTAGTAAATAATATTAAAATATAATTTAATGTCCCTAGCTAAAATAATTCATATTTGTAACAAAGAAATAACCGATAAGTTTCAATATTATGCGCAAAGTTGGAAAAAATTAAATCCAGAGTATGAATTAAAATTATATGATGACAAAATGTGTGAACAATTTCTACAAGAAGAAATGTCACAATTACATTGTGATATATTTAAATTTATTCCAGATGGGCCAATTAAATGTGATTTTTGGAGATGCTGTATATTATACAAATATGGAGGTGTATATGCAGATGCTGATATTAAACCAGTTTTACCATTAAAAGAAGTGATTGAAGAAGATAGTCAATTTGTTACTTGTTTATCATATTACACTGGATATAATTTACATTTTATTATTTCAGAACCTGAAGAACCCATATTCAAGTTTTTGATAGATAAATATATTGAATATTATAATACTAAGAAAAATTATGATTACTGGCCTTGGAGCATATGTAGATTATTTGATATATATACAGGTGAAACAGGAATATTGAATGATCAAGAATATAACAAAGAAGGAATTTATATTATAAATAACAAAAAATATCAATTGTTAAAAGACGTTTTTGGCGCACATTACTACGACAATCATTCTGTGTATAATAATAAAATCGTTTTTTATAGTAGGCACTATGGATGGGATTCATCTGGGCACAAATTTCGGTAATTTTTATATAATTTCAAAATATTTTTATTTATGAAATTATAATATTTTTATTATAATAATATTTTTATTTTTTATCTATTGTTACCTCTTTCGCAATTTTCTTTAAAATTTTGTTGTTGTTCGCATCATTATTTGAGCAAACTGCTTGTATCATTATATGCGAATATACGTCGGCTTTATGAGACTTACTACTAGCACATTCAGGATTCTTTTGTTTCCATTCTTTAACCATCTTACTGTTTTTATTTGCAATATCTTCAATTGCCTTTAAAACCTTGTGATTATCTTCACTTTCTTTTTCCCATTTATCTTCATCTTTGACATACATTGTATCTCGCTTTGAATCGCTACAATGAACTGGGCGCTCAGTGACATCAAGCGCATTTAAGTTCTTTATAATTATTTTAGAGAGACCTTCTACATACCCTATTTTTCCCACGTTTTCAAGGTCGCTTAATTGAAGTTTAATGGAATCAACAAAATCGGTAATATTCATCGCATTTTTACACGTTTCATTCAAGAAAAAATTAAGATTGAATGCTTTGTTATGTGAATTTGTATGAGTTATATTGTTATTGCTATTATTAATTGACGAATTTTTACAAATTTCTAATACTTTATTTTGAAGTTCATTGTTTTGTTTTAACAATAAAATTATTAATTCTTTATCATTTTTTTCATTTTCGGGTAATTCTTCTGTGTCATAATTAATTTTATCGCCATGCGGCGAGTTTGTCGCAGAATAGTCGCATGTTTGTTTATGTTTCCATAACCCTGAATGGTATGTATATTTTTTACCACAATCACAAATATATAAATTAGGTGTTGTATTCTTTGTATCCATATTGTATTCTTTCTCGCGCTTGATATGTTTTATGGTAAGACAATGTTTTTTCATATCACTATTTTTATAGCATGTATAGTTACAATAATTACAATTAAATCCTGGCGAGTTTTCAGTGTCATTCGTTGTATCCATTTATATTATAATAGAATATAAAAAACTCGCCTAAATACTTTTTTATTAAAATACTTTAATTATTTATTAAAAATAAAAAATTTTATCGTCACAAATTGAAAAATTTAAAAAATGTCGTGAGACGCTAAAAAATTTTATGGTCTTGTTGAAGAGTTTTCCCAAGACCTTTTTACTTTTTGCAAAAATGGACATTTATTTTTGTCCATTTTTTGTTTGGCTCACCGACTTTTGAAAAACATATGTTAAATTAAATTGGAAAATATAATTATAATTATATTTAATTGTTTTTATATTAAATTATCAGTGTTTTAAATGTAAAAAGATGTAAAAACTCAATATATGATTTAGTTATTTAGTAATATAAGTTCATTTATCTCTGCATAAGTATTTTTTAAAACTTCACATTCTTCTTTTGTAATATATTTCCAACAATTATGAATTCCAAATGGTTTATCATAAAATACTGTTTCAACAGAAAATTTTTGTGCTAATATATAATCTGGAACATTATATTGAATTGAACTATTAATATTAGATGAAAAAAACACATCTTCATTAATATTTTCTAGTGGTTTACTTTGTAATATTTCCAACATTTTATTTTTTTTGCGGAGAGATAATCCACCATTACCTACATTATTATTTTTTTTGCCGAGGGATAATCCACCATTACCTACATTTTTATTTTTTTTGCCGAGGGATAATCTACCATTACCTACATTTTTATTAAGTTTCCATGGAGCCCCAACATAGTCAAAATCCAAAAATAGATTTATAATATCTTTATTTTCTTTTAAAATAATAGAATCAGTCTGAAAAACTAAAAATGTATTTGTTGGTATATGATCATAAAATTGTGTTGTAAAAAATAATTGACTATATGTTCGGGAATTTAAATTATCAACATTTAAATTTACTAAGTTTATTATCCTATTTTTATATTTCTCCTCTAAATTGTCTACTATATTTTTTACATATTCAAAATTATTATTTCCATAGAAAATAAGAATTCCCCATTCATCTGACAAGTTTTGGAAAAAATTATTAATTACAAATTTTAAAGCATTGTGTTTTCTAGGTTCAATAATTAATGCTGTATAGATAAACATATATTATAATACTACTATTTGTATTTTATACTAAAAATACGAATTTATATAAATTATTTTGTAAATAAAATACTTACAATTTTGTTAGTATGTAAACAAACTATATATTTAATGCTCCGTCATAATTCTGGGAGCAATATTCATTGTATTTAATTCTTGAAAGAGTAGTTTACAAGCATAAGGAATTTCAACATATGAAAAGTCAGATCGATTATCGCAAGTCTTACAATGATGAATATGCATTTTGTCATTATATGAAGCAATCAAACCACACTTCTTACATATATAAACTGAATATTTATCAGATACATCATACAAACGTTCTCTAGTAAACCTAGAAGCTCCATGAGATACACAGCAATCACGTTCCATTTCTCCAAATCTTAAACCACCATCACGAGACCTTCCTTCGGCCGGTTGTCTAGTGAGATTTACCATGGGTCCAATTGAACGACTATGTGCCTTATCATTTACCATGTGCTTAAGACGCTGATAAAATACAGGACCAATAAATACACTACACTCTAATTGTTCACCAGTTAATCCATTATACATAATTTCATTACCATTAGATTCATATCCGAGCTTAATCAGTTCTTTACAAATATCCTTTACATCAAATTGACCGAATGAAGTTCCATCACCAAATAATCCTAACTCAACAAGAACCTTACCTAAAACAGTTTCCTTCAATTGGCCAATAGTCATACGAGACGGGATCGCGTGCGGATTAATGATAATATCAGGTTTAACACCATTTTTAGTGAATGGCATGTCGCATTCAGGAATAATATTACCAATAGTTCCTTTCTGTCCGTGACGAGACGAGAACTTGTCACCAATTACTGGCTTTCTAACAGTTCTAATACGGACCTTTGCGAAATTATAACCTTCGCCATTTCTATCAATATAATTTTTATCAATATATGACTCCTCAGCAGTTCTATAAATTTTACTCTGGTCTTCAAACTTAATCACCTTAGTATGGTCATTTCTATTTTCCTTAATAGGTGTAATCTTTGAAATAATAATGTCGCGATTTTCAACAATGGTATTTTCAGGAATGACACCCTTAGAATTCACCTTGTTGTAATTACCCATTTTCATTCCCTTTGTCTTTGAAGGATCTGGTTTACATCTGATTTCTTCATCACCATTAACCTTCTGTTTATCCTCATCTTTTTCAGTGTGGTATATAGTTGTCACAAATAATCCTCTATCAATCGAACCCTTATTAAATAACAGCGAATCTTCTTGATTGTAACCCGTATGTGTCATAATAGCCACAATAACATTCGTACCCGACGGAATTTTATTTAATTGAAGCATATTCATAATTCGAGTGTCCACAAGAGGTCGCGTCGGATAATTCAATACATACGCGGTTTTATCCATGCGATTCTCATAGTTTGTAACATATACACCCATCGCCTGTTTGCCCTGAGCACAATTACTAGACAAGAAATTATTTCCCGCAATAAAACTATGATTATCAGATTCAACCGTTATGTCTGAAATTAGACGGTTACTAACAAGTTCAATAGACTCAATTGGAATAAATAACATATTATTAAATAACACCGTTTCTTCCAACCAATTTTCAATCGTGTTTTTTCCCAAATTTCTCATTGAGATATTTCTATTGCTGTTATAACTTCTAATCACATCAGCAATATAACTAACCTTAACATTTAATTCGAGCGCAATACTTGTATTTGTTTTATTTTCATCATGCAAACTTCTGATTAATTCAATATTTTTCTTGTGTGTTTCAAATAAACTTTGCTTGTATCTTAAATATTCAACAATAACAAATGATGTATTATTTTTAGTAGAAGCATATCTATAACCAATATTATCAAAATATTTAATTAAATTACTGTGCTTGTCCGTAATTTTATAAGAAGCTTTTATTCTATTTGGTTCAATTTTAACAGTTTTCACGTTTAATACTTCAATATCAAACTCCTTCAATAAAACTACACATTGAGCCATAAATGTAATCAATGATTCAATGTATTTCGGGTTAATTTGTTGCGAAGTTTCAGCACAAACAAAATTATACCCAATGCTCATCTTATTCCATCGAATTTTACATCCGTCGCCTCCTTGAAACCCACTTAAGAATTCGCGCTTAACTAATTTATTGCCATTCATAATCCACTCAGGAATTGAATTTCTAACTGTCTCAGTTTTTCTGCCATAACTAACGCCTAGCGATAATAATATCGATGGTAATACTCCGTTATGTGTGACTGAGTAGGTTGTATGAACTACGTTATTAAAATTACGCGATGACTTGTTATATTTACACTTATTAAATCCGCATATTTGTAAATCATTCTCAAAGCTTTTAACATCGTCTTCTGTACCAAAATCAAAACTACATGCGGTAAATTTATTACTATTTCGTTCATAAATGTTAATAGAACCGTCGGCCAAAATAAACCCAAATATTCTAGCAATAATAGGCAATTTGTAATTCGAATTGTAAAGAGGTAACAAATCTTGCTGCTTTAATTGACTAACATATTTATCAATTATTTTTTCAGTAAAATGATTACTTCTAAAGAATCCTCTAAATTGCTCTTCTGATAATATACAAATTTCTTCGCTATTATTATTTCCTAATGGTTCTGACTGGTTGGGCATAATTCCAATTTTAGTTTCATTTACAACCATATTTTTAACTTCACACCAACCCTCAACCGTCATAAATTTATGGTCGTCGGTAGCAATAATTTCCCTTCCACTTAAAGTCTTAATCTTGTATATTTGCTTATCAGTTTCTCTAACATATTGATTTACAACTTTAGTATAACTGGTTTCCATTGTTTCAGGATTAAAGCAATAAACTTCGTCTCCAATCTTTACATCTTTAATAGGAACCTTGCTTCCATTGCTTAATAAAACAGTCTCATTAATGTCTAAGCATTGGTAACAATTTCTCGGGGATTGATTGTGTTCTGGAAACGGGATACAAGACGCCAATACACCGAAAATTGTACTAGGATGAATTTCACAATGAGTATATTTGTAAATATGTTCTGATTCAGTAATAATATCTATAGGCTTATTTGCGATCATAGACCAACTTTGCTCCTCTGGGTCAATGTATTCAATAACTGAATCGTCAATCTTGCTACTTGTTAATAAATTGTCCCAAGTAAGCTCAGAAGATTTCAGCTTTTCAATAATTGAATCAGTAACAAGGACATTCTTATCTTTGACTCTTAATAGCGGTCGTGTCAATCTGCCACTATCATTACAAATGCGAATCTCCTTCATTACATAGTCAAATATGATAGATGTGTAAATATTAATGATTCCCTTGTATTTCTTCTCTTTCAGCATCAAATACAATTCCTTAGGGCTATCGGTAATTCCAACCCACGCACCATTAATAAATACCTTTACCTTATTATACATATCAATTGGATTTAATCCTTCCTTATCAATTTGCGTAATGCTAGGTAAAACATATTCATAAAGAGGAAGTGAATTTGAATAAATCGTAATGTGTGTCATATAACTTAAATTCTTGACGATTCCAACAGACTGACCTTCAGGAGTTTCGGCAGGACACAAATAACCCCACGATGTGTTATGTAACTTACGAGGAGGAATTAATTTACCACTTTTATCAGTAGGAGTCGAAATACGGCGCGCATGACTTAAACTAGAAACATATGTCAGTCTATTTAACACTTGAGCAACGCCGACTTTATTCGAATTTGTGTGCTTAATACCGAAATCACCAGTAGCTAACGCGCGCTTAATACCATTTTCAATGGTAGTAGATTTGATAATTTTATAAATATTCGTCAAATTAATAATGTTCTCATAATCTTCCGTTGATTTCCATGATCCAGTATTAATTTCTTTAATTACTTGTTTTTCCATATCCTTAACCAGCTTGTTAAAGTAATTCCTGAATAAATTATTTAGCAAAGATCCCGTCAAATCAACACGCTTGTTAGAGTAAGAATCTCTATCATCTTGTTTTACTAATTCAAACGCTGCTCTCGATAATTTATATGCCATGTATCCCAAGAAATAAATCTTCTGAACCGAATTCTGGCAATGCGGAAATAAATCATTGGTTAAAATATCCATCGTAAAATCCAGCTTCTTTTTAGCGCCAGTTTCCTTGTCCATATTAATAGGAGTATACATGACAAAACCTGTAATAAACTTGATAGCTTCTTCTTGAGTTAAATATTTATTCGATTCAATAACCGATGCCTGTAAATTTTCTAATATTTCCTTGTTTTTGCCTTCCGTGCAGTCCAAATTCAGTAATATCTTTTCGCAGATTTCCTTGTCGGATAACACACCCAGTGCTCTAAAAACAATAAACAATGGAATCGGTTGCTTTACTCGGGGCAATTGAACATGAATCGCATTACCGAAGCCATTATTCTTAGATGAAAACATCATATTAATTTGCTTAGGCGAGATACACTTAAAATCAGGGACTGATTTAATTTCAGCAATCCAGTCATACTTAGTGTTGTTCTTAGAAACATTGAAACAATATACTTTGTTTTCAGCTGCGCGCTCTTGTCCTAATACGGTTTTTTCAGAACCATTAATAATAAAGTAACCACCAGCGTCAAATTTACATTCGCCGGTAATTGTATGTTCAACGTGCTTGTATTGATTTAAAAGGCAAATATTCGATTTAATCATAATAGGCAAACTACCGATTCGAATTTTAGGAAGTGTCTTGTGGAAAATTTGAATATTTTCTAATTCCTTGCCATTTCTCACAATAATTTTTACATTCATATCAACTGTCATAGCAGACGCATAGGTGAAATTGCGCAAGCGTGCCTCCTGAGGAAACATTAATTTAATCGCTCCGTTATTTTCGTGAATTTGAGGTCTGTAAATACTGAAATTTTCAAAAGTTACAAACATTTCTAATGAGTGCTTTTTATTAACTGGGTCATAATCTAAATCAGAGGCAATTCGGACAGGATTAAACATCTCGATTGTTTTAATTATTTGATACCCAATAAAATTATTATATGATTCTAATTGATGTCTTACAAGGCGCTCTAAATGTTGGCCTTTAAAGTACGATTCAATAATACTAAAAGGCGGTTCTATGAATTGGTCATTTTTAATATCAAATACTTCTTTCAATTTGTCGTTCTCGTTGTTACGTGTAGATTCCATTTTACTTTTATTTGATATTAACATTGGGTTATTTTATATTTCAATTTATTTTTAAATTGTTTTAAATAATTATCTTGTTTTAGAGTTTATAAAAATATTATTTTGAAATAATATTTAAAATATAATTATAAAATAAATACAATGAGTGGTATATTTAGAAAATCTCAATATACAGAAAGTCAAGCACTTGTTTATTTTATTCAAAATAGTATAACATCTGTATTATTTATAGAAAGTCAATATGCCTTTGTTTTGTTATTAAATTTAAACCCTAATATAGAATCACCCTATTCCAAAATATTTTTTGATGAAAGTAATGGTATATCAAGTATAAAGAGTGAAGATGTTACTCAATTAGTTTTAAAATTTGTTCCTATAGTAGAAACATTTAAACCACAAGGTATAAACACCGACCCATTTACTGAAAAATTTTTTTTTTTTTATGAAAAGGGAAAAATGTTTATGGGGAGTAGGAGGAATGATTTATTTATTAAAAAAGTAGCTGTTCAAGAAGATCAATACAATAGGGAAGTTGAACTTCAAAAATTAGCATTTTATACTACATATATGTTAGATTTTCAAATGAAAGCAATAACACCGAATATTTTATTATCTTTTTTTGTAAACATATTTAATTACGCAAAATTTATTCCATTATTTACTTTTTTAAATGAAGAAAGAAAATATATAGTAAATCATGATGAAAGTGATTTAAAAATATATTCAAAAAAAAAACATGAATACTTATTTATACAATTTATGAAATCTATATTTGAAAAAAAATATAAATTAGGTTGTGTATTAATGGAATATTTACCTGATTCAAAAAATTTCATTGATATAGAATGTGTGGATAATAGAAGAAATAAAGATTTAGGAAAAAAATGTGAATATATTGATTTTTTAAAATATAAAGCAGATGTTTTAATAGCTATTGATAAATGTACGTTTGTAGGAATAAAACATAATGATTTACATTTATCAAATGTTATGACATATTTAAATAATGATAAAAGAACCAGATCTGCTACTATAATAGATTTTGGGTTGTCTAATAGAATAATGGAAAATTCTGAATTTGATTTTAATTGTAGCAGAAATGATAGAAAACGTAAATTTAATGATTTAATCATTGTTGAGGATGTATACATGCGACCAACAAAGGCGACGTCCACACGTTATGCTAGTGATACGCTTTATTTATTAAATTGTATAATTAAAAAAAATACTAAATATGAAGATATTCTTAACCTTTCTCAAACAGGATATACAAAAGAACCCGTAAAAGGACTTGAAATGTGGAATGATATAACAATGAAAAATCCAAATTTTCTTGATCCAAAACAACCAAACCAACCAATATTTCAATCAGCATTTAAATATGTTCCTGTTCAAATTATGAATGATTTAGATAAACAAATGGTGCAATTTGGTATAAAAGTAAGAGACTTTTTATTAAAAGCAACTGGTGAAGAAAATGAAATAAAGCATTATATAGATGAAGATAACAAGATTTCTAATTTAACAAGTTATCAAAAAAATGGAGGAATTACATTGTTAAATAATTATATTAGTAAACATGGTTTAGATGAAAATTGTAAAAGAATATTAGAAAGAAATGAATTTGAATGTATTGAGATATTTAATATATTACCATCATCCTCTATAATTGCGGAGAAAGAACGACATAAAACTATGCGAATCTTGAATATTTGTTTAGAAGAAGAATGTAATTGTGATAATTTTGTAAAAGAAGAAGGATTACACTTAGGACAAGAAATATGTAATAACTGCAAGCATACAATAATTAATCACTCACCTTATGAAGGTAATTCTGAAATTGAGAAAATTAATGCTGAAATTGAGGACGATTTGATAAATTTGAAAGAACTTGTAAAATTACCGAGTGAATCAAGAAGTTCCATAGGTTTAAGTAGTGATGCTGATGTTATGACAAAACCTAGTAATTGTAGAGGGAATGAAGGTAGATGTAAATGTACAAAATTTGAATCACCTGAACAAGGAGGAGCCGCACAAGAATTATGTAGAAAATGTGGTCATTCAGAAAGTGATCATTTGCCTTATACAGACAATCCAAATGTGTTACAATCAGATACAGAAACTCTAACGTCTTCAGATAAACCGCGTGGTGGCGGTAGCAACAAAACAAGAAGGAAAACAAATAAAAAGAAAAAGAAAACAAATAATTCAACAAAAAATAAAAAGAAAAAGAAAACAAATAATTCAACAAAAAATAAAAGTAAAAAGAAAACAAATAAAAGTAAAAACAAATAAAAGCAATTAGTTTTATTATAAAATTTAATTAATTTTATTATAATAATTATGTCAAGTTTCAAAAAAATAGAAATCAATCCTGCTTTATTTAATGTAGGAGGTAAAACA
>Ga0214919_10004904_pt1 | contig 19251 bp, 13 predicted proteins | sample LL1503_MetaG_FD_177994 | JGI IMG/M metagenome (GOLD analysis project Ga0214919, IMG submission 177994) | Freshwater microbial communities from Lake Lanier, Atlanta, Georgia, United States - LL-1503 | ecosystem: Environmental > Aquatic > Freshwater > Lake | place: USA: Georgia | collected...
AAGGCCCAATTGTACTAGTCGTTGTACTGTTAGCACATGAGTTAGTGGCCGTTACCGTTATAGTATAAGATTGAGGAACCCCATTTGTACAAGGACTTGGTGCATAGGAGTGAGGAATACCATTTGGTAAAAGTGGAAGATTAGGGTAAACAAATGTGGTATTGGCTGTTCCATCTCCCCAATTAATTACATAGGTATTTCCCGGTGTTTGATTCGCAAATGTTAGATTATACAATAGTGGATTACATTGAGTTTGTGCGGTCAAGGTACCTAATGAAATTGCTCCCCCACCATAACTCATAATGCAGTAATAGGAATAAACACAACCGCTTGGCATGGTAACCATGTAAACCATGTTATACGCTCCCGGACTATTGTAATGTGATGCCGGTGTAACCCCATTTTGTTGCCCCGGAAAGCTGTTGGGAGGGTTGAGCAAATTGCTAGTGCCAATAAGAAAGGTATTGGTTAATTGTCCAGTTCCGACGGCCCCCCAATGAACTGTTGCAGAGGTTCCTGCAGCCAAAGTATTGGCATTAGTAAGACTGACAATAGGGCCAGGTCCAAATTGACTACATTGACAATTATTTCCTGTAGCTTGATAAACGGGAATGCCATTTATAACGGTCATTTGAGTACATGCATTGCCTGGACCAACAGTCGGAACTACCGCTGGTGCGGCCGCAACATTGACAGTTATAGAGGTTTGGGTTAAGGGTGTTCCGGCACTTGAAATATTATAGGTAACCGTAAACGTTCCAGCGGTTGCATAGGTAATTCCTATTGGGCCAGGAATTGCAGAGGTTTGGCCGTTTCCGAAATTCCATGCATATACTGCAGGAGCATTTAGTGATAATGGTGCTACTGTTGAATTAAAAAGCACCGTTGAACCAGCGCAAATATTGATGGTTCCATTAACAGCAGCGGGGATAGTGCTAAACGTTGCCGATTGAGAATAGTAGTTGGTACTATAAGCAAAAGCTAAAAGGAGGGCAATAAAAAAATGTAATCGTTTATGTATACTCACTTTTGTTGAAAAATCGTTTACTAAATTAAGCATAAAACGTTAGAACCACTGCCGAGTTGCCGAAATATTTTTCAATTTTCGACCGGATTATTTAAAGCTAAAAATAATCGAAGAATTTCTATGGAGGGAATTACATTTTTTTTAAAGACAATGTTTATCGCTGGCTCGCTATACTTATCATTACTAACAATTTTTTCAATGGAGTTGAAAAAGAAATCGGTCGATTTATAGGTGGGAATAAAACTTAATACGGTTTCCCAAATACCTAAATTTTTAATCTGTGTGAGATATTTTGGTTGGCCTAAAAATAAAAGCGAAAGATTGGAATATCCAATCTTATTCTTTCGGTATATATTGGAGCTAAGGTAAATGGTACAACTATCCACTTGGTGAATGTAATAGTTTTTGTAATATAATTGTATGGCACCGGGAGTGATGATCGCTTCCTTTGGAATGTGTAGAGCAATTATCTTAATTAATGAATCTACCACCAATGCTTGTTTGAAACTTAATAACAATTCGAATCGAGGAACTGGAGATAAAAAATCTGTTTTTGCATTTGATTCTGCCCCATAATAATTTAACGAAAATCCCTTGAGTTTATCTATTATTGATGAATATTCCTTTATGTAGCTTGGTAACAATCTTTTTCCATTTAACTCACTTGTCAAATGAAAACTATTTGGTCTAGAAACTAACACCTTCCTTTCCTTATTTCTTGAATCAATTTTTGCCAGCTTTATAATATTATTGAATGATTTAGGAAAGTAGCTACTGTTGATTTTACGATTTGAAATCGAATAAGCGGATAATGATTCATTTGAAATACGAAACTGAAGGTTGTTTTGAAAAAGAGATTTTTTAATTTCAATTCTATCCTTCATCGAAGTGGGTTTTCCTATGAATGAATATAATTCGTTTGATTTTGTTGAATAAATAAATAAAGGGGAGGAGGATATAAAAGGTTCGTCTTTTGGTGTCCCTTTTAATAACCAAGTTGGATTTCCTTCAACTATACATTGAACCAAATACAAGGGTCTGTTGAGGTCGTATTCTAAAAATATTCTTGAATTAGGTGTTTTTTTACTGAAAATATACGAATGGAGTGCATTGGTTATTTCTACGTCGCTGTTCCTAAAATAAATATCGAATAACAAGCCTTTTATTATTTCTTTAGGTGTTATTTGAATGAATGTACTTGTGCTAGCGGGTAGTGAAATTAGGCTTGAATCTGTTGGTTTTTTAATCCAAAGAATGGTAGACAGTAGGCTCGCCCATACAATGGAGATTAGGAAATATTTAAAAATGTTTTTTAAAATTTTCATCGAAATGTAAAATTACACTAATCTGCAATTGTTACCTTTGTATATGAAAAAAATTATTCGATTTATTTTTTGGGTTTTTGGTTGGCGCATTGATCAACATGCTCCCACTGGAATAAAAAAATGTGTCATCGTTGTTGGGCCACATACTTCTAATTGGGATTTTGTTATTGGTAGAATGGCTTTTATGACCTATGGCGTGAAAGGTAAGTTCCTTATAAAAAAACAACTTTTCTTCTTTCCACTTGGATTGTTACTAAAAGCCTTGGGTGGTCTTCCTGTTGATAGATCGAAAAGTAATAACTTGACGAACACGGCGCTCCGTTATTTTGAAGAAAATGAATCAATGTACTTGGTTTTTTCACCTGAGGGAACGAGAAGCTACAATCCTAATTGGAAAAAAGGATTTTATCATATTGCAGTGAGAGCAAATGTTCCTATTTATATTTGTTATGTTGATTATGAAAAGAAAATCGGCGGGTTCCATAGTCTTTATCACCCTACAGGGGATGTAAATGCGGATATTTTATATATTAAGAATATCCTAAAGCAGTACAAGGGACGATTTCCTGAAAATGGTATCGATTAATCTTTTGGTTTGATTTGATCTGTTTTTATATCAAAACCATATGGACAATGTTTGCAATTACTCTTACAACAATAAGCTCTTTTTAAATGATATTTTTCCGTGAATATAATATAGCCTTCTTCACTTGTATAATAATCATCCGATTCCAAGGGGGTTCCTTTATTCGAAAAAGAAGAGAATTCGTTTGTCATAATTTATAGTAAATGGAAGAGATTAATATTAAAAATTCTGTTGTCCAAGAAATTCATTTAACTTTTCTAAACGAACAGAACAATAAATTGTTCGTAAAGCGTGATGATTTGATTCATCCATATATCTCAGGTAATAAATGGCGCAAACTTAGTTATAATATAGCAGTTTGTAAAGAGTCGTCTTTCCATGGTATTATAACGTATGGAGGTGCTTATTCGAATCATGTTATTGCTTGTGCTGCTGCTTGTCAATTAAATAATTTGAAATCAATTGGTTATATTAGGGGGGATGAGCTCACTAGTTCGTCAAATAAGGTACTCAGGAAATGCGAGGAATTAGGAATGGAATTGATTTTTATGAAAAGACCTGAATTCGACGCAATGAAAAAAGTGGATAAAACCGTGCAGGTTCATCATGAAACGTTTCTTTCCATTCCTGAGGGTGGAGCAAATAGCCCTGGAATTCGAGGATGCATGGAACTATTAGCTGAAACAGATAATGATTACGATATTATTGCCTTGGCTCAAGGAACTTCAACGACTAGTCTCGGCGTTTTATTAAGTGCGCCAAAGAAATCAACTTTGTTGGTAATTCCCGTTTTGAAAGGATATCAATCGATCCTGGAAATGGAAAAGCTTTGTGAAAATACTGCCTACTTTGAATCCTGGAAAGAAAAAAAGTGCCAGGTAAGGGTATTGCCTGATTATCATTTCGGGGGATATGGAAAAACAACCAATGAATTAGAGATGTTTATAGAAGATTTTAAGCAAACAACAGGAATTCCTCTTGATAATGTCTACACTGGAAAAGCGATGTATGGACTTTTAAAAAGTATAAAAGAAGAGAATATTAGGGATAAACGGATTCTATTTATCCATACAGGAGGAATCCAAGAAAATTACTAATTATAAAATTTTCGTTTTCTTTTTACGATAAATGTGTATAGATTTAAAATACACCTCAACGGCTCCTATACCACTTGTTGCGGAATTCAACCTCGATATATTTGCGTCGAACGCTATACCAAATTTGAAATTTTTGAATTTGTAATTAACAGTAGCTACCACAGCATCTTTCCAACGATAGTAAGCAGCATAACTAAACGCCTTTGATTTATTGATGTTGGTAACGACAGATCCTGATTCTAAGATGTGCTCGCAGCCAATTCCAAAAATCATGTTGTTGCTTGGTCCGTTTCTAAAATACATCATTTGAGGTTGTATTTTGAGATCTTTTCTTCTTGTTGTGATGTCAGCTCCCACATTTACAACTAGTTGAGCATATAGTTTATCAGCAGTATTGGTAAAATTAATTTTTTGCTTTGATAAATGATTAAGTGCAATACCTGAATAGAAACGTGTTTTGTTTCGTTGAACATGTTGGTAATGTAAACCAGCGTTTACATCCAAGGCACCATAAGAACTTCTTGATAAAGTGGAGTTAATGAAAATTGGATCACCGTTTAATCCATTAAAGCCATTTCCTGTCCAATCTGATTGCCAGTTTTGTAAAGCAGGATCATACGATTGTAAATAAATTCCTGGTGCAATTCCTACTGAAAGTTTATTCCGATCGTCCATTTGAATAGAATAGTTGATGGGAACGGTAATAGCGGTTGTCATTAATTTATTGCCTCCAGCTTGATCGTTAACAACATTTAACCCAATTCCAAAATTATTGTTGCTGTATGCGCCATCTGAAATTTTGAATCCTGTTGATAAGGTATTCGTGCGCATCATTGATCCATCAACTGTTAAATATTGTAAGCGACAATTGGTAAAAAATGAATAGTCTTCACTACCTGATGCCACTGCTCCTGCGTTAAATAAAGCAGGGGATTGCATCCATAAACTTGAATTATATCCTTGCTGTGCCATTAGCGGTGAAGCAGTAATGAATAAAATAAGGACGATAATAATTTTTTTCATAATACTATCTGTAAAGTGTAACATTTCCATTTAACGTAGCTGAAAGACCGTTAATTAATCGGTAATCTAATTTATAAACAAAAACAGCTGGGTTCATTGGTTTCCCTTTGAAATTACCGTCCCAACCTTCATTTGGATCGGTCGTTCTAAATACTAATTGACCAAAACGATTGTAAACTTCAAAATTCATTTCAACAATTGCTCCTCCTTCTATAAATCCATTTGCGTAATTATTATCGGAATCAACATTGGTCAATACTTTTAATACATCATTTTTACCATCGCTATTAGGAGAAAATGCATTTGGAACAGCAACCTTAACAGAATCTCTAAATAATACTTCAATGAAAATAGTATCTGTGGCGATACATCCTTCAGGAGAAGTATTGGTTATTATATAGTAAGTATTGTAAAATGGAGATGCGACAATGGTATCGCAAGTTGGATTCACGCAAGAAAAATTAGTTGAAGGTGACCAAGTGATAGAATCACCTGCTACAAAACCACTCGCTGCAATTACAGCTGATCCAAACATGGTAATTAAAGTGTCTGGAATGGCAGTACCACCTAAAGAATCTAGAACAGTTGCAGATATAGAAGGTACATTTCCTACGGTTACTGATTGACTAGATGAACTGGTTAAACCACCGGCATCGGTTACAGTTAAAGTAATGGTGAAGGTTCCTGCACCGGAATAACAAACCGGTCCGGGATTAGCACCGCTATAAAAGGAAGGTATCGCACCCCCAAATGACCAAGTAGATGCGACTACTCCGTTAGTTGATGTATTGTCAACCTCAATGCAATCTCCTGCACAAATAATATTGTCAGAAACTGTAAAACTTGCTGTAGGTTGTGCAAAAGCTGAAGCGCTGATGAAAAGAACAAATATTAGATTAAAAAGTTTCATAATTAGTTAGAATGCAGTTTAAGTTGACGAAGTTAAAAAAAAGGATTCAATTATTTTAATTTTTAATGAACTTTCAGTAAATCGAAGATTTGTTTAGCTTCTATGACATCGTGAACTCTTAAGATGTTAGCCCCTTTATTAATGGCAAAAGTGTTGAGAATGGTTGTGCCATTAATGGATTCTTCTATCGAAATGTTTAGACTTTTATAAATCATTGATTTTCTTGAAAAACCGCAAAGAATAGGGTATTCGAGTAGAGAGAATATAGAAAGTTGTTTCAATAACTCGAAATTTTGTGCGGTAGTCTTTGCAAATCCAAAACCAAGATCAATAATAATGTCAAGGACTCCTATTTTTTTTAGTAGGGTAATTTTCTCGGATAATTCTTGTAAAATATCTAATGAAATAGATTCGTACTCTGTTAGATTTTGCATCGTTTCAGAATTCCCCCGTGAATGGGTAAGTATGTAAGGTGCTTTATATCTTGCAGCGACCTCCCAAATTCTTTTGTCAAAATTACCACCTTGAACATCGTTAATGATGTTTGCACCATTTAGTATGGCTTGTTCTGCAACTTCTGATCGAAAAGTATCGATGGAAATTAATAGAGTTGGAAATGCCTTTCTTATTTCTTTAATGATTGGTATAACTCGATCGATTTCTTCCTGTTCACTTACTTCTTCCGCTCCTGGTCGTGTAGAGCAACCACCAATGTCTAGAATGTCCATCCCAGCATCCACCATATTTTTAACACGTTGGGAAATATTTTCTTCTTTATTGACTCGACTTTCTTCGTAAAAGGAATCAGGAGTTATATTTAGAACCCCCATTATTCGTGGTATCGAAAGATCAAATAATTTATTCTGCACCAAGATATAGCTGTTTGAACGAAAATGCTTAATTTCAGCCCCGAAAAATGCCATAACTTTCTAATGAGTAAAACAACTATTGAATTCACAAATGTAATCACTAATTGTCGATCAATTTATATCGCCAAAACAAAAGATTATGGAACGGCATGGCGAATTTTACGAACCACCTCACTTACAGATCAATTATTTATTAAAGCCAATCGAATTAAAACTATCCAAGAAACAGGCGTTAATCAAGTAGGGGAGTCGATTGAAGGGGAGTTTAAAGCAATTGTTAATTATTGTGTGATTGCACTTATTCAACTTAAAGAAACGGATATCGTTGAATTGGAGTTAGAATTAAATCAAGCTACTATCTTATATGACAAGTACATGAATTTAGCCATCGAATTAATGACTAAAAAAAATCATGATTATGGAGAGGCTTGGCGCGATATGCGCATTAGCTCGCTAACTGATTTAATTCTGATGAAAATATTGAGGATTAAGCAAATTGAGGACAATGACGGAATTACCTCGATTAGTGAAGGAATTGATGCTAATTATTATGACATGTTAAATTATGCTGTATTTGCACTTATTTTATCAAATGTTAAATAATTGTTAGTTAAAAGCGAGTGATTATCTTCATTCGTAGTTTTATCAAAAAAAAAATAAATTATGGACTCTATAAAACGCGCACTCCCTTGGACGATAAGAATCACTGTTTCATTCTTATTTTTATTATCAGCAGCAGCTAAATTATACCCATCACCCTATTTTGCATTGTCAACTTTTGAGGTACAGCAACTATATCCAATGGGTTTCTCGGAGGATTTAGCCGCTTATTTCTCACGAACACTTATTGGTATCGAATTGTCACTTGGAATTTTGTTGTTGCTACCTTTTTATCTAAAAAGGATGGTGATTCCTGCCACTGCTTTGATGCTATTGATTTTTATTGTTCACTTATCAATTGAAATTTTAACGGTCGGAAATACTGGTAATTGTGGCTGTTTTGGAAGTTTATTGCCAATGACACCCCTGCAAGCGGTAATTAAAAATATTATTTCAGTTGGATTATTGGCGGTACTTTTTAGGATGTACAAAGAAGAGGATAAAAAGCAATTTTTACCAATGCTAAATGTTGTGTTAGCCTCAATTTTAATCGTTTTTATGCTGGGAATGAAGAAAAGTGGAGGGGGATCTAAGTCTTCTGGTACAGAAATTAAACCAACTACTACCGATACGATTGTACAGCAAATAGATACCATCAAGAAAGTGACAGTTTTGGATACCCTAAAAGTTATTGAAAATCCAGGTCCCAAGAAGAAAAGGTCAGGCTACGCAAGTCTTTTTCCTAAAATAGATGAAGGGAAGAAAATCCTATGCTTTTTTGCGCCGGATTGTGATCACTGTCGTGCAACGGGGAAATTACTGACTAAGTTAAAAAGAGAAAATAAAGACTTTCCTAAAATTCAAATCATTTTTATGGATGAGGCACCTGAAGTAATTCCAGACTTTTTTAAATTTGCCGGTGCAGAATATCCATATTATGTGATGGATATTATTGAATTTTGGAAGCGCTTAGGAAAGGACGGAAAAGTTAGTAGATCTGTTCCTGGAGTGATGTATCTTTGGAATGGGAATGTCCAAAAATTATATCATGGAACTGAAGGCAAGCAGTTTAACGCAAAGAGTCTAAAAAAACTGCTAGCGAACGAAAAGTAATTCGAAAATTAGCACTAACTTTAACTATGAGGAAAAAGTTTATAGGGGCTAATTGGAAAATGAACTTGCTTTATGACGAGGCGAAAAAATTATTCGCAGAGTTATCAAAGCCATCTTTATCTGCTTCAGATACTGAAATTGTTATCTTTCCAAGTTCAATTTATCTTTCAGAATTTGCACAATTAAAAGGATTGTCGCTAGGAGCACAGGATTTGTTTTTTGCTGATTCTGGCGCTTTTACAGGGGGAATCGCAGCTCGCCAATTAAAATCAATTTCTTGCGATTATGTGCTAATAGGACATAGTGAAAGAAGAATTACTTTCAGTGAAACAGATGAAGTAGTCAACCTCAAAGTACAGCGCGCTGTTCGTAGTGATTTAAATGTTGTTTTCTGTTGTGGGGAACCTTTAGCTGTGAGGGAATCGAAAAATCACTTAGAATATATTGAAAATCAATTAATTAATGGATTCAAGGACTTAGATGAAACCGAATTGAAAAATTGTATTATTGCCTACGAACCAATTTGGGCCATAGGTACTGGTTTGAATGCATCTAATAGTGAGATTGAAGAAATGCATGGATTTATCCGCTCAAGCATAGCTAAGCGTTTTAGTACTTCATTGTCTCAATACATTCGTATTATCTATGGCGGAAGCTGTAACCAAGATAATGCAAGTGAAATTTTTTCCTTAAAAGATGTGGACGGTGGATTGATTGGAGGCGCTTCATTGGAATTTGATAGTTTTCAAAAAATAATAAAATCACTTTAATGGATTATTCTGAATACCGATTGTGTCCAATTCCTTTTGAACCTTGGAATGAGATATTGGTTGCCTCCCTTTCTGAGGTAGGTTTTGAAAGTTTTATGGAGGAGGAAAATGAGTTACTTGCTTATATTTCTACGCAAAACGAAGAGGTTTCTATTATTCATTCGTTACTGAGTTCATTCAGCGATAAAAAAGATTTGGAACTGACTTATGTTCGTACCAACATAGAACATCAAAATTGGAATGCATTATGGGAAGCAGATTTTGAGCCCGTTTACGTAGATGATCGCTTATCAATTGTTGCTCCTTTTCATGGGGAAGAGGCTCGAAGAAATCGTGTGATTGAAATTGATCCTAAAATGTCTTTTGGTACCGGCCACCACCAAACTACTTTCTTAATGTGTCAACAAATATTAAACTTAGCATTAGTTGATAAGCTGGTCCTCGACATGGGGACAGGAACTGGTGTTTTGGCAATATTGGCCGAGCAATTAGGAGCAAGAGAAATTACCGCGATTGATATTGAATCATGGTCTGTTGAAAACACGAAATGGAATGCAGAACGCAATGGCTGTACTAAAATAGTTGCCATTGAAGGTGGCGCTTCACTCATTCCATTGGTGAATTTTGATTTCATCTTTGCTAACATTAATAAAAACATACTGAAGGAACAATTGCCAATTTATTCGCAAGTATTAACTGAAGGTGGCACCTTGCTATTAAGTGGATTTTTTAACAGCGATGTTGCTGAACTTGTAGCCGTAGCAGAACAATTAAATTTATTTTCGGTGAGCGTTCATGAAAAGGAATCATGGGCACTTATCCAACTTCAAAAAAGATAAACAATGAGGTATTTTTTTTTATTGCTCGTTATTGGTGTGAGTAGCATCTCAATTAGTCAAAATTTCACCAAGGAACGCGATAAGTTTGTTAAGGAATGTCAACGTGCTTTTGTGGAGCCTGATCAAGTTCAATTTGTTAGGGAAAAGCTTTCAAAAATGATTCAATCTCCAGGTTTTACGGAAGCGCAGTTCGCTAAAATGGTGGATTTATCAAATTCAATCTATACCGCAACTTCCGATTATTCATTTGTCTATCCACTTGTTAAATCTTTCTTGTTTCAATCTTCGAATAAGTTTTCAGGAAATTTTAATAGCGAATGGGCAAAGTATCTGGCGAATTATCAAAAAGAAGATGCTGAAAAATTTCTCGCTTTTTTGCAGTTTTCAGCAGATTTGTTTGAATTCCATAGTATAAAATCGAACGATGGCTTTAGATGGGTATTTCTAAAAGGTGAATTTTCTTGGCGGCAAGATAAAACACTGAAGTTAATTTGCGATAATGGAAATCTGGCTTGTTATATCGTTGGGGACAATGGCAAATTAGATGATAGTATTTTGGTGTCGGGTACTTCCGGAGTGTTGGATGTTGATGCAGGGAAATTTAGCGGTAATGCAGGTATTTTAACTTGGGAGAAAGTAGGTTTTAAAAAAGAGGAGACCTTTGCTGAATTGCGCATGTTTAAAGTTGATTTGTCTCGATCAATTCTGAAAGTTGATACCGTTGCACTAACAACCCCGTATTTCAAGACTCCCATTCTTGGGAAATTAATCGATAAAACCTACACGGAATTATCGAAAGATGAAGAAGCTCCTCAGTTCAACTCTTTTGAAAAACGATTAAAAATTAAATCCCTTCGGGAGAATTTGGATTATGATGGAGGTTTCTCGCTTGAAGGGGAGAAATTTATTGGTCGGGGGAATGATGATAATCTCGCAAAGGTTATTTTTAACTATAAAGAAAAACCGCTTTTTGAGATTTCTTCTGTGAATTTCACGATGGATCCTACTCAAATAATTTCTCGCGAAGCTCGGTTTAAAATGTTTTATGCGAATGGAGATTCAATGACCCATGCCAGTTGCTTGTTTTATTTTGATGAATCAAAAAAACTAATGAGCTTAACAGCAAAGAAGTCTGGCTCTGCTGTTATCCCCTTTGAAGACTTTTATTTTAATGTCTATGTCTATTCGCCCGTTTTTTGTTGGAAAGTAAATTCGTTTCAGCCTTATTTTAGCTATGAAATTGGAACAGCTCAGGAACAAAAGGTGATCTCAATTGAATCATTTGATTATTTTGACGAAGGGCTATACGATAAAGTAAAAGGCCTAAGTAAAATAAATCCTATTTCTTCCATCGCTTCGTTTGCACGTAAAAAAAACACGAATTTATTGTCGGAAGGTGAATTGGCAAATGCGATGAATACCACCATCGATAATAATAAATCTAGTATGTTTAATCTCGTAAGTTTGGGCTTTTTGATTTACGATAGCGAGGATAAACAAGTTTTTTTAACCAATAAATTATTTAATTTTTCGGATGCGAAAAATGGCGCAAGGGACTTTGATAATTTATCTATTGTTTCGGATTTGCGCCCCAGGGATTTAAAAGGTTATTCAGCTGAACAGATAAATCAAGATCCCTATTTAAAGAACTTGGAACGAAGTAATAATGATTTAAATAATAGATTTCGCAATCAATCTTATTTTGCTTTTGTGGATGTAAATAAACAACAGATGTTTATTTCTGGGGTAAATAACATTACGATTTCAAGTGCTCAATCTACTTCAATTGAGCCCGACTCCAGCTTTGTTATCATGAAAAAGAACAGGGATTTGCAATTCAAAGGGTTGTTGCTTGCGGGAAAGTTTGCTTCTATTGTGAAAGACGCCTACTTTTCGTACCAAGATTTTAAATTTATTTTAAAGGACTTAGAATATACCGTTTTACGGGTAAATCCTCTGAGACAAGAAGATGGCTCCGATGTTATAGAAATGGGAAGTTCATTCAGTGAATTAAAAGGCGAGTTGTTGATCGACAAATCATCCTCAAGATCTGGAAAGGGACCAGAGAACAGCAGCTATCCTAAATTATTGGTTCCAAGTGCTTCAAAAATTCTATATAATGCGGCTGAAATTGTCAAAGGCGCTTACGATGCAAAACGATTCTATTATTCATTGGAACCTTTTGAATTGGATAGTTTGGATGATTTTAATGAAAAATCGCTTTTTCTAAAAGGTCAGTTGATTTCTGGTGGTATTTTTCCACCAATTAATGAAAATCTTAAAATAATGAATGATTATTCATTTGGGTTTTCTACAAAAGCGCCTGAAGGTGGACTCCCTTTCTATGGAAACGAATCCAAATACGAAAACAAAATTGTACTATCGAATAATGGTTTACAAGGTACCGGTACCATTAATTTTTTAACAGCTTCAGCGATTTCAAGTAAATTAACCTTTTTGCCCGATTCAACAATTGGTGTAGCTAAATTCACCAATAAGGGCGTCGAAAAAGGGCAGGAGGTACCTCAAGTATTTTCTGAATCTGCCTTTATCACCTTTATTCCCAAAAAACAACTATTAAAAGCAGCTGCTTATAATGGTACAAATTTGGAAATGTTCGATAATCAATGTCAATTGAATGGCTCCGTTGTCTTGTCTAATAAAGGGATGTATGGTTATGGTCAGATGCTATTTAATGATGCGGGATTATATTCTGGCAGGTATGATTTCACCTATACAGATATCGATGCCGACACGTCAAATTTTTCACTCCAAAATAAATTTGTGACCGATGGTGAATCACCATTAGCCATTGAAGCAGATGGCGTTAAGGCGCATATTTCATTAAAAGATAGAAAGGGTGAATTCAACTCCTTTGGAGCGAAAAGAATTAAATTTCCTGCCAATATTTATTATTGCACGATGGATAAATTCTTTTGGTATATGGATGGCGAATCCGTTGACTTTGAAAAAAATCAATCAAAAGAAACAGCTTTCGAAGCTGGTGCAGATTTGACGGATCCTAATTTCTTCTCCATGGATGATAAACAAGATTCGCTGCGGTTTAGATCTTTAAGTGCGAAGTATGATTTGAAAACACAAATAATTTATTGCAATAAAGTAGATTATGTGAGAGTTGGAGATGCAAAAATTTTCCCTGATAGTATGAAAATAGTGATTCGGAAAAATGCCATAATTGACCCGCTAAAAAATGCCATTGTTGTCGCCAATTACATCACACAATTTCATAAGTTTTATCAAGTTGATCTTACTATTACCAGCCGTAATAAGTTTGAGGGTTTCGGTATTTATCCCTATTATGATCGAGATAGTACGCTCACTAATTTAAAAATGAAAAGTATTGCGTACAATAAAAGTGGTGCCAAAACTATTGCTGAAGGTTCCGTGGAACAAAAAGATAATTTTAAACTTTCTAAGGAATTTGATTATTACGGAAAAATAAAAATTATTGCTAATAATTCAGGGATTATTTGCGATGGATCGACAAGAATAAATCATTTATGCAAAAATTTTGACCGTTCTTGGCTTGCCTTCAACGATACTGTGGTGGCTAAAAACATACAGATTCCGATCTCAGAAAAACCATTGAATGATAAAGGAAATCGTTTGGCAGTTGGGTTTTTATGGAAGGATTCTGAGAAAATGGATAGCGTAGGTGTTTACCCCGCATTTTTATCCAAAATTGAAGGAAAAAATGATGCGATTATTTTTCAATCGGATGGCTATGTACAGTATAATCCGAAAGCAGCCGCGTATCAAATTGGTACCAAGCAAATGCTTGAAAATGCTAATAATAGAGGGAATTTATTAACTTTCTATACAGAAACGTGCGCACTAACAGGTCTTGGCAAAATTGATTTAGGTTTAGACCTGGGCGAAGTTCGTATCGAATCATATGGTGATATATCTTATGAACCATCTGAACAGAAAATTGCACTTAATTTGACAAGTAAATTTATTTTTCCTCTTCAAAAAAATATTATGGAGGGTTTTGCTAGTTCCTTGAAAGAGTTGGAAGGACAAAAAGATATTGATCTTAAATCAAAGCAATATAATTTCAAACAAGTAAGTAAATTTTGGTTAAATCCAGAAAAAGAAAATGACTTCTATAAAGATTATGAAGAAGATAAATTGCGGAAAATGCCGAGTGAATTGGAGGGGACTATGTTAATCACAGGTATTCATTTGGAATATTTTAAAATAAAAACGAAAGTGAATGAAACTGGATTTGCTCGTGGCTTTAATACGCGAAATACGGGTACTCAAATAGATGACGAAGGCGATGAAGTGAAAGCTAAAAATAAAGTGGCAATTATCGGTTTGGAGGATAAAGTGGTCTTGAAGGAGGTAGACTTTAATATGGTTTTTCATCAAACCAATATCGATGAATCCAATCAAGGGTTCGGTTTCCGATGGATGACATCCAATAATAAAGAGTACGTATTAAATTATTCTATGGATAAAAAAGATGGTACCATGTTGCTTTATTCTAAGGATGAAATGTTCACCAATTCCATTACAAATATTAAAGCTGATAAGCGAAAATCGAAAAATTTTATGTTTGATATTGCCGATGAGACGCAACTTAAGTTAATTTTAGTTAAATTCAATGATTATTTGCGCTCAAAATGATGATTTGTATTCTATTTATTTGCTTAGCTTACCTTATTGGGTCTATACCAACGGCCGTCTGGACAGGGAAAAAATGGCATGGTCTTGACCCAAGAGAACACGGAAGTAAAAATGCTGGAGCAACGAATACTTTTCGTGTTTTAGGTAAAAAGTCAGGCTGGTTTGTTTTAATAATAGATATTTCAAAAGGTGTATTGGCCTCTATCTTGCCCTTGATCTTAGCAGAAAATTATTCGGATAATCAGTTGCTTGTTTTTCAACTCACCACTTCTTTTGCGTGCATTATTGGACATGTCTTTCCAATTTTTGCTCAATTTAAAGGGGGAAAAGGGGTCGCTACTTCATTAGGTATAATCATTGGACTTAATCCTGTTTCAGCCGCTATTTCTTTGGGGATTTTCTTAGTTGTGTTTTTACTATTTAAGTATGTTTCCTTAGGTGCAATTGTAACCTCGATTTCATACCCTTTTGTTAGCTATTTCATTGTGAATGAAGATGCGCGGATTATGATAATTTTTACTGTATTGCTTGGCTTTTTAATTATTGTATCACACAGAAAAAATATCACAAGACTTATGAATGGTGAGGAAAGTAGAATGAACCTTTCAAGGAGAAAGGAGTAATATATTTTTGTTTTTTAATCTTGTGAAAAAGAGCCACTTTAATTGTAAGTATTTCTATCTCTTGTTAATTGTATTAACAGTCAATAGTTCTTTTGCTCAATCCCTTTCGCAACTTGAAAAAAAAGCAACTGAATCCTTTAATAAAAAGGATTACACCTCGGCGTTGATTGACTTTCGGCAATTATTAGCACAAAATCCGACTTCCATGGATTTTAATTTTAAATACGGGGTTTGTGTCTTTTATTCTGATAACCGAAAGAATGCCAAACGTTATTTTGATTTTGTGCTTCGCCAACGTGAATTCCCAAGCGAAACATATTATTTTGTCGCAAAACTGTCTCATTTTGAATATAAATTTTCGAGTGCAATGCTCTATTATCAAAAATACCTTGATAATACACCGGAAAAATTAAGAGACCATGATGTGAAAATGGAATTAGACCAATGTGCAAATGGGAAAACACTCCTGAAATCTCCAAAAGCGTTGCGCTTAATTAATGTGATCGAGGTGGCTATCCCTAAATTTTATATGAATTATCAATTGGAAAGTCGCACTGGTGGGTTTTTTACTGATGAAGCGTTGCAATCAAAAATGGATAAGAAATTCAATCATTTACCCATGTATTATTTTTTACGCGGCGATAGTTTGAAATTTTTTGCGAGTTATGGTACCTCCACTAATAAAGATATTTACTTTGTCCGAAAAATAGGGGCTGATGCATGGTCGCCCGCTATAAAAATAAACGATCAAGTAAACTCTTTGCTTGATGAGGATTTCCCTTTCTATGATCAGAAAAATGGAACGCTTTACTTTTCTTCTCGGGGACATAATTCAATAGGGGGATATGACTTATTTAAGGCTACTTTCGATCCAAGTAGGAATAACGCTGACAATAGAAGCAATTTCGACTTTCCGTATTCTTCTGCCGATGATGATTTTCTTTTCGTTCCTGAAATTGATCAGAAAAAGGCTTATTTTTCTTCTAATAGAAACTGTGAACGAAATAAGATTGAGGTGTATTCGGTTGAATATAGCACGATTAATTCTACCATTCAATTAATAAAAGGTGACTTTCATGATTTATTGGACGAAAAAAATAAAATGGCGCAAATTAAAGTCATTAATGTGAATACTTCAGAAGAATTTGGCCCATTTACGACGGATGAAAATGGAAAGTACTCGCTTCTAATTCCAGGAAGTGGGGATTATAAATTTAGCGTAACGGTGGATGGATCTCGAGAAACTTTTATTGGAACGGCTTCAGTTCCGGTTGCTAAGAATAATAATGTGCTCAAACAAACATTGACCTACTCGGTAGTTGAATCCGATGAACACATGGATTTTGCCAATTATTTTAATCTGTCTGAATTAGCTTCCGAGGATGATAAGATTATTGTTTTGAATGCAATTGCATCATTGAAAATGAATCCTACGCTTATTCAAAATAAGGAAAAAATTCCAACTGAAACCATTGATGCTAAGGCCGTTTTAGCAGAGCTGGGGTATGATAAATTGAATCAAAAGGATGCCTTGACGAAAATGAATGATGATTTAATTTCAGTTGAATTGCAGGAAGAAGAGTTATCCATTGATCTCACCAAAGCAGCCCTTTTGCAAAAGGAGAATATAGGTTATTTAAGTACACTTGATAATTTAATTAAGGAGGTGAAAAATGAGGAGAATGATCCAACTATTTCTCCCAATGATAAATTAGTATTACTGGAGAAATTAAAAGAGCTTCAAGAAGATAAGATTGAATTACAGCAACAAATGATTGCCTTGAATCAACTTATTGAACAAAAAGAGTCAGCCCTTGAAGCGAATCAAAAATTGGAATTAACAAAAAAGGCGGCTGAATTAAATGAAAAGTTGATCGACTTATCTTTATTGAATAGTGATGATAGCGTAAAGGTTTTCTTGGTAGAAAATAAAGAAACAATTCAATCATTATTGGCAGCTAATGTGACCGATGAGACGGATGTTGATAGTGAAAAATTAGAACAAGAATTAGTGAATAAAAATAAGTTGTTAGAGGCCAAAAGATTGGGGATAAAGAAAGAAACTGATTCATTAAACAATGTGGTAAGTGAATTAGAAAAAACTAAAATTTCAGCTAGCAAGAAGGAAATAATCGCTATTGATCAGCAAATAGTAGCGGTACAACAGGAAGCCGGCGAATCTTCTAAAGCTAACGATTTAATCATTAAAGAGTTAGTAATTGAGGAACAAGAATTACAGATTGAAATAGCAAAAATAGAAATACAACAGGAATTGAAAAACAATAATGTTTCAACTATTGATGCTCCTTTAACGGATTCTAAAATTGAATTGCCAGCTATAACTATGGCAGATATTACTGCGCTCACTGAAGAGAAAAATGATATTGCACTTACTATTAATCAGCTGAATAAAGAGAATAAAGTGCTAGTCGAACTAGTCGCGAAAATTGAGGAGGTAAAGCAACAAGAAGATTCTCAGGAAAAATTTCAGTCGCTGTTGGACTTACTCTCAAAAAAGGAACAGGAATTACAAGGTGCCATTAAAAAGGCAGAAGCATCCAATGATTTTCTGACGGTAAATAAGAACATGGAGGAACTTCAATTGCTAAAAAGTGAGCAGGAAAAATATACAGTGAACCTTAAAGATCTTGTTGCTTCTGAAAATGTCGAAAAACTTCCCACCGAAGAACAACTTGCAGCTAACGTAGAAAAGAAACGTGTTGAGGAGGAACTGGCGAACATAGAAAAGAAACGAGTTGAAGAGGAACTTGCTAACGTTGAAAAGAAACGAGTAGAGGAAGAACTTTTAGCTAAACAGGAAAAGCTAACTTCTGAAGAACAAATTGCAGCTAACGCAGAAAAAAAGCGAGTTGAAGAACAAATTGTAATCGCAGAAAAGAAACGAGTTGAGGAGGAAATTGTAGCGAATCAAGAGAAATTAACTTCTGAGGAACAAATTGCTGCAAACATAGAAAAGAAACGAGTTGAGGAGGAACTTGCAGCTAATCAAGAGAAACTTACAGCCGAAGAACAACTGGCAAACGCAGAAAAGAAACGAGTTGAGGAGGAACTTATAGCTAATCAAGAGAAGTTGACTTCTGAGGAACAAATTGCAGCTAACGCGGAAAAGAAACGTGTTGAGGAGGAACTGGCGAACATAGAAAAGAAACGAGTAGAGGAGGAACTTATAGCTAAACAGGAAAAGCTTACTGCCGAAGAACAAATTGTAATCGCAGAAAAGAAACGGGTTGAGGAAGAACTTTTAGTCAATCAAGAAAAGCTTACTGCCGAAGAACAAATTGCAGCTGCAGCAGAAAAGAAACGAGTAGAGGAGGAACTTGTAGCTAAACAGGAAAAGCTTACTTCTGAGGAACAAATTGCAGCTAACGCAGAAAAAAAGCGAGTTGAAGAACAAATTGTAATCGCAGAAAAGAAACGAGTTGAGGTGGAGCTTGCGAATGCAGAAAAGAAAGTAGCCGAAGAACAACTGGCGAACGCGGAAAAGAAACGTGTTGAGGAGGAACTTTTAGCGAATCAAGAGAAATTGACTTCTGAAGAACAAATGGCCGCTAACGTAGAAAAGAAACGTGTTGAAGTGGAACTTATAGCTAAACAGGAAAAGCTTACTTCTGAAGAACAAATTGTCCTCGCAGAAAAGAAACGAGTAGAAGAGGCGCTTGTAGCCAATCAGGAGAATCTTTCATCGGAAGAACAACTTGTACAGATCGATTCTCCCAATTCGAAAGAGTTAATAAAAGTAATGGAGGAAACAAAAGTGATAGAAAAATCAGCCTTGACTGCTGACAATAAAGCGCT
>Ga0214919_10004905_pt1 | contig 19251 bp, 15 predicted proteins | sample LL1503_MetaG_FD_177994 | JGI IMG/M metagenome (GOLD analysis project Ga0214919, IMG submission 177994) | Freshwater microbial communities from Lake Lanier, Atlanta, Georgia, United States - LL-1503 | ecosystem: Environmental > Aquatic > Freshwater > Lake | place: USA: Georgia | collected...
TCATTCGTCGCCGATGCTAGTCGTGACGATTACCGCTTGCGATGGGTGACGATGCGATTTGGCCGCAAAAGAACTGCACGATCGACAGCGCTTCAATTTTAATTTGACAAGTTCAATAAAAGAAGCACACTTGGTTGGATGAAACTGGTTCTCGCATTCGTCTTGGTTCTTTACGCAGCGTGTTGTGCAACTGCAACAGATATCTATTCGACCGACTTCAATAATTACGGACAGGGTGCGCTCTCGGGGCAATTGGCGTGGGTCGGAGTTGGCGGATCGTGGGCGGTCAGTGGCTCGATGAACACTCCGCAGATCGCGGCAAATCTGATTGGTCCAGGCGTCGACTCTGGCGTGACACCAATTGGCGGCAGCGGATTGATGACCCGCATATGCACTGAAAAATTTAACGCCGGCCGAACCAAAGCATGGCTTGATCTTGCCAACAGCGGCAAGTGGGCAACTGCGAGCGCTGGCGGCAATGATGTTCTTGAAACAACTGTCAAATTGTTTATCCCCAGCGGACAAGCCGTGACATCAACATTTGGAGTCATGATCTCTAAGAGTTCTTTCGAAACCAGTGGCGGATTTGTTGTCAGCGCACAGAGTGGAGCCATTTCGTTTTTGAACGGTGGATATGCGATCGCAAATCGAACTGCGACGGGTGTCACCGTTGCTTTGAATGCGTGGAACGAATTTTCGTATCGATGGAATGTCGTGACCGGTCGCGGCGAACTACGTGTCAACGGCGCATCCGCTGCGACGCACCAGACGACGCTCTTTGGAAGCGTGTACGCATCAAATCTCTTTTCAACGACCGATGCTGCACCTGGAACGCTGAATGCATTTGGGTATTTCGATGATCTGGCAATTCGCGCGGTCGCGAACTCGGTGCCCTGCCCCGCCGACATTTCTGGAGATGGACAAGTGAATGCGAATGATCTCGCTTCGGTCCTTGCAGGTTGGGGTGGCCCCGCAGGTGATCTCGACGGAAACGGAGTGACCGACGGACTCGACTTGAGCATCATCCTCGGCGGCTGGGGACCTTGCCCGAATTGACTTGTGCCAGCGCATGATTCGACCGTAGATGCGCAGTTGGTGCGTCACAGGGCGAATCGTGGTCCCAAGCGATTACTTACTACTGACGACGCGTTTGAAAACCTCGTCGGCGCTGGCAGCGAATGTTGCGCCTTCTTCGGCCCACGGAAAACGCGCACGCTTGATCGCAGCATGCACAGTTGGATTGGCACCCGCAATAATCACAGGTATTCCCGCGCGCCAGAGACGCCCGTCGCATCAATCATGGGTACTTGCGAAAGATCGAGAACTGCGCAGCGTGCGACTCCCGATGTGCGAACTTCCTGCATTGCTCTTTGCGCTGCGCCGAAGAAGAGCGGCCCGCGAATGCGGTAATAGAGAACATCTGGGGGCGCAACAACTTCCTGAGCGCCTTCGGTATCGCCAAGATCGATGCCCGAAAGTTCCGCCATCCGCCGCATGAAGATCAGCGCTGCCAAGACAACACCAACCGAGACGGCGACCACCATGTCCATTCCAACGGTCAGTGCGAGGCATATGACGAGAACGAAACTGTCACCGCGCGGCGCAGTTCGAATGACAAATGCTGCATGGCGAAAATCCGTCATGTTCTTGGCAATCACGAGCAAGAGCGCTGCGAGGCTTGCCATCGGAAGCCATCCAAGAAGAGGGCCGAGGAACAGCAACGCCAATGCAATAAATACTGCATGAATCATCGCTGCAATTGGACTTGTTGCTCCCGCACGAACATTCGCAGCAGTGCGAGCAAGTGCCCCAGTTGCAGCGAATCCACCAAACCATGGAGCAACGATATTGGCAAGCCCCTGCCCGACGAGTTCTCCATCGGCATGATGACGACGGTTGGTCATCGAATCTGCGATAACTGCGCTGAGCAAACTCTCAATCGCACCAAGCAGAGCGATCGCGATTGCGGCACGAACGACCGCGCTCAGATCGACCGTCATCAAGTGCGCCATCTCACCCGACCATGGAACCGAGAAGGAAGGAAGTCCAATAGGAATTCCACCGAGTGTCTTGCCGTCGATCACTGAACCGAATCGAGTATCGATCGTGCTTGATGTCCACTCTGGCCCAATCGATGCCAACAGCAGTGCGAGTACCGCTGCGATAGGAAGAACAACGAGTGCGCCTGGTATTCGTTTTCCAATCGCACTCTTGCCCCAGCCAATGAGCGCGACAAGCGTAAAGACCCCCACCGCCGAATCACCGAATCGCCAGGTCCTCCATGCCGAAGCAAGTTGAATGATGCGCTGGAAATTCGATTCTGGATTTGCAGCGAATGTCAGACCGAAGAAATCCTTCAGTTGAATCAACGCAATCGTGACAGCAATTCCCAATGTGAAACCTGCAGTGACTGGATATGGAATGAACTCGACCAACCGACCCATGCGAAATGCGCCCATCAACACTAAGACGATCCCCGCAAGAAGCGATGCCACGAGAAGCGCTGCGGGACCATGCTCGCTGACGATTGGCGCCAAGATCACGACGAATGCTGCCGTTGGACCAGTGACTTGAACACGCGATCCACCGCAAAGTGCTGCGACGAATCCAGCCACCAACGCTGTGTAAAGACCCGTTTGCGGCGGCATTGAGCATGCGATCGCGAGCGCCATCGAAAGTGGCAGAGCGATCACTCCAACAACCACTCCCGCGAGTGCGTCATTCAATAGATTTCGTCGGGAATATCCCTCAGCCATGCTCTCACGCAGAGCACATGCGACCAAAGGTTGGGTGGGGCGAGCTTCAGCCATTGCGGCAAGCGCAAGGATAGCACTAGGTTGTCTGTGAGAGTTGTGTGTGAGGATTCTTTGCGACGATTGCAGAATGCTTGCACCCAATCAACGCATTGCACTTGATGCGCGTGGCGGCAGCTTAAACCTTCACTTTGTTCTTGCCGTGCACTGAAGCGAGTTCGACTGCTGCGCGGCCGAGCGCATCACCGATCAAGAGATAACTCTCGCCACTTCCAAACCAGTGGTGCCGATGAGTTTTGTTTGGCGAATTTTCTGGCTCGCGCAAGAATTGGGCGGTCGGCACGAAACGCGCACCAACGACCTCTTTGCGTTCGCATGCTTTGCGCTGACCATCACAGAGAATCTTGCCGTTTCTCCCGTCCATATTGCCAGTCTCGCCGACAATGAAAGGAAGCGCCGGATCGCCAAGTTCCTTGCGCACATCCGCGATGAGATGCACAAGATTTTCTTCATATTCCGCCGCTGCTGCCGTATCACAACCGTCGTTCCATCCCTGAAACCAAATCACGCCATCGATTTGCGGCGTGCACTTTGCGAGCGCTGGAAATGACGTCGAAATCGAAGCGAGCGCAGTGCGAAATTCGCTGATCATCTGTGTGTAATAAGGACCAGTCACACCGCCAGAACTTGGTGGACGAAAATCTTTCGCAAGACTTTTCCCTCCCCATGCAGTCTTGATGAGTAAGACAGGCTCGTCGAAATGCTTCCCGAGTGCGCGGCCAATACCAAGTTCCGGTCCGAAGTGATGCGCGTCGTCGTACACCGCATACCCAACGGAGAGCGCTCCCGCTTTCTGGGTTTTATTTTCCGTGAGATATGAAACAAAAACATCGTCTCGCTTCGCCCACGATCCATCTGCCGCACGAAGGTCGCCCCAGAGTGCGTGATTCGCTGGATTATCGACAAACTTAGCGAGATTTCCTCGACCCCCGTTGTATCCCTCTGCATCATCGAGGTCGACAACCCCATGCCCTTCCATATTGGACTGACCAGCAAGCAAGAAAACATGCAGAGTTGGCGGCGCAGCAACTGGACTTTGACCGAGCGAAAATTGCGTGAGGCACAACACGGAGGCTGCGGCGATCAGCGACGACTGGAATGAGCGGTTCTGCATTGTGTTCTAATTTAGACGCAGGTGCATCTCACAAGTTGAATCCTCGGCAGAGCTTTTCCCTATTCTGCTCAATGTGACTGCGCCATCAACTCTTCCCGCACCAACTGAGCGAAACTGGATTCGCATCGCATGGATGATAGTGGCCCTCTTGTGGCCCGTGGCGATGTTGAATTATCTCGACCGCCAAATGTTGGCCTCGATGAAGTTTTCTGTGATGAAAGACATTGCAGATGTGGCGACCGATGCGAACTGGGGTTTGATGCTTGGGCAGTTCAAATGGGTCTATGCGTTCTTGAGTCCACTCGGCGGTTTCATCGCAGACCGATTTGGACGGCGGACAACAATCGTGTGCAGTCTCTTTGCATGGTCGGCCGTGACATGGATGACCGGCAACGTGACGACCTATCAAGAACTTCTTTGGACGCGCACGCTGATGGGGATGAGCGAGGCTTTTTATATTCCAGCGGCGCTCGCATTGATCACCGACTATCACTCGCAGCGAACGCGTTCGCGTGCAATCGGCTTTCACCAGACAGCGATTTATGTCGGGATGATGGCTGGAGGATTCGGCGGATACGTCGCAGATGCGCAAGACCTTGGATGGCGCTTCGCATTTCATGCTGCGGGAATCGTCGGAATACTCTATTCCCTGCCGCTCTTGTTCTTGCTGCGCGAAGCACCAGCGCGTGCGAATGCGGTTGTCCAAGAAAAGCGTGCATCGATACGCGCTGTTGCGAGCGAGTTGCTCACGAGCTTTCCGTTTCTGCTGCTCGTCGCATGCTTCACACTGCCCGCACTCGCTGGTTGGGTGGTGCGCGACTGGATGCCGGCGATACTCAAGAAAGAATTTGGAATCGGGCAAGGAATGGCTGGCGTCTCAGCCACTCTCTATACGACAATCGCGATGCTCATTGGTGTCGTCATCGGTGGATGGCTTGCGGATCGTTGGTCGCGACGAACACCACGCGGACGCGCATATACAAGTGCTGTAGGTATCGCACTGCTCGTGCCTGCGCTTTTCGGTGTTGGCAACGCGGGGACGCTAACAATTGCCGTGACTTTCCTTGCACTCTTTGGCTTGGGCTGGGGATTCTTTGACTGCAACAACATGCCGATCCTGAGTCAGATCACGCGACCGCATTTGCGTGCGACGGGGTATGGCATCATGAACTTTGTCAGTATCAGTTGTGGCGGACTGGCGGACTTGGGCTTTGGAATGATGCGCGACGCAGGACAACCACTGAATCTGATATTCGGTGCGTTTGCAGCGCTTGCACTTGTTGCAGTGGGACTGATGATTTGGATCGCGCGAACAATGCCGATTCGCGAAATCACGGACTCGCAGGTATTGCAGCAGTGACTGGCACGATCCACTCACGGCAGAAAAGATGCTCCTGCACATTTCCAGTCGCCATCTCCCAAATTTGGTGCGCAGTGTGACGACTTGTCATTTCGATTCGACTACCGACCGCACCCATTGGTGCTGGTGACGAGAGCGGAAGAATCACGACGAATAAATCGCTCGGGCGAACTTCATCCTTCGGTGGTTCGCTCTGCTGAGACGAGAAACCTTTGACCGTCGCCTTTGGCAGCAGGAATCGATGATTCTCCGCAACAGACCTGAAATTTTCTGGGATCCATACAACGCGATCTGCTGTCGCATCAATCGCCTGCTGCGAGAAAGATCCAAGCGGCGCATTGAAGACCGTAAGAAAACTGGAGAGCGATAAGAACACCGCCAACGATGCAGGCGCGGCACACATCGCAGTCCAGCGTGGTCGTGCGATTGAGATCGCTGCGAATGCGATTGCCCCTGCGATGAGTGGCCAGTGCCACCATGAAAATGCATCAAAGCCGACTTCGCGTCCCAGTAAGAACGAGAGCCAGCCGATCGGCACAAGCACGGCGATAATCGCAACGTGCGAGAGGACGAATGCATTGCGCCCTACATGATGCCAGCGCGTCGCCATAAGCACTGCAAGCGCCGGCATCGCTTCGAGGAGATAACGCCCTGATCTCTGCACTGGGATGCAGAAGACGATGAAGATGGCGAAGACCCAGATCCAAAGGAGTCGCTCTTCGGTAATCAATTTGCTTCGATGCTTCCAACATTCAACACAGACGCCGAAGAGTGGGAATGCGAGCAGTCCTGCATTGATGAACCAACTTCCTGCGAGAGTCCAAACGCTATTGCCTCCCCAGAAAAAACCTTGAATCCAAATGCTGACACCTCCAGCCATCTTGCCCACATTTTCCCCCATCACAAATTCGCGCCAGATCGCACGAGGTTCGGGATCGAGAACAAACCAAAGCGAAAACATTGCCAGCGAAACAACCGCTATCCAAAGAAGCGCCGGCAGTGATCGCCGTGCGAAGACTCCCCACTTCCAATCATGTATCTGGAGATGCCACCATGCAAGACCAAGGCCAATCGGAAGCAACTGCGCAAAACTCTTGGTCAGTAGACCCATGCCAGCGAGGAGACCGATGATCGTTGGAAAGAGGAAACGTGAATCAAACGACTTCGGCTTCCACCAAAGCATCGTAAAAAAGCACGAAAACACCCAGAATGTTTCAGGCGGATTCGTCAAATACGGTCGCCCATAGCGATAGGTGCTGAAGAATGCGAGATAAAACATCGCTGCAAGAACGCCGCTGAACACATTGCGCTGCGTCAGTCGCCATCCCAAGAGGCCACACATTATTGCTGTTGCAAATGTCCACACAACGCTTGGCCAACGCAGCGCAACGAGCGTCCACTCCCGCCCCCAATCAGTCGTGATCACTCCTTGCCAGAAGAGCAACGGCGGCTTTGTGTTATTCATCGCCACCATGTCGCTCTGCAGCGGCAGCCAATGATTGCCCGCGATGATCGAACGCGTGATCTCTATATAAACCATCTCGTCGCCGTTGCGCAAGATGTTCAGCGAACCCAATCCATGCAAGAATGTGCAGAGCCCTAGGACAAGCCCGCTGATGATCAGAGGTAATGCGAGCCGCGCTTGTTCGAGCCGTTCCGCTTCGGGATCAATTCCTTCGATTCGGACATGGCGATATGTCCAAAGGTCGGTGAGAACGAAGTTGATCACACACGCAACGGCAATACCAGCAAGATTGGCTGGCAAATATGGCATCCAGCGCACAAGCACATTCGTGATCGCCACCTGCACGAGAATGCCCGCCCAATTCGCCGTGGCGTACTGCACATATTGATGGACAATCGGAAGATTGCGCGTGCGATCACGATCCTTCCACGTCCACTTGCGATTCCAATAAAAATTGTTGGTCATCCCAAAGACGATGCCTGTGAACATCGCCAAATTCAGACGCAGAGAAAGGTTGTCGACGCTGGCGTAGAGCCTCTCTTGGCAAATCCAAATCACCAACTGATTGATCGCAACGCCACTGACGCCGACGATGCCGAATTGAAAAAAGCGGTGACGCTGCCGCCAACCCCACGAAATCACTGCGAAGATGGATCGAAAGAGTGAGCTCATACGGTGGCGCTATCACGCATGTGAATGGACTCCAACGGGACTAGCTGACGCAATCATCTCGCGAGCCTTTGCAAGAACCTCGGCGGGGAGAATGCGCTTGAGACATTGATTGTCGCCATCACACGGTGAATTGCGATGGTTGTATGCAGTGAGACATGGCGAACATGGCAAGTGGGAATAGAACGCATGCGAATGCGGGCTCCAACTTGCGTACAGCGCAGGAGTCTCAGGACCAAAGAACACGATGTTTGGCATCGGCGTCATCGCCGCGAATTGACCAGGGCCACCATCATTGGTGATCAACAAACTCGCGCGGTGAAAGAGAGACATCAAGTGCCGAACCGAGCGGGTGTATCCCGCGAGATTGACGCAGTTCGAATTCTCGCCACATGCGAAGCGCAATTGTTCTGCAAGCGAGCGGTCGTCAGGCATACCGATCACGCCGATCGCATGGCCATCTTTGAGCAACTGCGCCGCCACTTCGACATAATGTTGCAGCGGCCAGGCGCGAATCGGCAACAGCCCTCCGCTTGGATAGAGAAGGACGAGCGTTTTCCCTGAGAGCGTTGGATGATCACGATGCAACTGTGCGATTTCGTTCTCGACTTCTCCAGGAGCAGGATGGAAAATCGGCGGCGAAAATGCGGCAGCGAGACTTCCGTCTTTGCTTCGAGGAACGGCGCCACTCTCGAGTGCGTCCGCCAAAGTCACGAGTTGATGCGATAAGTGGCGGTATGGGTTGTATGGGACGGGCGAGGTCATAAATGAACCTCGATAGAGCCCCTCTTGCGTGTGGCGGTGAAAGCCAACGCGGCGAGGCGCGCCAGAGATTCCACTGAGAATCGCACTGATTCGAGAGAAAAGTTCGCAGTCAACGACTGCGTCCAACTTTGCCCGACGCATTCGCCAGAAAGACTTTGCAAGGTCGAACAGTAGATGAGTGAGCGAATCATCGCGGATGGCAATGACATTTTCCTTCTTGACCACGCCAAGCAGATCAAGGAGTTGCCGATTGCGTGCGAAGAGCATCATGTGAATCTCGGCAGCTGGAAATCGTTCCTGCAATCTGCGGAACATGGGTTCGGCGAGAACAAGGCTTCCCATCTCACTCAGAAGAATCACGAGAATCCGCTTGGGGGGATGCGTTGCCTTGCGGCGGAAGAGAGATCGCGCACCACGATGCCAAAGCGACAACGCAGCACATGCGGGAATACCCGCCCAACGATCAACACTCCTTTGAAATCGAATATCCATGCGTGCGTATGCGGCTCTGATCCGCAAGCCGATGTTATAGTTTGCTTCCGATTTGAGTCTGCCCGACGCATGAACGACTCGTCCGGCGAAAGCTTTGGATCATTCCACTCGCCATGCTCCATTGAATGCCAAGGATGTGATCTTGTTACGCTCCACGTAGATTTGTTTCTACGAAGTGCGCACACAATCAGGAGTATCAAAAGCATGAAATCGACGACAATTATCGGGATATTGGCAGGAACTCTTGCCGGCGCAAGTGCGGCGTTCTCCCAAGACGGCGACACCAACAGCGCGATCGCACAGTTGAGAGCCGAAGTTGCAGCGCTTCGAGCCCAGGATGGAGACAAGTGGCTCACCAATGAGCGCGCCAACGAAATCAAGTCGCTCGTCCAAGATGTCCTTGCCGATTCTCAGACTCGTACGAGCCTTCAAAGCTCTGGCGCAACCTCGGGATACAACAACGGATTTTTCATCTCGAGCGCGGACGGGAATTTCAGGCTTCAGCTGAACATGCTTGCGCAAGCGCGCTTCACTTGGAATAACCAATCGGAATCGGACAAGCCGACGAACAATCCGTTTGCAAATTCCACAAGTGACAATGCCTGGGGTTTCGAAAATCGACGCACTGCGATGGCATTCTCTGGAAACATCGTCGATCCCAGTTGGACATATCTAGCTCGAACAAACTACGGATCGGATATTGATCCATACACGCCAACTTCAGGCGATGTCGTCCTTCAAGATGCGTGGATCAATAAAGACTTTGGCAATGGATTCAGCGTGAAAACCGGCCAGTTCAAGTCGCCGTTCATGGCTGAATCCATGCGCAACGATGGCGCGCAACTGACTGCTGAACGCTCTGTTGTTGATTACAACTTTTCTGGTGGATACGTTCAAGGAATCATGCTGAACTATTCGTCGGAACATGTTCGAGTGGCGGGTTCATACAACAATGGACCTCGCGGCCAAAATTCCACGTGGACGGCTGGAAACAACAGCATTTCGCTCGCAGGTCGCGCGGAGTTCAAGGCGATGGGCAGTTGGGCTCAATTCGAAACGGAGTCATCAGCGAAAAGTGACGAGAGTGGCTTGGTCATTGGAGCTGCGATTCAGTATTACAACAACCGTGGCAGTGGCAACAATCCTGTTTATCCCGCAGTCAGTTCGGAGATCTATGGATTTTCAACGACCGACTTTGACAGTGGCCCTGGGATCGACGAAGTCTCGGTTTACACAACTGGAGCCATTGACTGGACTGTCGATGCGACATTCAAATCAGGTGGACTGAACCTGAGCGCAGCATTTGTTGGCGCCAATTACACCCATGGCGTGAGCCTCTTTAATGGCGTGACAACGACGGATATTTCGATCGAACAATCGAGTTATGGAATGGTCGTCCAAGGTGGCTATCGATTCACCGACGCTCTCGAAGGATTCGGTCGCTGGGAGTGGTACAACATTCCTGATGGATCGAGCACGCCCGGGAGCGGCCATGTCGCTGGCGCAACGAATGTCAATACAATCCTGACATTCGGTGCGAATGTTTACGCTGGCACCAACATGAAATGGACCACGCAGTTTGGAATTTCGCTTTCTGAAACAGGAAACGGAGTCCCAAATCTCAACGGCGCTGGATATCAAGCAGATATTGACACTGCGGCCGACGACCAATTCAATGTGATCACACAGCTTCAGATCATGTTCTGATGTCGTCCAAGATCGCGGCATGAGTAACTCTCCATCAATGTCACGCGGGTCGATCGCATTCTTGGCGATTGGTCTCGTCGCTGCCGCACTAAGTTCGCATGAACTGACTGATGCGCGATTCGCTGTCATTCCTGCGGTCGCTCCCAGCGAAACCAAGTCAGCCGAACCACTCTTCGCTTCCATCGACCTGCCACGACCAACTCCGACGGCTCACGCATCGTCGATGGCTTTCATGCACGATGGGTCTCTACTCATCGCTTGGTTCGGAGGAACACGAGAAGGTGCGGGCGACGTTGCAATCCAGATGGCGAAAGTAAAAGATGGACGAGTCCAAGATTCGTGGACTTCTTTGACTTGCGATCAGCTCGAAGCGCTCACTCACCGAGTGATTCGCACGCTTGGAAATCCTGTTCTCTGGGTCGACACAAATGGCCGCATGTGCATGTGTGTCGTCAGTGTGAGCTATGGCGGATGGTCTGGCAGCGCGGTGAATCAACTGCAGTCCGACGATGGCGGAAGAAGTTGGAGTAAAGCGCATCGCCTGATCCTTTCGCCACTCTTCAATTTCAGCACGCTCGTGCGCAACCAAACTGTTGCGATGGAAGATGGCACGATTGGACTTCCCGCATATCACGAGTTCTTGCACAAATGGGGAACGTGGGTTCGAATGAATGCCGCAGGTCGCGTGCTGCAATGCGATCGAATGCACTCGGCCGCTGGCGAATGGCTTCAACCTGCGGTTGCTGCGACGAGTGCGACGGAAGCGGTCGCCGTTCTTCGAAGCGCAAATATCACGGAGCCCGTCATCGGACAAAGTGCGACGCGCGATGGCGGACAAACTTGGCTCATGAAGGCGCCGCTTGATATTCCAAACCCTAACTCCAGCGTCAGCATGATTCGACTCGCCGACGGTTCGCTCTTGATCGCCGCAAATCCTCTTGTCACCGGTCGCAATGTGCTGCAATTGTTTCGTTCGCACGATGGCGGCGCCCACTGGAGCGCATCCCGCACAATTGAACGAGGAGAAAAGGGCGGCGAATTTTCATACCCATTCTTTGCGCAAAGCGTCAACGGCATGATTCAGCTTTCGTACACCTGGCAGCGCAAGGGGATCCGCCTCTGTGTTTTCAACACGCGGTGGCTTGATACAGATGACACCGAGTCTCCTCCCATGGAGAACACGCCGTGAGCGTTCACGCAATCTACGGACTCGTTGCACAAGGATTGATCGTGGCAACGGCCATTCGGTTTGTGCGCGAAATCTTCGGGCATAAAAACCTAGCGCGCTTTGGAATGGAACTCTGGATTCCTGCCACAACTGTGCTCATCGTGCCAGTTGCAGGAGTTTCAATCGCAGGACATCTGCGCGGACTTTGGGGCGATCCAAGCATTGTGACTTTCGTGTTGCTCCTTCGCTATACATCCAATCCTTCAGCGCTTCCGAGTCGGCCTCGATTGTCGACATGCCTACTGACAACATTCTTTGTGTCCTTGCCGCTCTATCTCCCCCTCTTCTCGCTGAGTCCTGCCATACCGGTTGACCTCTATTCCTTCGGCTGGCAACCCAAATGGATTCTCATTGCACTCGCTGTGATTATGACAGGCTCCATCGCTCTGCGAACGCTCTCTCACCGATGGGTCAACCTCATTGCGATCGCTTTGATTGCATACAGCATCGGCTTGATGGAATCCGACAATATGTGGGACTATCTCGTGGATCCCGGGCTGCTGTTTACGATCGCATTTCTCGCCATCGCAGGAGTCGCGTCCATTTTTCGTGGTCGTACACTGACTGCAGATTCGAACACCGACACACTTCAAGGAGCAAAGACATGAGCACGTACATGAACAACCAAATTACGAATCGGATTTTTTATGCGGGCGCAATTGCGACTACATGCGCACTCCTGACGCTGGCAGGCACTGGCGCTGCCGCAGGCACTGCCGCTGCACAAGCCATTGCTGGCGCCGACGCAGCGCCGCGCTTGCCAATCACGTCGATCACGCTCTATCGATCGGGCGTTGGATATTTCGAGCGCCACGGAATGATTAAGACTGGCGATTCAGTTCAATTGCGCTTTGCCGAAGATGAAATCAATGACATGCTGAAGTCAATGGTGATCTTCGATCCACAGCAGGCGCTCCAATCGATTTCCTATGAGTCGAATGAGCCACTCGCACGCCAACTCGCAAGTTTCGGCATCGATCTATCAGACAATCCGACACTCGCCACCATCTTGGGCAGACTTCGCGGAACGAAAATTCGCTTTGTGACCGCAGATGGTCCAATCTCCGGCGTCGTGCTCGGTGGCGAAATGCGCGACCAGGCTCAAGGAAGCGCGCAGGAGGCGATTGCGATTCCGTTCGTCAACGTAATCACAGATGGCGGCGTTCGATCAGTCAATTTGACGACGATTGTTTCTGTGCAACTCGAGGATGCCGCGCTCAACGGTGAATTGATGAAGGCGCTTTCGGCACTTGCTTCACACAGCACCGATCGATTCAAGAATGTCGGACTCTCATTTGGTGGAACCGCCGCACGTGATGTCAAGATCGCATATGTGAATGAGATGCCGGTATGGAAGACGAGTTATCGATTGGTGCTTCCCGACGAAGCGAAAGCGAAGGAGCAACCGATGATTCAAGGATGGGCGATCATCGAGAATACGACTGATGATGATTGGAGCAACATCCAACTTGCGCTCGTCGCTAGCCAGCCCGTCAGTTTCGAAATGAATCTTTCGCAGTCACTGCATATCACCCGTCCACAACTTGATGTGCCAACGGTTGCTGGCGCCGCACCGCGGGTCTATCAGGATGGAGATGCATTTGCCGACAAGAGCGAACTGCGAAAATCCGCCAACAGGGCGGTGGCGAGTCCAAGTGCGAGTCCTCCCCCAGGATCCCCTCCTGCAACTGCAAAGATGACAAGAGGGACTGGCGGCGGCGTTGGTGGCCGTAGTTTTAGCGGAGCCTTTGGAGGCCTTGCGACGACGGCTGATGCTGTTCAGGCGGACATGGAAACAGGACAGTCCGCTGAGTCGCAGTGGAAACAGTCCGCAATTGCGCAAGCCCAATCGAGTTCGATTGGTGAGGCTTTCCAGTACACGATGAAGAATCCGATTTCGATTGGGCGTCAACAATCTGCGATGCTTCCAATTTTGACTTCCGCCATCGATGGGCGTCGCGTCAGCATCTTCAATCGCGCGGACGGAATCGACCATCCAATGCGTGGCGTCGAGCTGACGAATTCCACGGGCTTACAGTTGATTCCTGGCCCCGTCGCAGTCTTCGATGCATTTACATATGCAGGTGATGCGCAAGTTGGATATATGACTCTCAACGATAAACGACTGCTCGCGTATGCCGTCGACCTCTCGGTCAGTACTGCCGTGCAAGATGACAGCACGAACACCATCAAGTCGATTCGTATCGTCGATGGCTTTATCGAGGAGACTCGCAAACAGGTCCAGCGAACTTCATACGCATTCAACAACAAGGATGCCGATCGTGGACGCACACTGCTCATTGAAAACCCAAAAATCCAAGGGTGGGAATTGACGGAGCCCAAGAAAGCCGCTGAGGAAACGCAGAATCTCTACCGATTCGAATTGACCTTGAAACCAAACGAAAAGGGAACATTGGTCGTCGCGCAGGAAAACACATACGCCTCACGCATTTCCGTTGCCCAGTACGACATGCCGACATTGATCGCATATGCCGCGGACAAAAAGGCTTCGCAAGCGGTGATTGATGCTGCGAAGAAAGCCGCTGCGATGCAGTCCACGATAAATGACACTTCGGCCCGCATCGCTCGGCTCGCGCAAGAGCGACAGGGAATCGACACCGATCAAAGTCGAATCCGTCAGAACATGACATCGATCGACCACGACACGGATGTCTATCGGCGGTACTTGACCAAGTTCAACGAACAAGAATCACGGCTTGAAGCGATTCATACCGAAGATGCGAATGAACAGAAGACCCTTCAATCGCAACAGTCTGCGTTGAACGATTATGTTCGGTCGCTGAATGTCTCTTGAACGAGAAAAACAGCTAGAAAATGAATCGCCATAGGCTTGTTGCGAACTGATGCGGATTATCCCTCCCGAATCTTTGCGCACCGTGCCATGGAAGAATGGACTTGGCAGCACACTCGAAATCCTGACGGATATCGATACGTCCCAAACACCCAGCGCTGCTTGGACGTGGCGGCTGTCCATTGCGGACGTCCCATCGCGTTCACCTTTTTCAAACTTCGATGGAATTGATCGATGGCTCGCATGCCTGCATGGCGGTGGAATGTGTGTCGAACGCAGCGGTAGCTGGAGCGCAGTCCCTAAAACGGGAGAGGCGCTCGCATTCGCAGGCGAAGAGCAAATCGTTGGCGAGCCAATCGGTCAGAAAGTGCGCGACGTGAATTGGTTCTTACAGCGAGACCGATGGCACGGGGGAATGTGGGTGCTGAGAGAGTCGAGTGATACTCAAATCGAAAGTGAGATCGTGGTGATTCATGTGGTTGCGGGCACAGCGAGTGCAACAATTCGGTGCGAGGGCCAGTCCGTCACGCTCACACCTGGATTCACAGTTCAAACAGGTGGAAGTACGACGATTGAATCCGATCCATCAAGCGTGGTTGTTATTGCATGGGCTTCTGTGCGTTAACTCGCAACTGTGAAGAGTCCATCAACGCTGCAAAGATGTCGATCCCATCGTCGTATCCCACACGAATCCGAGGCATTCGATATTGAAGTGGTTCCCCGACCGCTGAATCTGCATCTGCACGCAAACCAAGCTTGTATCCAGCATTCGCCGCAGCACGCATCACTTGCTCGTCATGCATTCCATATGGATACGCAATGACTTCCACTGGATGATGAAGTTCTTTTTCTATCGTCGCCCGACTCTCGCGCATTTCTCGCTCAAGCTGCGAAGGCGGCATTGCGGTCAACTGCCCATGAGAAATCGTGTGGGATTGAACTTCGTGACCTGCCGCTTCGAGAGCTCGCAACTGCTCCCACGAGATGTACCCAGAATTATTAGGCGTCGGTCCAATTGCACCGGTGTAAACAAACAACACGGCGTGCATACCCCGCGGTTCGAGTTCTGTGCGCACAACCCCTTCTTGCGCAGCCCAACCATCATCGAATGTGATCACGACCGACTTCGCTGGTGGCGACTCGTGTTTCGCACTCATTGCGAGTAATTCTTGGAATGTGATCGTGCGAAATCCATGAGTCACAAGCCAGTCCATCTGAGCCTGAAACTCTTTCGACCGAACCACCCACGGTGACCAATCCGATCGAGTTTCCCCCCAGTCACCGACATGGTGATACATCAAGATAGGAATTGAAAGAGTCGTCGGAGCGTTGAAATGTGCGCCTTCGCGCAGCGCTAACAACAGCAGAATGGTCGCCGCGAACAACGCCAACGCCATACATCTGCCGAATCGAGCGCCGAGCAAAAGCGGATCACGCATCGCTGCGATGATAATGCCAACGTACTATCCAACGATGCGAATTACCCCGCTTCCAACCACCCTCGTCGCGCTCATCCTTCTCACCGCTGGATGCAAGAATGACAATGCAGCCAATCCACCACCGACAACTGTGACCGGAAGAGATCCAGTCATGCCGCAGCGCAGGCTTGTCTGCCGGCTTCGAGATCTTGCGACTGGAGGCGAATCGAAATCGACTTCGCAAGATGGCATCGATGTTGTGCAACTCGGTTCCAACACGACAACAACGGCGAATGTCGGCGATCTGTTGCGAGTCGAACTTCAGATGAGTTCTGGAACCGGCTTCGAATGGAAGGTTGCTGGCGACACTGCCAACGCGAGTCCTGACCCCATTTTGGTTCCGAAGTTTGGTTGGAAAGATGGAACTGGAACCATCGTTCCAGTGAACGCACAACAACCAGGTGGATCGGTCCTCTGTGTCTTCGAGTTTGATGTTGCACAAGCTGGCTCTCGCGTGCTGACATTCACACTTGCACGGTCTTGGGAAACAGGCGTTGCGCCTTCAGACAAGCGAGTTTTGACCGTCATCGTTGCCAAACCGAGCGGCTCCTGACGCGACTCGAAGGAGTCAAACGTCCCGGGGTGGGCTCGAACCACCGACCTGCAGATTAGAAATCTGCTGCTCTATCCAACTGAGCTACCGGGACAAGGAACGATCGATCTCGTCCGAACCGACGGCGACAAATGTAAATGAAAGCATCCGAAATTTCCGCAACAAAGGAATGTATTTTTCACTCCCCGCATGCGGAAACTGGGAGATACCATCCGATGATCGGGCAGCGATGGGTTGCCCAAGATCCGCGCTTCACCATTCGCGCTCAGCGCGACAGGAGGCTCTCGTGGGTGTGAAATACAGATTCAAGAATGGGGACGAAGTATCGGGCTGGCTACTCGTGGACGCTTTGCGGGAAGCTTCTCGATCGAAGATTGTGACGGCGGAAACTTACATTCAACAAGCGGGGCGCGAAGATTGGATCTCCGCGAGCAGTATCCCCGGTCTCATTTCAACTGGGCAATCACATCACGAAGAGACCGAAGAGAAAAACAGCGTGGCGGAAGCCCATCGGCACGATGCGAGAAATGCAACGCGCCCGCCAGAGTCGATTCATCATCTCTTGCACCGAGCACTTCACACGACAATACAAGTGAGCGCTCACGGTGGCGAACACCAAGGCGAGCAGTTCGTTCAAGGCGTACTGACTGGGTTAACGACCGAGGGCATGATGGTTGAATTTTCTGACTTTGCAGCGATTGTCTATATCCCAATCAGTCGGATTCGATCTGCCGCGGTATTAACCAATTTCCCAGCACTGGGTCCCCCACGTCGAGGCGAGATTCTTCGCGTGGATGTCGACTCCCTGCCAGATATGAACAGTATGGTTTCGCACACGCCAGCTCTGGGGCATGGACATGCGCAAGGGCATGTTTAAAGCCGAGAGAGAGTGGTTTCAGATTCCACGGTGCCGCCAATCTGCCACTTCCGCCGATTGGTTACATTAGCCATATGCACAGATCGAATCATGGAATCTATCGGCTCTCTTTCCATCGCCAATTTGCGAGCACATGCGTCGTCGCTGCGATATCGCTCGTAGGGCTCGTTGGGTGCTCCACTCCGTCGGCGATTCCAGAATCATATGAATTGCCGACACTGCTCAACCTTCAACTGCCGCTCGCGCAGCAATCGATTCTGAGATATGCCAAGGACCACGACGGTCGATTGCCTGAAAGTTCTCTTGGCGAACAAATTGCGGTGCGTGCGATCAAGCAGCGAAAGCGAACAACCGAGGAGTTGGATTCCACCGGGGGGAAGATCACCATCGACGAGTACATCGATGGTGGTGCTTATGTATTCCGTCCAGCGAAGGACGCATTCATTCTCGCGGCTGCTGGACACATTGTGCGAACCCCGAGTGGCGGCCGAACTCCAGTGTGGACATGGTTCGCATTTCAAGGGCGATACAGCAATTCAGGTGAAGTCATCGAAGATCAGACGTCCTATCTCGAGAATGCAGATCTCTTCGTCGACGCGATGCGATCAACGACGAATCAAGTTTCATGGAACGCCTCAGCCTGGGCAATTGGCCGCATTTACAAGGCTGCTGTGGATGCATCCAGTGCAGCAGCAGCCGACGTAATGGTTGATCGACTCATCAAAGACGCAATTGCGACGGACCTCGCCCGCGTGCCCACTGGAATGTCGCCCCGCGAAGCTGCGTTCGGTGGAACGAAAGACAAGGCGATCTCGAACCTTGCTCCTGCAACTAAGTGATTCTCTGTTGATCAGAATGTCTCAATTGCAACAGGGCCAACAGTGATTTCATGATCGCACGAACAGATCCCGAATTCCTACGAGTCGCACGAGGTGATGCGCCAGGTGATTTGGTGATCGAAAAGGGTCAGATCGTTGACGTCTTTACCCGTCAGATTCGTCCCGCTTCAGTGCTCATCGTGGGCGGCCGAATTGCGGCCATCCTTCCCGCTGGGACAGCGATCGCTGCACGAACGCGAGTCGATGCTTCAGGGCGCTTGATCTTGCCAGGGATGATTGATGCTCACATTCACATCGAGAGCACGATGTTGCCACCATCGGGATGCGCTGAATTAGTCGTTCCGCACGGAACGACTGGAATCGTTGCGGATCCACACGAGATTGCCAACGTCAGTGGCATTCCAGGAATTCGATGGATGATGGCCGACGCCGTCAATGCGCCGATGCGGATTTGGTTTACGGCATCGAGTTGTGTGCCAGCCAGTTCGATGGAAACCGCCAACGCCACATTGCAACGTGATGATCTCGCGCCGCTCTTCGATGATCCCCGCGTCATTGCGCTCGCTGAGATGATGAACTTTCCTGGGACCATTGCAGGCGATGCGGCGCTGCTCGCCAAGATCGGACTTGGACTCGAGCGACGCGGTCGCGTTGATGGACATGCGCCAGGACTTCGTGGCCGTGCGTTGCAGGCATACGTGGCGGCTGGTCCTTCGAGTGATCATGAATGCTTCACCGCGGACGAGGCAACGGAAAAAATTGCCGCGGGACAACGCGTCTTCATTCGTGAAGGAAGTGCGGCGCGCAATCTTGCGGCACTTCTGCCCGCTGTGACGCAAGCGAATGCGCATCGGTTTTGTTTATGCACCGACGATGTACATGCGTGCGAAGTCGCTGACGATGGCCATCTCGACCGCGTTATCCGCCGAGCCGCAGCGATGGGATTCGATGGACCAACAGCCGTTGCGATGGCTTCTCTCCATGTTGCTGAACATTTCGGCCTCCATGACTACGGTGCGATTGCGCCTGGAATGGCCGCCGACTTATCGATCGCACACACAAAGGCGGGAAACTGGAGC
>Ga0214919_10004906_pt1 | contig 19249 bp, 19 predicted proteins | sample LL1503_MetaG_FD_177994 | JGI IMG/M metagenome (GOLD analysis project Ga0214919, IMG submission 177994) | Freshwater microbial communities from Lake Lanier, Atlanta, Georgia, United States - LL-1503 | ecosystem: Environmental > Aquatic > Freshwater > Lake | place: USA: Georgia | collected...
TGCTGCACTGGAACAATGCTTCATTATTGCGATGTGTGCCTAAATGAAATGATAAAGGTATAATATGAACTTTAAAAATTGGCTAATAAAAGAAGAAACTGATTTAGAAAATCCAGATATATGGCACTTTTTTATTGGATCTAAAGGAATCGCCCAACACTTCCTTGGTTTCCTTCATGATAACCATATTAACGCTATTAACCCAAATGATGCAAAGTTTATCTTGGATATTATTGCCAATAACCCTAATTTCCTGCCTCCAACAGATAAAAAAGCCAAATCCGAATTCGATAAAAATAAAGAAAATATAGCCGAAATACTCTTAAACGCATATAAAAGTCTTTCCCCAGAACAACAAAATCAATACAAAGAACTTTTCTCAAGCAAATCACAATCAGAACATTTACAATTTCTTAAACAACACAAAGAAGAGCAAATAAAAAGAGAGTTAATTTGGAAAAATATGGTCAATATGAGTGACCAAGACTTTGAAGAATTTAAAAAATTAGACCCTGATGTAAACATGACCAAAAAACTTATCATGATGAAAAAATCATGGCAAAAAAACGCCAACAGAGAAGAATGGAATAGTCTAAAAATAACTCATTGGGCAAAACCAGAAGATGCAATTAAACTTATTACCGGACAGGTAAAACCAAAAGAACTAAGTGCAACTTATTACCCTTCGAATCAAGATATGTCAAAGACAGATAATAATTGGTTTTCATCAACAGGATCTGTAGCAATTGAACTAAAAGGCAATGTAACTTGTGGATTTTTTATGGATGGACAAGCAGATAATTACTATAATTCGATGGGCGTTGGCACGAACAGAGAAGATCCAGATGCTGAAAAATTTGGAGGTAGAGCTTGGACTTTAAAACCTGTATTCACAAATGATGGTTGGAATGAACTTCTCATCCAAGATTATAAAATCGAAAAGGTATTGATATATGATCCAAATTACTACAAGAAAGAAACAGGAGAAGAAGAACCAAAAGAAATTAGAAATTCATATGAATATTTAGAAAAATTAGCTAATGAACAAGGAATACCAGTCGAACATATTAAAACTTCTTAAAATTAAATTCTAACGTATAAATACCTCTATGAACTTTAAAAATTGGCTACTAAATGAAGAAACTACGGATGGTCAATCCAAACTAATGGATAGATTAAAACACATCAACGATACATCCGATTATAGTGATGGATTTGGAAAAGATGGAAAAAACCACTTCCTTCTAACTCTATATTCAGCAGCCATGGGATATCCCAAAGGTACTAAGATAGCAGCTATAGCTAACGATAGCGACTTTCATTACCATTTAAAAGATCCTGATATAAAAAAACTTGTGGACAGTCTAGTAAGCGAGGGAAAGTTTAAGATTCTAACCAACGATAACTCTACAGATTCCGTTATTGTTGGTGAACCAAATGCCGTACACGCAGTGCTTAAAGACATTGACTTAATAAATAGCATTCCATGGAATAGTGAAAATCCAAGAATGAGCGAAAAACTTAAGAATGCACACAGAAGAAATGGATTGTTGCTTGGGTACAAACCAGAGGCGATTGAGGATTGGCTTGCGTTTGCTGATAACCTACACCACAATGTTCCAGATACCATCAGAATCGGTTCTGCTAGGGTTTACCTCATCGGAAACACCTTGATGATCAATGGGAAAGAGCAAAAGTTCGACATCAAGATAACTCCAAGCCAAGTCGATATGTTAAAAAAAATGGGAACCCTGAGCGGTTTACAAAAAGAAAATATCATAGGAATAATGCCTCCTAAGAAATCTGATTTTAGCAGTTCTCCAAGACCTGCTGGACAGGAATTTATAGACCTTGGGATTGCAATAGTCTTATTAGGCAAGGATTCTATACACCTAAACAAAACCGTGATACCATTAAGCAAACAGCAAGTAGAAGACATAAAAGGCATGCTTGAAATCTAAAAAATTAAACTTTAACTAAAACCTTTTTGCCATTTGTTTTTATTGTCTCGTAATGCTCGCCATCTATATTCTCACCCGCTTCATCAAACCAATGTGGCTTTACCCTTGGATTATAAAATATACACTTGCCACTCATCTCTGTAACTGGCTCTATCTTTACCCGTTCACACTTTATCCAAGAACATACCGTCTTATTGCCACCCTCGTAAATAGTCGTAGCTGTCTTTGCTCTATTGCACAATACACAATTGTATAAAGTTAAATTAACATCTCGTGGATCATAATAACTTTTTCTACCACCATCTTCAGTTATTTGCCACTTCATAAAGTTTTGACCTTTGGCCAAATGAAATCTAACCTTCATGTAAAATCCTCAATAAATGAAATATTACTATTTACAACTCCAATCATAAAATTTATGATACGAAAAAAGGAATACTTATGTCAATATTGCATGGATGTTGTATCGAAATACTCAAAACATTAGAAGAAAAATCTATCCACTCCTGCGTAACTAGCCCACCTTACTTCGGTCTCAGAGATTATGGCACACAAGGACAGATTGGACTCGAAACAACACCAGAAGAATATATAAGTAAAATATTAGAGGTATTCTCCCAAGTCAAAAGAGTCCTTCGTGATGATGGCACACTTTGGCTCAATCTTGGTGACTCCTATTGGAATAATTTCGGTGGTGGTTCCTCTACCATGACCACTGGTAATTCCCAAGCAGTCAAAACTAGAGGAAGATCAAATAAACCTAAACACTCCTATTTGAAAATAAAAGACCTTATAGGCATACCTTGGCTCGTTGCTCTAGCTCTCCAAAAAGATGGCTGGTATCTAAGACAGGACATTATTTGGCACAAACCCAATAGTCTTCCGGAAAGCGTAACTGACAGATGCTCTAAATCACACGAATACATCTTCCTTCTATCCAAATCTCCTAAATACTACTTCGATAATAAATCAATCAAAGTTCCTATGTCTGCCAATAGCACACCTTCTAAATCTGTTCGTGGCAAAAACCCATCTAGTAATGCACCTCTAGGTCAACCTAATCAACTAGGAAGCGGTAGCCGTGGATGCGATGATGGTCTGGTAAATAAACGATCAGTATGGACTGTTACTACCAAGCCCTTTAAAGAAGCTCATTTTGCTACATTCCCTATAGATCTCATAGAACCTTGTATTCTTGCAGGTTGTCCAGAAAACGGCACTGTACTTGATCCATTCTTCGGTGCTGGTACTACTGGCATCGTTTGTATTAAAAATAAAAGGAACTATCTTGGTATTGAACTAAACCAAGATTATATCGATATCGCTAAAAAAAGAATAAGTTATTTCACTACATAATTTAAATGTAGTAAATAAGGAATGTCATGAAAAGTTTTAAACAGTTCTTAAATGAAATGCCAGCAAAAATCCAATCTGTTGGTGATTTTAGTGGTCCAGTTGGCGGGTACCACTATGGCGATGATAAAATCATTACAAAAGGTGCTATCAAAGCAGAAAAACTTTGGGAGAAATCAAGAGGCAACTTTAAACTCATATTTATAAATGATCCATCCTATAAAATGCAAATGATGTCGCCAGTTGGTGGCGGAGAAATTAAAGATCGTGAAATTGAAAGAATTGCTGAATTTTTCAAAGAACGCAATCAAGAATTTCGACCAAATCAAAATGAAATAACAGTTATTTATACAAAAAATGATTTTCAACCAGACCCAATGACTGCTTGGATTATGGCTCATAGATTTGGACATATGATTTCATATTATATTGAAGAAATTATAGAAGAAATTAGATTTATATCAAATATGCATTATATCGCATTTCACTCCAAAAAAGATTTTGAATCATTACCATATAAATTTGCCACCATGCGTTCGGCCAGAGAAGGTGAAATAACAAACATTAAAGAACTATATCATGAATTTATGGCTCAGTATTTGATCACTGGAAAAGTCAAACTAAATCCATTAGATGCAGTCGTAGACACCTCAAATGTTGATTCAAAAAGACTCGAAGAAATGCAAAATATGATACCAAAAATGAATGCCAGAATGAATTCCAAATTCGGAGAACTATTGGATTCTTTGCATGGCAAAGTTTTTATGATGTAATGGCTGTTAAAATTTAACAAGTAGCTATTTTTTCAATACTTCGATTACATTTTCGCACACACCATCATAATCGCTCTTTAAATTAGTTACCTTGCCAATCCATGTATCATCTTTAAATTCACGCATCCAATACGGAGTTGGTAATTTAACCTCGCTACCTATCCTTACTGGCTTGTCACACATGTAAGTGTATTTGTTATTTACTTGTATCTTCTTCAACACAGATTTCTTTGCCATTTTAATTTCTCTTCATAAATAGGACAATTAATCTTAATTTAACAAAATTTTTATTACATGCAAGGCCCTATTGATACTTTCGATCCAATTAAAAATAAATCCTAGAAATAAGAAATAATTGTGAAGATACTAAACAACATATTATATTCTAATTTATCTGATATAAATATTTTATGAAAGATGCAATAATTATATCTGATATTCACCTCGGTAGCGATAATTGCCAAGCTAAAGATCTAAACCACTTTCTCGATAATCTACCAACCACCAAAAGACTTATACTCAACGGAGATGTCTTTGACTCTTGGGACTTCAGAAGACTCAAAAGTAGCCACTTCAAAATACTCGCAAAACTAAGACACCTATCCACTCTATTTGAGGTCATCTGGATTCATGGCAATCATGACGGCCCTAGCGAAATAGTATCTCACCTATTAGGATCTAATGTACATGAAGAATATATCTTCGTCTCAGGAGGTAAAAAAATCATCTGTACACATGGCGATAAATTTGATGACTTTATAACCGATTACCCCATAACCGTAATAATAGCCGATTACTTATATCACTTTCTACAAAAACTTGATAACGATTTCTATTGGGCCAAATTAGCCAAAATGAGTAGCAAAACTTTTCTTAAATGTATCGAAAAAGTGAAAACCAAAGCAATTAAATATAAAGATAAAATGAAATGTGACTTGATCTGCGTTGGACACACACATTGCCCAGAAGCAAATGAAGGAACCTACTTTAACTCAGGATGCTGGACCGAAAAAACTTCTACCTTCTTGCTAGTTGATAATGGTGCTATTACCTTGGAGAAATATGAAGAAAATAATACTAGTATCTGACACCTCTTACCCTGATGTAAATGGCGTTGCCACCACCATACGCAATTATCAGGAAAACATCAAAGAATCATGCCTTTTGTCAAGCCATGACTTCAAATCATTTAAATGCCCCTTCTCCAACGATGTTAGACTTGCTTATGATGTTGAATTCGATAAAGATCTATTCACTGATAACTTCGCTGTACATATCTTCACAGAAGGTACCCTCGGACTTTCTACAAGAAAATTCTGCTTGCAAAATGATATTAAATTCACCACATCTTATCTCACTATGTTCCCAGAATATATAAAATCCTATACCCACATCCCACTATTCATTACAAGAGCTTACTTTAAATGGTTCCACAGTAAATCATCCAAAGTACTTTGCTGCACTAATGAACTAATCAATAAACTATCTTGGCTAAATCACAATAATATGAAAGTATCTCCAAAAGGTGTAAACCTTGATTTCTTTAAATGTAAAAGTGATTTGACTAATAACAATACAGCACTCTATGTCGGCAGAGTATCAAAAGAAAAAAACCTAGATGCATTCTGCCAATCTACTTTGCCTATACAAAAAATAGTAGTAGGTGATGGGCCTCTTCTTCCTTACTATAAACAAAAATATAAAGATGTTTATTTCTTAGGCAAAAAAACTGGAGATGAACTAATCCAAGCATATCATAATGCTGATGTATTTGTGTTCCCTTCTAAAACAGATACCTATGGATTAGTTATGCTAGAAGCTCTAGCTTGTGGACTACCTGTCGCTGCTTACCCAATTAATGGTGCTTTAGATCTACAAGATGAAAAAACAGTATTCTGTAATGAAATATTAGATACAGCTATATCAAATGCATTTTCTAATCTAGATGTTCAAGCATGTAGAAAACACGCTGAACAATATAGCTGGAATATCGCTACTGATAAATTCTTGAATAATTTGATTTTTAATTAAAAAAACAATAACCAACAAATTGCAATTCCATACTTGTGATTACTTATCAATATCTTTTTCTAAAAAAATACTTATTCAGATAATCTTTTGTTGATTACATCCAGATATGTTGGTTCTTTTTCAATAAGAATATATTTGCGATTTAATTCTTTTGCTACTTTTCCTACTGTTCCACTTCCTGCAAATGGATCAAGAATTATATCTCCTTCATTAGACCAAGAAATTATGTGATCATGAGCAAGTTTTTCTGAGAATTGTGCTGGATGCAATCGTTTGTTATTGTTTTTTTCTGGTGGAATTAACCAAATATTATGTCTTTGACCGTATTCAGCTATAGATTTAATCCCTTTACCACAACCATCTTTAATGCTCCCATCTTTTTGTCGCACAGTGTTATGGAAAATCTCTCCAAAACTTTTATTTTTTTTGTCTTTTATAGGATTAAAAGTTTTTATCTTCGTTTTGGTTAGTATAAACATATACTCGTAAACTGGAGCATAACAAGTTTTTAATGCCCCCACTGCTGTAAAGTTTCCTTTATTCCAAATCATCGTATCGTGTAATTTAAATCCTACTTCTTTAAAGTAAAGCGCTTGTTTGAAAGATGTTCCAGTTTCGCTGCCTTTTATTTTGGCATCTCCTACTATCCAAACTATTACACCACCATCTTTTACTATTCTAAATAATTCTTGAATCGCTGGCTTCCATATATGCTCACCCCAATCAAGACTACCGTTATATGTTCTAAGATTATCGTAAGGCGGTGAAGTTAAAACCATATCTATACTCTTGTCAGATATCTTCTTCATAACATCTAAACAATCACCAATTATTACTTCGTTGTTCATATCAAAACCTTTTAATGAATTGTAAATTAATCAACATAATATAATAATATTTTTAATTAAAAAAACAATAACCAGCAAAATAGAAACATCTGAAATGCCAAAATTGCAATTCCAATGGTAAATCCATACTTGTGATTGCTTATCAATATCTTTTTCCAAATCATCAAACTTAAACATGTTCCAAACATCTTTAACGCTGAAAATAAAGCAACCGATCCAGAATCCATCTTAATCAGCCAGACACCCACTAAATTCTTTTCTTCATATATCATTACATTTTGAAATCTTATTATAAGATATAAATCTACCGCACTTATTGATAATATCATTGTGAATAAAAACCAAAAAGCTATGTTTTTTGTTGTTGTCATATCTTTTAGTTATGTGATCTAATTTTCTAATTCTTAAAGTTATCGATACTTCACAAATTCTTCACAACAATTGTAATTATTTATTGAAATTCTATAAAAAAAGTTCACAAATTAATAGATATTACATCATAAGTTTTATATATCAGAGGTTTTTATGTTGTCTTTTTACGATTTTTTAAAAACAAGAAGTAATGATTTTTTTGAATCTGAAGTTGATTGGAAGCAACGCATACAATCTATAGGATCTCATTACGACGCTAATTCAGAATATCCTAATTCAAGAACAAAACTTGGTCAACATTTAAGTACATTAAAACGTTTTTATAAGTCAGGAAAAAAGTGGAGTCCAGATTATGAACAAGCAGCTAAAGACCATGGACTTCCTGATGACTGGATGATGGATTCAAATAAAATTATAAATGATAGAAACATAGAACTTTTGGGTCGATATTATACTGGTAGTAAAATATTGGGTTCTTCTCAAAACAAAGGAACTAAAGGAGAAAAAAAGAGATCTTTTTGGCCAGTTTCTCCACATCCATTGGGAATATTCCTAAGAAACAAAAGAAAAGCATATTACGATTTCCTTCATGGCACAAAAAACACAAATCAGAAATGGTACGGTCAAGATGATATAGATAATGGTAAAAAAGCAGGGTTGCCAGATAATTGGATGATTTCAAAAGTATTAAAATACACAGTAGAACCTGATGATCACGACATGATGACATCTGATGATCATGGAGGATGGGAACAAATGGAATCAAAAGAAAAAAAACCAACATCTGATTGGTAACAATATATGAAAACTTTCGACCAATTCTTGGAAACAAGAGATCCAGAACTAAGAAATCAAATACTCAAAGAAAACCTTGCTGTAGATGCTGCCAATTGGGTAGGCAGCAAGTTCAAAAGTGCTTACGATTGGCACAAAAGCATTTTGAACACAGTCATTGATGGATTAAAAAGTCAATTTGGAGAAATGAGAAAAGACGCAAAGAACATACTTGCTTCTGGTTGGGAAAATCTAAAACCACCACAGATACGACAAATACAAGACGCTGTAGCTAATAAAGATTGGCGAACTGTAGGTAAAGTACTTCTTACCGTAGGCGTTGTATTCGCCACACTATTCCATGTCGGAGCAGGTGCTTCACACGGAGCAGAAAATAAAATATCCATGGTAGATAAAGACGGCAAAAATACAGATGGTTTAAGCCAGAAGGAACTGTTGCAACTCTGGTATCTTAAAAAATTCAAGAATGATTCCAACGATGAAACTAAAGACTCGCTTTTAAATAAAGGTTACAAGGACATAACTAATTTGAAGGACTGGAATATGCCAAGTCCTTCAAATAATTATAAAATTACACATGATGATTTATTGAATAATGTACATGATAAGATTAAAGATATGGCAGACGATGGCGATTTAAAAAATAGCATTGCCAACAAGGAAAGAGACGAACTTATTGCTGGTGTTGACTACAAGATATTTCAGATTATTCCATCTAAGTTTATACCAGCAATGTCCAAAGACCCATCACAGTTCAATAAAAGTTATGAGAAACTAAAGACACTCAAACCACCAAAAGAAGACTATTTCAGACATGACCGAAAAATAACTTCTACAAATTCTGCACAAAGCATAGAACATCTTGATGATTCTAAAATAGTCGTCTTTATTAATTCTGGCGGTGCTTCAAAAAGTGTTAGTGGCTTTGAACCGGGTCAAAAAGTTAAGTTCGCTGGAATTAGCACTAAATTCAAGGCTTTGGTTTACGACAAAGACAAAAAAAAATACGATGGCAAGAAAAGAAATGAACTTATCACTAATAAATTATTAGGCGGACCAATGTTCAAATCTAATCAAGTTGTTATACCATATCCGGGGGATCTTTCTACTCTTGATATTGAAAAGTTACCTCCTGAAATGATGCGTATTATTTTTCATGAACTAAGACATACTACTCAATCAGGTCTCAAATTGGGTTCGGGTGAGCATGTGCTTGGTATGCATAGTGATTTGGCTAAAGATCAAAAGGGAGAACCAAGCACAACTTATCTTGCAAACGCACATGAATTCGGAGTTAGAGTAGCTGCATTTAAAGATGCATCTGGACCAGATCATATCAAGGATATATTCAACTCATCAATCAATCAAGCGTTAGACTCTAGTAAAGCTAACAAACAAGAAAAAGAAGGATGGAAAAAAGACATTAAATATAAGTTTGAAAGATGGATATCTTCTGAAGATGTAGATCGAGCTATTGATCTTATATATATGAAAAAATTTGGAGAAAAAATGGGTTTCGTTGCTCTTCCAGAATTAGAAGAAGATGAAATACAGGCTAATTTTAAGAAGGGAATTAATGGTCCTACTCTTACGCCAAAACAAGAATTTTACAACAAAACTATTGAGGATTTCCTTTATAACTTCTACGATCAAGACAACCAAATTGGAGAAATGTGGAACGCAATGAATAATCCTTACGCCAATCCAGATACGGGAATCGAAGGAGCAATCGGTAAAGAACAAATATTTGGAGAACTAAGAGGAAATGAAATGGAAGATAAAATCCTCGAAAAGAAGTTGGAAGACTATAAGGAGAAGTTTAAAACTTATCTCAAATCGAATTGGAATTACATCGTTAAAAAAAGTAGCCAAAAAAATCAAAATGCTTAATTGTAAGAATAATTTCCAGTAAAATAGTTCTTGTGAAATTTATTTAAATGATAATTAATATCTTTAATTAACAAAGAAATATTATTCTTAATTTCTTCTATGTTTTCGTATTTGTTAATCTTAGAAATATCATAAATTTTATTGAACAAATCTTTAAAAATGAACTCTTCCTTCATGTTTTTTCTTTTTTTCTTCAGTAACTCAAAAATATTCATTGTAATTTTATGTAAATTGTCCATGAATTTTTTAACAGACATATCATCCAATGATTTAACAGCACTTAATAGCTCTATACTTAAATCAGATAACTCTTTTTTAGTATCTTCACTTGACGACAAGTCAGTCAAATCAATAACGCCATCGTCATTCATATCAACTACTTGCTTTAAGTTCTGCTTACTTTTTAATGAAATTGATTCTAACTGAAGGTATTTTTTGTAAATATTATAAAATCTATAATCTGTCATTTGATTCCTTGTACATCATAAAAATATATATATGTAATTGTTTAATAGTTATAATTTTTATAAATCAAAATCATAACTAAACTATGAACTTTAAACTGGAGATGAAGTGAAAACATTTTATGAATTTTTGGAAAATAAAAACTTCTTTATTAATGAAGATTTCGCTCGTGATGAATTTGAAAAACTTCAAAAGTCCATAATAGATGGAAATGCTGATGCTGTCGAAGCAACAATAGAAGAAATAATACAAACCCTAAGACTTAAAAAATGGAAAAATTGGAAAGAAGGAGGTGTATTATCCACGCTTCACGACATTATACATATATTTAGAAGCCATGAGAAGTATGCAGTTAAAAACTCTGAAATAAGCAAAGAATTTGAACACAAGAAGCGTTACGATCCAGACCACCAGCCGAGATATTGGTTTTTCGATGACGAGGGAAATTTCGAAGAATATGAAGGAAACGAAGAGATGCTAAAAAGAAAGTATCCAAAAATAAAAAAGGTAGCTCAAGGTACACAGTTATATGACCCAAGATTAAAAGAATTTATGGATAAATTATATCCTCAATTGAGAGCAGCGATTGAAGATCAAGGCGGACAACCAGACAAACCAACTTCTTACTTGGGAAATCCTATTACGGGACTAAATAAAGCGTGGAATAGCTTAACAGGTAGTCAAAAAGGAAGAGAAGAAAGTCCTTACTATGACAAAGATAGAGGAAGACCACACGAACCACCAGATCGTTTTGAAGATTAAACCTTAAACAATAAATAAACTATGAACTTTAAAAAATGGCTACTAAATGAAGTGTCTAAAGAACTTGTCAAACAAGTCAAAGACGCAGTGAAAAACAAAGAAAAACCTTTTAAACATATATTTAAAGGCAATGATAGGATCATATTGCCATACGAATCTATTACGGAAGATGAAAAAATACCATTAGAAATAATTAAAAAAACAAAAAAAGATGGATATGACATAGACTTCACAACAGGTCTAATATCAAAAGATAAAGTCATACCAGCACAATATGCCCAACAAGCAAAACCAGCAAAAATACAAATTAAAATGGGAAGGTATATCTTTGGAAAAGGTAACTTTACAGAAGAAGAAAAAAGTTGGTGGACACATCAAGGTGAACCTATCAAATCACTAGAGATAATAAGCAATAAAGATAAATATGCTGTCGTTATATCCATACACCCAATCGATATTATTCGAATGAGCGATCATGATAATTGGTATTCTTGCCATGCCCCTACTGGATCATTTTTCGATTGTGCAATCGCAGAAGCCAAAAATGCAGGAGCCATTGCTTATGTCGTAGCCAAAGATGATATATCAAAAATAAACATCAAAGATGATGAAATATTCGAAGATAAAGATAGAGACATCAAAGGCGTTCAACCAATTGCAAGATTAAGAATAAGATTGTTTAAAAATAAAAAAGATGATCACGAATTAGCTATGCCGGAAGATAGAGTATATGGTCTTGATCTCGAAGGTCTTCAAGATACAGTAAGGAAATGGGCTTTCGCACATCAAAAAGAATTGTTTAAAATTAGACCAAAATTGAAAGACTATGAATTGATGGGCGGAAGCTACCAAGATAATACAGGCTCCGTACTCTTCAATAAATTCTTTAATGATAATCAAGACAAAGGAGAAGCAGATTATGGTGGCGAAGATGAAGATTTTGAAAGCATGCTCGACACTTATGATCGTGAATCACAAAATATTCTTGATCAATACAACAGCGAATCAGAGATAGCTTCCTTCTACTATTCAGTCGAAAGCTCTGACGGTCATCCATATGTTCATTATTCAGGAAATATATTTTTTGAATTCCCAAACCAAAAGTTACTCAAAGAATTCAAATATAAAGATCAAGAAGTACTTAAAAAATGGCTCGAAAATAATGAAATATACGGAATCGACCAAGTAGAAGTCCGTCAAGATAAAAATGGAGTACAAGTTAATTTTAATATATATGATGAAGGCGGAAACGCTAATCCAGATTCATTCAGAGACTTCTGTAGTTACATCACCGATGAATTAAAGGGCAAAGAAGATGATTTGCATAATACTCTTTATAAAGTTTTAATTGAAAATGAATTCTTGGCACTTTCTTTTACTGTAAACAAAATATATGATGTAGAAGAGGATCAAGAAGAAGACGAAGAAACTCACGAACTCAACAACCTTGATAATTTTAGTACCGTTGTTGACTCATCTGCAAAAGCTGGTTCGACAGGTATGACATTCAAGATTAGACAACCAATTACTATAGCAGAATTCAATGAAAAAAACGCCAAAGACCCAGAAAAGTTCGCACTCTCGGTTTTGTCTATTTCAGTAGCTGTTAAAAACACAATAATAAAAGAAGTTACAAATGTCGTTGGTGATTTCTTTGAAAAAATAGAAGAGATCGAAAAAAGAAAACTAGAACTCCAAAAATTACCACCTTCCTCTGTAAATGCTAAAAGTTACATAAATGTTTCATATATTGAAAACATTACTAAAAAACCTGAAGCTAGTATAAAAATCACTTTCGCTTTTCCTATCAACAACCTTGATGCTGATGAAAAAACAAATGAAGTTATTGATATGATTAAAATGATGGACCAAAGTTTCGAATCACTAAAGTTTCAAATTTTAAAATCATCTGAAGCAATTATTAAACCTTATATGCAGAAATATTTTAATGCGTAACAACATAAATAAACTATGAGATTTAAAGAATGGTTATTAAAAGAAGATGAAGAAATTGCAAGTTATATTAATCGTGCTGCTGATGCTCTTGCATCTATGGCTGGAAAAAGAACAATTGTAATTTTAGGAAGAGATGCTTGGCCTTTAGTTCCAGCACTTAAACATCGAAACGCTAATGTGCAGTATTTCTTGTATAGTAGGCTTCAAATTGGAGATCCGTCAACTAAAGAAACTTGGCTGAGAGAAATTCCAAGAAATTCAATTGTCGTTGATACAGGTTATAAAGGAAGTATTATAGATGATATAAAAAAATTCGATCCAACAATTGATGGAATTCTACTTTCTAGAGATGAGAATTCTAATTATCCAGAATTAATGATACAAGGAGAGAAATTAAGTCGAAGAGATATTATTGATAAAATTGAACACTCCCCTAAACTTATTAACAGAACTAATAAGTACAAAGGAAATTATGCTATTGCAAGCAAATATGATCAAAATGATATTGATCAAAGAGTGTCCGTTATTGACACTTTAAATTATAATAAAAAACTTTTACAAGATATGGGGTTGCCAGAAGATATTATAAAAAAATATACTAACTTTAGTGGGATTTCACTTAAACAACGATTAGGTCACATTGATCTTGTTACTCATTTGATGAATGTTCAAATTTCTAATGACGAAGCTGATAAAGTCAATCAAGAAAATGAAATTTATTGGACTGATAAATGGAACAAAACTATTAAAAATGTTTTAAATAATAAAACTTTCGCATGGAATTGGAATGAAATTCCTAATCCTATTAAATCTGAACTTACTTATTTAAGTTTGAATATTTTAAAAAATACCTATGAAAATTTAGATAAAACAAAAAAAGAACTTAGTGAAACTTTGCCTTTTCAAAAAGAAGATATTCAATCTGTTCAAGAACGAATAAGAATTATTGAAATTGAAATAAAAAATCTTTTAAAATTTCTTGAAGGAATTTTAAAAGAAAAACTTTTTCCTAATCCAGTAAATCATCTGACTGATCATCAAAAAAAGTCATTGTTGTTTTCTAAAAGTGACAAAGATTTATTTCTTTCAAAATTAGGCACTCGTTCTAATGATAAAATTGATGATTTAAGTATTTATTTTTTATTAAGTCATGCTTTTGACATAGAACGCATGATCGATATTATCTTAGACGAAACACAAAATATTACCGGCAGTAATATTGCTACTATTATTAATAATTGTAGAAATGATAACAATGTAATTCCAGAATCTATAATGAAAAATAGCAATTACTATGCTAATTTGCTTTCTGATGCTAATCTTAGAAGCATATTGGATTGGAATAAAAAACATGTTTTATTAATTGTAAAATGGATAATTGATAATAAACAAAATTTAAATCATGAAAATTTCATGACATTAATTTATTTTATAAATAAAAATACAGGCAAAGGTAAATCATATGAAAATATAAACGATTGGCCTAGTGATGTCTTATATTACTTACAGATGAAAATTATAAATTCCGATGCCGATATTTGTAAAATTATTGAAATGGTATCAAGTAATTCTACTATTTTAAAATATTATTTTGCGGATAAACTAAATATTTTTTCTGAAAAAGTTGTATCCTGTCTTGTTTCTTTCGATATGTCTAATGATGATTTTGATGATCTTAAGATGGTTAGTAGAATTGCTGATAAAATATTAAATAAAATAAGCACACCTGATCTTTCTCCATACGCTATTTGGTCTTTATTTAGAGCATTAAAAGTTCAAAATTTGCATGGTGATATGGATCAAAAATCAAATGCGAAAATGTTAATAGATCGTCACAAAAATATGGAACCAAAAGTCAGAGAACTAATTAACAAATACCTTGAACCTCAAACAATAACTACAAAGTAAACTATGAGATTTAAAGAATGGCTACTACTATCTGAAAAGATAATGATAAAGGATCAAGAATTTCGTGATCCTCTTCTTGCATTAAAATACATTCAAAAAAATCATTCTAATCCAGAAAACCTTGCTGTAACATTCACCGCAATCGACAAAGTTGGCATCAATCCAACAAGTGGACACTATACGCCACTCGGAATTTATCTTTATCCTATAGATTATGTAATTGAAAAGAAAATGGATGTTCCATTCGCTGGAAGTGAACCTCATATTAATGTCTGTGAATTCATAAGACCAGAAAAAATATTACATATGACTTCTGATGTGTCTAATCAAAAGGGAATGGAACTACTCAATGTTTTTCCAAAAGAACAATTAGATAAAGCTATTGAAGGACTTAATCCTTCATCATATCAATTTCGTAGTAATTACTCTAAATTGTGGTTTGCAACACAAATACTCGCAAATAACAAACCAACACAATGGAACATCAATCTTAGAAAATGTGGAATCGATGGATTTATAGATCATGGAACTAAAACAATATGCCAAGAAGAACCAACTCAATGCGTTGTATTTGCTGCTAATAATTTAAAATTATTGCACTCCATTGACAATCCAATGTATTACAAGACAACAGACAAATATGGTGCTGATACATATTATACAAAAAAAGATAAATACAACATTAGTAAAATGAAAGAAGAACAAATTATTAAGATGTTGCAATCTCGTAGAAATTTAGATCTTGAAAGTTTAATTAAAATCGCAACTGATAAAAACAAAATGGCAGAACTAATTGTAAAATATAAACCCGAACTTTCTAAAAATAATGTTAAATATTTATTTAATTTCGCAACCGATAAAGACAAAATGGCAGAACTATTAGGAACAAATAACATAAGCATGCTTTCTGATCGTGATATTTCTGTTTTGATTTCTTTTGCAATCGACCAATCAAAAATCGCTCAAATAATAAATCAATATCACACAAATAAAACACCAAAAATTCAACAACTCATAGATAAATACCTTCATGAAATTTAAAAGCTGGCTACTATCTGAAGAATTAAAAATTGCAACGAATTATTTAAAAAACCAAAAACAACATTTGAACAATTCCTAATTAATAAGAACTTTACATATTATAATGCATAAATAAATTATGAACTTTAAAGAATGGCTACTACTATCTGAAAATGCAACAATTGCTCAATCATTAAAGCAATCTAATGATCCATCAATAAAACAAATCAAATCAATTGTAACAACAATAGTAAATGATTTCGCTAAGAACATACCAGAAAAAATAAAATCAACTTTTATCAATTATTATACTTGGAACTTTTATATTTCAAAAGAAACAGATTTTGAATCTTTCATTAGAAACACTAAAGATTACCTAATGGCTAATTATCCAAAATTAATTTCTAGATTAAACGATACAACCTTCGAACCAGAAGAACTTACATATAGAGCAAACCAAGCAGCAGATGGTGAGACTATACTTAAACTTGACCACCTAGGACCACAATGGAAAGGCTGGAAGTGGGTTTCTTTGAATAAGGGTTTTTGCGGAAGGGAAGCTCAAGCTATGGGTCATTGTGGTGGTATTGATAGCGTTGATAGCGGAAAAGGAGATAACATACTTTCTCTTAGAACCGCTTCCAATGTTCCACATTTAACTTTCATAGAAAATGATGGAATTCTCGGAGAAATGAAAGGTAGAGGCAATGCTAAACCAGATCCTAAATACCATCAGCCAATAATAGAATTACTTAAATTAAAAAGAATAAAATCTGTCAAAGGTGATAATAAATATAAACCAGAAGATAATTTTTCATTAGATGATTTGAGCAACAAAGAAGAATTGCTTAAATTAAAGCCAGAATTAGATTACAAGAATTATTATTCAAAAACAGATGTAAACATACTTTCTGACGATGATATTTATAGTATGCTTAGTAATTCGGCTCATGCAAACACAGAAAACGAAACGGCAGAACTAATTATAAAAAACAAATCAAATCTTTCTGAAAATAATGTTGAAAATTTGCTTCACTATTGCAGAGACAAAGACAAAATAGCAGAACTAATTATAAATAAAATACCAAATCTTTCCGATAATAATGTTTATAATTTGCTTAAAGTTGAGTATGCAAAAGAAAAAGACGAAATAGCAAAATTAATTATCAAAAAGAAACCAGAACTTTCTAATGATAATGTTTTAAGATTGCTTCAAAATGCAATTAACAAAAATACAATAGCAGGATTAATAGGAAGAGATAACATAAACAAACTTACTGATGATAATGTTAGTACTTTGCTTTATGGCGGCGGAAGTACTATCCAACATGAAATAGCGATTATATTGGGCGAAAAAAGAATTAGCGAACTTCCTAATAGAGATTTTGTATTTCTGCTTAGTAACTCTCAAAACATAGAGGAAATGGCAATTTTATTGGGTAAAGACAACATTAACAAACTTTCTAATGACGAGGTTCAATCGATGATCGTCAAAATGCATGGTGGCTACAAACGAAAAGATGAAATTCGTAGAGTCATGGAAAAATATCGCAAATTCAAGAAATAATCGACCAAAAAATCGAAGGTAAATATGTATAAAAATAACACACTAAGACTTAAATTAGAATATTTTATCGAATCTAATTATTGTCAAAATAACACAACAATGATGCGTTTAGTCGTAGAGAAATTTGGCAATAGCAACTTTGTCATCGTTGAAGCTGAAAACATAATGGACAAAATAAAAAATATAGGCGCAAGTGCTTATCAAAAAGTTAAAGACTTTGGCTCTAATTTATCCAGTGAATTTAAAAATTCATATGGCAATAATAGAAATGACGCTGGTCTTGAAAAAATTAAAGACTCAGTCGAATTAATCGCAAATTTATCTGCAAAATTCTCCAAAAAATTCAAGATAGACCCAATAAGTTCCGCCATGATAATATCCGCAGGTGTAACAGGAGGATTTGCTGCAATTCCAGTTGCAGTTGTTGCATATGTTCTTAAAAAACAAATTAACGAATTAGTTTCTAGTCAAAGTATGTGGAAGAAAGTTATTGGCTATACACCAGACGAAATCGATAAAGCCTATGGCGATTGGATGGCAGGATCTAATAATCCAAAACTAGCACATGAAAGTAAATTATCTTTTAAACAATTTATTAACGAATATGATATGGATGACATATATGCTCATGCAAGTAAATTTAACAGAGATGTTAAAGAAAAAGGATTCATTGGCGCAGCAGGAGGCACAATAGGAAAATCTATGGGTACAGGAGTTGGATTTTTAGGAAACGCAGCAGAAGCTGTCGCCCCCGCAATAAAAACAGCCTTTAAATATATTAAAAATAATCCAGTCAAAACTGGCGTTGTAATTATTGGCGTAATTGCTGGTGCATTAATAGCACATTATGCCACAGAAGGATTGAATAAAGCTATAGATATTATTCAAGAACCACAACAACACTATAACAAAATCGTTGAAGACTTAAGAAAAAATGGAGTGTCTGAAAAAGATATTAAATCTATTGCCGATGCTATGTATGATGCCGATAACGCAATGGCAAAAGCTGGAGAAATTGACAAATCATTAAATTCACTTCAAGATAAAGCAGACAAATTAGGAGTCTTAACTAAAGCTGAATTCGATAGACAAGCTGGAACTACTAGCGATGTGGATCAGTTCATGAAAGATGTGGATGCTCAAAATGATTTAGATTATTTTTTGAAAACAGTACCAGTAAAACCAAACTCAACAACAGATGATGTGCTGAGTTCAATGGCAAAAAAACCATTTACTCCATCCAAAAATTCAACAACTCATAGATAAATACCTTCATGAACTTTAAACAATGGCTACTACTAACTGAAAAGATAATGATAAATGATCAAGAATTTCGTGATCCTTTTTTTGCATTACAATACATTCAAAAAAATCATCCCAATCCAGAAAACCTTGTCGTAACTTTTACCAAAATCGATAAAGTCGGCATCAATCCACGAAGCAAACACGACACACCACTTGGAATTTATCTTTATCCTATAGATTATGTAATTGAAAATAAAATGGATGTTCCATTTGGTGGAAGAGAACCTTATATTAATGTTTGCG
>Ga0214919_10004907_pt1 | contig 19246 bp, 16 predicted proteins | sample LL1503_MetaG_FD_177994 | JGI IMG/M metagenome (GOLD analysis project Ga0214919, IMG submission 177994) | Freshwater microbial communities from Lake Lanier, Atlanta, Georgia, United States - LL-1503 | ecosystem: Environmental > Aquatic > Freshwater > Lake | place: USA: Georgia | collected...
AATATAATTAATCTATTGTTAAAGATAATATAATTAATCTATTGTTAAAGATAATATAATTAATCTATTGTTAAAGATAATATAATTAATCTATTGTTAAAGATAATATAATTAATCTATTGTTAAAAGATAATATAATTATTTATTAATAATTATATTATATTATATTATATAATATGAAAAATATGAAAAATTTAATTAATAGAAATACTTATAATAAAGCAATATCAATAAAAAATATATATATTATTATTTTAATAATAATAATTTTAATATTATTATTAATATTTTATTTATTTGATATTAAAAATATAACTGTTCAAAAATATTTGATCAATGTATATAATAATAAAAAAATATTAAACACAAGATTTCATGAACTAATTAATAAAAATTTAAATATAAAAAAAGAAAATAGTTTAATTATTATAAATGATTTTTTAAATAAAGATTATTTTAATTATTTAAAAAATCAATTTAATGATAAAACCTTTAAATCAAATGATATATTATATAGAAAAGCTTCTGGTTATGATTTTTTTAATTTACATGATTCAAATGACTTTAATGGCTTTATTGAATTATATTATTCATCTGAAATATTAAATTCTTTATCAGAAATTTTAAAAAAACCAATACAAAGAACTCCTTTAAATGATCCAAATGCATGTTCATTATTACTTTATTCAAATAAAGGAGATTATATAGATTGGCATATAGATCATTCTTTATATTATGGTGATAGATATGTAGTTTTACTAACATTGGTGAATGAAAATGCAGATAAAACACAGTTATCAGAAAATGAATTTCATTATATGTATAATAATATAACATATAAAATTAAAATGAAACCAAATACATTAGTTATATTTAAAGGTTCTGAAGTAATGCATAAATCAACAGCAATTAATGAAGGAGAAAAGAGAATTTTAGTATCAATGGTTTTTTGTGACATATGTCAAGAAAAAAAAAATATAATTACATTTATTTACGAAAAAATTAAAAATTACGTAATGTATACAAAATAAAAATATAATATAAATATATATGGAAATAAATCAAAATAAAATTATTAAAACATCATATCATCTTTTTGCCACCATATTTTTAACATATTTAGCAATAACTTTAAAATCAAATATATTTATTAGAATAATATTATTATTCTTAGCAATATTCCATTTATATGATACATGGTGGTTTTTAAATAATGAAGGGAATGCACCAATCTAATAATAATAGTTTGGAGAAATATCTTTAATATTATCATAGACATCAAAATATTTTATAATATTTGAATCATAATTTGTTTTTTTATTAATTAGATTTAAATTTATATCTAATTGTTCTTCTGTTGAAACACCTAAAATTATTTTATCATTTTTTTTCATTTTTGAATAGTTTTTTAACCATTGAAAAGAATATTCAATACAATTTTTATCTTTAAATAAATCTTTACAATTATTTAATATTTCATCTTTCCAAAAAATATTTTGATATATTGTATTATTTTTAAATCTTGAATCTTCATTACTTTCTAAATTTTCATATTTTCCTGTTAATAATCCACCTGCTAATGGATTATAACCCCAAAATTCAATATTATATGTGTCTAATAATGGAAATATTTCTTCTACTTTTCTTGATATTAAATTATACATTCCTTGATAATATACTGGACTGTTAAATTTATTATTTTCACATAATATTAGAATTTCTTCTAATTGATCTTTAGAATAATTAGATATTCCAAAATCATTAAATTTCTCTTTTCTCCATAATTCATCGCATATTTCCAAAGTTTCTATTATAGGAGTATAATGATCAGGGCAATGTAAATAAAATATATCAACTTTATCTAATTTTAAATTATTTAATGAAGTATTTAATTGTCTTTCTAATTCATATTTAGATAATTGACCATATATTCCATTTGTAAAATCATTATTGTACCAAGGATTTGCTTTAGTTGCTATTTTAGGGATTTTATCTAAAGTTTCTAAAATATTTCCTAATATTATTTCTGTTTTAGTATTTCCATAATAATATGCAGTATCTAATATTGGATTTTCTGTAGATAATATATATTTTTCAATAATTTTTTTATATGTATTTATTGATTTATCTTTTTGAGATGAGTATAGATATTCTATATTCATAGTTCCTAAAACGATATTCATTATATAATTAATAAACAATTTATTATTTAATTTTATACGATTTTTTTAAATTTTTTAATTGATAAATGAATTATATAACATATTTAATAAAAAATAAACTAAAATGCATGTTTTATATAATCTAAAAATATATTAAAATCTATATGTCTAGTTAAAGTTGGTATAATATTTTTGATATATTTAATAGTAAAAAAATTTTGTTTTACAAATATCCAATTATCTAATTTTATAGGTTCGTTAAATATTTTTATATATCCTCTTATTGGATATAAATATATTTTTTTATTATTAAATAAATTATATTTAGTATCTAATAAATATATAAATGCACCCCAACTTGAATCAATAAGATGAATTTCAATTGCATTCTCTAAAATTTTTATATAATCAAAAAAAATATTAGTTTTTTTATTTAAATTAATATATTTTTCATTTTTTTTATTTTTTATAAAATCAATATCACTGTCATTTGAATGATATAAAATATATTTTTCTCCATTTTCTTTGATGAAATTATTATATGTTAAATTTTCTAATTGGATATCTCTTCTAAAAATAAAATAATCTATTCTTGTAAATATTGGTATATTATATGATATATAATAATTGCTAACAAAATTAAATTTGTTAAATAAATTATTTTTAAAAAAATTATTTTTATATTTATTACTACAAATATCTAAAAATCCATGAAATAAATAATCTGAATTATTTAAAATTTTAGAATAATTTAATATCACATAACTACATAATTTATAGTCATTTATGAGAGAACCATTAATAAATTTTTTATTATTAAAAATAATTAATTCGACATTGTTTAAATCTTTTATATAAAATTTTAATATTTCAATTGCATCATCTCTTATTATAACATATAATTTTAAATATTTAGTGTGATAATAATTTATTAAAGATAAACAATTAAATATATCAGTCCATCCTTGACTAAATGTTAAAATAGCATTATCATATTTTTCATAATTATTATTTTTTTTTAAATATTTATTAATATTATAAAAAAAAATAATAATTATGAAAAATATAATTATATAATTTTTATTGTCCATTATTATATTTATAACTTTAGATAAAAATTATAAATATAATAATTATCTAAAGTTATAAATATATTATTTTAATATTTTATATGTTTTATATCAATGCTGTAAACTTAAGATTTTTTAAAATCAATAAAAAAATATATTTTATGTTTTTAAAGATAATCCATAAATAACATTTTCAAATGTAATTTTTCTATTTCTTTTAATATATTATTATTTAATATTTTTTAATTATGTAATTTATTCATTATTTAATTGCGTTTACTAAATTTTATTTAAATATGAATAGGACAAGGTAATATTCGGAATTGTCTATTTTTTATTTAAAAAATATTTATTTAATTGATGATGTATTTGTTAAATAAATTATAATAATATATATTTTTATAAATCCCGAATATTACCTGGTGGTAAATATAATTTAAATATAAATTAAAAATTAAAAATTAAATATAAATTAAATATAATTTTAATATAATTATATACAATAAAAATATTTCATTATTACATATTTTCAACAGTATTAATTAAATTCTTAAGTGTCTGACATTAATTCTACTTCTCCATTTTATTTATATATATTAATAAAAATATAATTTTTATTAATATATATAAATAGATTAGATATGGATATAAATAAAATAAATGATTTAAAAGAATTACAAATTTATTTAAAAGAAAATTTTAATATAAATGCATATATTAAATATTATGATAAAATTAAAAAACCAAATATTAGTATATTTTATATAAAATTATTTTTAATATTATTTTTTTCAATTATATTTATAGTATTACTAATAATATTTAGAAAAAATATTAAAAAAGTAATTAAGAAAAAATTATTTTTTAAAATAATTTTTTATCTTATATTAATATTTTTAATATTATGTAGTATATATTTAATACATAAATATTTTAATATAATTTATTTATATCACTTTAATAAAAAATTATATGAAAAAAAATATAAAAAAAAATCTATAGACTATAATGAAATTAAATTTAATACTGGAGATATTTTACAAGAAACTACAAATTGGAATTATTATAATATATTACTATATTTATTTCCATTAAAATTTTTACATAATTTAATGGTAATTAATTTTAAAAATAAAAATTATGTATTACATTTTACACTACGTACTTGTGGATATCCACAAAATATATTACATTTTAATGATACAGAAAACATTGAAATATTTTTATTAGATGATTATTTAAAATATAATTATAAATCAGTAAAATATTATAGATTATTTAAAACAAAAAAATTAATAAATAACGATTCTATTTTTGAATTCTTAAAAAATATAAATTATAAAGACTTAAAATTTTCATTTATGATAAATATTAAAGAAGATAATAAAAATACTTATCATTGCATGAGTTTTTTATTAAAAATATTAAATTCTATAAATATTATACCAAAATTTAATTTTCAAAATTTCACTTCAGATGACTTGATATATCTTCCAGAACTTTCTAATAATATATATGATAAACCTTTTATGTTTGAATATATTCCAGAAAATTCATAAATATTTATAGTTATTTTTATAAATTTAAAATATTTATATAAAATATATGTATACTCCGCAATTTCAAAATGGAAGAGTCACCTTAACAGGAGATTCTTTAAAAGATATAAAAATGATTGATAATGAAAATGAAAGAATGAATAATTTTCAAATAGAAGCATTATATGGGATACAAGAAACATCTGTATTAAATCAATTATATTTTTCAAAAAAAAATATAGAAATTATCCAAAATATGATTAGATATAATGTTTATGAAAAAAGTGAAAAGAAATATGTAATTGGTAAACAATCTGATATTGAACTCGAAATTGTTATGAGGTCGATATATCTACAACATTCTCCAAATTTACCTAATAAAATTAAAGAACAAATTTCTTATTTAAATAAACTTGTTACAGATTGGTGTGTAGAACAAATATTACCAGAAGTTTATCAATATTTTGGTTATATGAAAGAAATTGAATATATGCCGATTCCTTTAGAATTACCTTTGAATCTATCATCTAAGGGTTCTCGTTCATTAAGATCTGTTACAACTACTTTTTAAAAAAATTTTATGTAATATGGCTGTTGTAGACTAGAACTATGTATTATTTGGGTTTATAAAAAAATATTTAATACCTGAATAATATATGGTCTATTTTAAAACCAGTCTAAAATAATTCTTTAAGTTTAGGCCTTTGCTAGGCAAATTTTATAATTTTTTTATTTAACTTATATTTTTATTATTAAAAATATCAATAAAAATATAATATTTTATAATAGTATATTAAAATATTTGCCTAGAAGGACCATGCCTATTTAAGTTACTAGAGTGGTATTAAATATTTAAAAAATAATTATTTAAATATTTATTTTTAATAAATTATTATTTAAATATTTTTAGCCAGATTTATTTTAGATGATACTATAAAATGAACAAACTTAAGTACATTTTATTTTTATTATTTATAATAATTATATTTATATTTATTATTAATCCATTAGAAAAAAAAATTTTTAAATTATATTTTTATACTGATAAAAGACCTTTAGATAAATGTGTAAATAGTATTAATAATTTTGATTTTGAATGTTTAGGTATGCCATCTGGTCACACTGAAGTTGCTACAATAATTTCTCTTTTATTATATTCAAAGAGATACATAAATTTACCAATTGCTATTATTATAATATTATTAGTTGCATTTCAAAGATTACTAAGTAAAATGCATTCTGAATATCAAATTTTAATAGGATTTTTATTAGGTTTACTATATGCATCTATTTTTATAAAATTAAAAAAAATATTTTATATAATTATTTTTATATTATTATTAATATTTAGTTTAATATTAATTCATTTAAATATAATTAATAAAAAAATAAAAGAATATCCACATTGGATAGATAATTCTCTAAATAAAACTTTAATTAAAAAATACAATTTACCAATTTATATAAAATTTATTGAATCTATGAGCGGATCATATATAGAATGGGGTGAACTTGAAAAATATATGGATACTCTTATTTATAAAATTAAACAAACAAATATTAAATTTGATTATATAGTTGGAATAAAATCAGGAGGTGCAATAATAACAAAATATATTGCAGATAAATTAAATTTAAAATATTATTATATTAAAGTTTCAGATAAAGATGACAATTGTAATAAAAGTGAAATTTATGGAACAGTTCGTGATATTGTAAAAAAAAAATTAAAACAAAATTTTAAAAAAGAATATATTATATGTGAAGACATTAAAGAAAATTTTTTTAATAAAAAAGTATTATTAATTGATGAATCAATTGATTCAGGAGATACAATAAATTATGTTACCAAATATTTATATACTGTTAAAAAATCATCATTTGTTTTACCATGTACAATTTTATTGATACGCGAAGAATATAAAAATAAATTTGTATATTTATTTCAGAAACCAAATACTTTTATATGGTCTTGGGGATTTGCTAACTAATTTGAAAAGTTGTTTTTAATAAAATGTATTATTAAAAGTCTATAAAAAATAAGATATTGAATAATACTTATATAGTTATTTTTTAATTATGTATGTTTTATTTATAACAATTTATATCAAATTTATAAAATATATCTTTTTTCTTATAATTTGCTAATTTTATAAAAGTTAGTATATCTATATTTGAATAATTATATAATATAAATTTATAATTATAAAATCTTTGTATATTTATACCTAAATCAACTATATATTTCTTTAATTTTATTTCTGAACTATCACAATTTTTTTTAATATTATTTAGTTCAAAATATATATTTGATACATTGTCCATTATTTTTGTATTGCATACAAAAATTTGATCTGTTACTCCTATTCCATTTGGACGTGAAGAAAAATCAAGTATAGACAACAAAGGTGTATAAAAAGTATTTGAGGCCATATTATTTATAATATTTTCTGGAATATATGATTTTATAAATAAATCTGGTCTTATTCTTATACATATATCATACTCTATCCCTTTTTCTTTTTCATAATCATTTTTTAATTTATTACATAAATATATTTTATGATACATTAAAAAAAGATTATTATTTATTTTATTGTTTTCATTAACCCATAATATTTTTTTTGGATTTATAATATTTTCTATTTTATTTTTTTCTGTATCATCTATATCATCACTTAATACACAAAAAATATCAGCATTTAATGGATCTATTAAAAATATTTTTTGTGATAAATAAATTTTCATAAAATCTCCTCTTATTTGACCTGATATTAATATACATGTTTTTTTATTTTTATCATAATTATTTTTATTTATTATATCACGGTTAGTAAGTATAGTATTATAACTATATACATTATAAATTGTTGTTATTATAATAAATAATATTATAATTATAATAATAATTAAAATAATTAAAATAATATAATTCATATTATATTATTATAATATTATTTTATAATATTATATAATTTTATTTTATATTATTTAACCATATTATTGCCATAATCATTGCAAATACTCCGTGATCATTACTAATTTTTAATCTAAATGGTATAAATCTTATAAAATAGGTTGCCATATAAAATATCCCAATTTTTATTATATAATTATTATCATTTATATTAAATATTTCCTTAAAAAAATCTATAATTTCTAAATTACTTTTATCATAAGTAAAATAATCATCTATACATATTAAATTATCAATATTATTATCTATTATAACTTTATCAATATTTGACCATATTTCATATTTTGATATTATTGATTGAAAAATTTTTGCTAAATCAAATACTGGACTATCTACATATCGGCTTCCTTCCATATCTATTACTTTTACATCATCATTATTTATATTATATAAGATATTTTCAAAATTTAAATCACCATGTATAGGACATATAAATGTAGGAGAATATTCATATATATTTATTTCATCAAATATTTTTTTTAATCCATAATATTTTTTACCATTTATTTTTACTTCATCTTCATTTATTAAATAATTCATTATTTTACATTCCTTTGAAAATTTATTTATTTTTGGATATATTTTTTCTTCAAAATATTCATTTATAAAATTATTTCCTTTTATTTCTTTTCTATATATATATATTGATTCTTTCATATTTGATAGTAATCTGATTAATACTCTATTTTGAGTTTCTCTATCATATGTATTTAGCTGTTTATATTCCTCTAAATATTCCATATCATAGTAATATTCATCATTTGTTTCATGTTCTTTTATAAATTTAGGAACTAAATTATTATCATAATAATAAAATCTTCTTAAATCTTCTGCTTGCCGTTTTAGTCTATGATAATGTTCCATATTTATTTTATTTTTTATAATATGTTTTCTTAAATATTTATAATTATTATTTTCTAATAAATATATTTTACTAAATGAACCTCCTTTAAATATATCTAATATTTTTATTTTATTATTTAAATATTCTTCGCATATTATTTCATCTATACCATTATCTCTTTCTAAATTTATTTCTATCGATTGTCTAGTAAATATATTTGATGGTTTTATATCATTTATTACATATCTTGTTCCTGGATTTACTCCCATAATTAATTCATCGTAGAATATTTCTTTATTTTCTAAAAGTTTTTTAAATTCTTTTTCGGTTCTTTTCGATCTAGCCGTCATTAATATAATTTTTTTATTATCTTCTTTCCACTTTTTAATTATATTTTTGCAATTCCCTATTAATTCATTATCTTCTATATTATTATTAGAATGAGGACTATGTTTGAATAATACTCCATCTACATCACATATTATATTTTCATTACATCTTTTTTTTTTTATATAATTTTTTACCATTTCAGGAGTTCCAAAAAAATAAGCTTCTCTTATTTTACATATTATTATTTTTAATTCATTTCTTTTTTCTTTTAAATAATCTGATATATTTATATATTTGTTATTGTCTTCTATTATCTTTCTATTTTTAAAATAATAACATCCTATCATACCATATATTTCTTCTTCTTCTTTTAATTCTAATTCTTCTTTTTCAACAATATCTATTATTTCTCCTTTTTTTAATACTATTTTTCCCCAATTTTTTTGATCTTCTTTTTTAATTTCCCATGTTGGTATTATTATATCAGGACTTTCATTATTCTCTAGATATTTTATTATAGGTTCTATATTTATTTGATGATCGCAATCACATATTATTATATTTTCATAATTTTCTTTTATACCATTTATAATAGTTTGATATGGACCTTCTGTTTTTTCTTTTATTATATTTATTATTATTTTTTTTTCTTCAAATATTTTATTTATTATATTTGTTACATTATATCTATCTTCTTGTTCTTCTGTTATTATAAATATATAAAAATTTATTATTTTATCATATATTTTAAAACTATCCATTACATGTTCTATAAACATTCTATCATCTAAGTATACAAATGGTTTAAATACATATCCAAATCTTGATCCTTCACCTCCCATTGGTATTATTACATTTATTTTCATTTTAATATAATATTATATTAAAATATATTTAATTAAACTAAAATATATTCCAAAAAAATAGTAGATTAGATTGATATTTTAAATTTTAAAATATATATTTTTACAATAAAATAAATTAGAAATAAATTTGACTATTTCAAAAAATAATTGAACAAAAATAAATATATTTTTATTGTATATTTAATTTATAACCAATTATGTAACATCTTAAATAATTATAGAAATCCTTAATTTAGTAGAATTAATTAATAACTATAAAATTATTAATAGTTATTAATTAAATAGTCTTATAAAAATATTTTTTGAATATATATTTTTTATATTTCTATTTTTCCATCTATCCCATCTTTTCTAAAAGTATTTACTGTTTCTAATGATGCTTCTTCCGGAGTTTGTTGTAATCTGTATAATCTTATTAAAACCGTATCTGGTACTGTTACTATGTGTGCACCTTGTTTTTCTGCTTCTATTATATTATATATTGTTCTACATGCAGCCCATAATATTTTTATATTTTTATATTCTTTAAACATTTCTACTGCATGATTTACAATTTCTGTTGAATCTATTCCACTATCATTAATTCTTCCACCAAATATTGATATTATTACATTTGTTTCTTTTCCAAAAATATCTTTTAATGAATTTATTTGTTCTTTTGTAAATATTGCTGTTACATTTATTTGCACATTATCATTATGTAATTTTTTTATTATTTCTCTATTATAATCTCCATTTGTTTTTATTACTGGTATTTTTATAAATATTGATTCTGAATATGACTGTATTTTTTTTGAATTCTTATATATATCTTCATCATTGTCATCATATATTTGAAATGATATTGGTCTATTATTTGTATATAATAAACTTTCCTTTATAAATTTTTCATAATCTTTTATTCCATTATTTTTTAAAAATGATATATTTGTTGTAAATCCTTTTATACATGAATTATTATTTTTTTCTATTTCTACTCCATCATAATATATTTCTATATTTTTCATATATTATAACTTTAGATAAAATTATAATTATTTTTTAAAATATTTATATATTTTATAATATATAGAAGATGATTTATAAATAAAATATTTTTAAATTACACCCAAATCTAGGATTTTTGGATAGATAATTTATTAAAAAAATAAATTATAGATTTAACTTAAATTCTCTATTAAAAATAGACAAAAATATTAATAATTTATTTTTTATGTATCATTTAATAGACTTAACAATCACATTAATTATATAATTTCTATTACATATTCCATTCTTATTTTTCTTTATTTTCTCTTACATTATATCAGAAAATAGATTTTCAATAGGATTATGATTAGGACTATATTTAGGATATAGAATTAATTCATTGCAACTATCATTTATTATTTTTTTAATAATATACATTATGTGAAATTGTGCATTATTAAATATAAACGTATGTTTTATATTTTTATCTAATCTATTTATTACTTCTTTAATAAATTATTGTATAAATTAAAATATTATTTTATAAAATTATCAATTAAAATTTAAAATTTGTTTTTTATTTGGTATTTTAATAAAATAACAAAAAATATTGATAAATATTGATAAATATTTTATTAATAATTGAATTATACAATATCTCCATTATTTTTTTTATATTTAAAAATATAAAAAATATTAAATTTATTAAATGACTTAATATATTATATAACAACAACATTGTGTATTAAATTATAAAATAAAATATTTTATAATTTATAATTTAATACACACTTAAGGTGTTTCATAATTAATTTATCAATTATTTTATCAATAAAATAAAAAATAATATTATAAATTATACAATTAAAATTAAAAAATTATTTTATAGTTATATTATTTTATTATAAATATAAAATCATTATTCAATTATATAATAAAAATAACTTTTATAAAAAATATTTTTACAATAAAATAAATTAGAAATATATAAAAAAATGATTTTGTCAATTTCAAAAAATAATTATTAAAAATAATTGTACAATTTAAAAATATATTTATTTTTTATTGTATATTTTATTGATAACCAATTATGAAACAGCTTAATAATTTAAAATTGTATTTAATATCTTGTTCAAAATTGTTATAATGGTAATTTTTATAAAAATTACTTTATACGGTTTTAAATAGCGGTAATTAACTGGTATAATTTTTTAATGACTATTTTTTGATTTTTTTTTTATTTTAATATTTTCACTTTTTGTATTTTCATTATAACTTTCTTTTGGTCTTTTTTTTATATTATTTCTAGTATTAATTATTTCCATTCCTGTATTTTGTTTCATGTTAGTATTACTTATTCGAATTTCTTTTACTTTAATTGATTTTTTTGATTTACTTTTATTTATTTTACTATGATTTATCAATATTTGTCTATTTTCAGTATTATTTTGATTCATTGCATCAATTATTTTTGGTTTTTCTTTTACTTTAATTGATTTTTTTGATTTACTTTTATTTATTTTACTATTATTTATCAAAGTTTGTCTATTTTCAGTATTATTTTGATTCATTGCATCAATTATTTTTGGGTTTTCTTTTACTTTAATTGATTTTTTTGATTTACTTTTATTTATTTTACTATTATTTATCAAAGTTTGTCTATTTACAGTATTATTTTGATTCATTACATCAATTATTTTTGGGTTTTCTTTTACTTTAATTGATCTTTTTGATTTACTTTTATTTATTTTACTATAATTTATCAATATTTGTCTATTTTCAGTATTATTTTTATTTATTTTACAATAATTTATCAAAGTTTGTCTATTTCCAGTATTATTTTGATTTATTTTACAATGATTTATCAAAGTTTTTTTATTTTTAGTATTATGTAATTTTTCAATTTCTGTATTTTGATTCATTTTAGTATCACTTATTGATCTTAATTTTATTTCATAATTATTGGTTATCGGTATTTTTTTATTTTTAGTATTATTTTGATTCATTTTATTAATTATTTCTGTATTTCCTTTCACTCTAGTATTATTTTGTAAATGTATTAGTAAATATTGAGTATAATTATTAAAAGTTGTTCTATTAAAACAATTATCATAAAATAAATTAAATGGTAATGTTAAAGCTTCAATATCCAACATAATGTTTGAATTTATTTCAATTGATGAATTTGTATATTTTTCCCATAATGAATATAGTAATATTTCTGCAATAGCAGCTGTCCCTAAATAAAATGGCATTAAAAATATTGTTAAATAATAAAAAACTAATAGATATTTTGGTATATCAGTTGGGTTACACTTTTGTTCTTGTAATACTTCTAAACAATATGATAATATATTTAAAAATATAATATTAGATTCAATATCACCTGAATTATTACCTAAAAATGACTCATTATCTATTATATTTAAAGTATCTTCATTTGATACTTTAATACACTCTAATATATTATATATGTATATAGATTCATTTCGTTCAGTATAAGATGGTATCAATTCATTTACATCAAAATATATTTTATTTTCAATACATATATCTTTTCCATTTATATGAAATAAATTATTTTCTTTAACTGATAATATATTTTGTAAAATCCTTTCTTTATAACCATTAAATCTTCTCATAATTAATGGATGCTTTATATGTTGTATTTCACCTTTATAAAAATATTCAGATAATATTCCATATTTATTTGGAAAATTCTTCATTAAAATATCTATTTTTTCATTTAATAAATGATTTAAAAAATAATTTAATAAAGAAGGATTATTTTTTAAAGAAGGATTATTTGAAATAATACTATTTAAACTAATATTATTATATTTATTATAATTAGTACTATTTTTTTGTAAATAATTTATGATATTTCTTTGGATTCCTGTATAATAAAATAGATATAAAACCTTATCAAAATATTTATCTGATTTATTTTTATGTATATGCTTAAAAGGATATTTAAACAATAAAAATTTATTATTATTACCTTCTATCTTAATAGTTTCTTGATCTAATATTAATTTAATTTTATCTATTGCTGATGATACAATTAAATTAAAAAAATATTTATTTATATTTTTATAATTTGTTACAATATTTCTGGAAAAATTTCTTATTGTGTTAGTAGATATATTCCTAATAATTCTTTTGTTATTTTGATTTATTATTTTATTATATGATTCTATTAATTCTTCAATTCTAACATCCATATAAATATAATAATATATTTTCATATTTTTTCATAATTTAAATACTTAATTATAATATTTTATTGAATATTATTAAATTAATATTTTAGAGAAATATTACTAGTGTATTTCTACTAGATAAACTTTTTATTAGAAGGAACTAATTTTAATACTATTGTAATAATACTATTGTAATAATAGTATTGTTGCTTAAATTTTAATTCATTTTAATATTTAAGTACAATAAAATATTACGTTAAATAAAAAAATTATAAAATTTGACAACAAAGAATAGGTTTATTATAAATCTACTTTTATAATTGATGTAAAATATTAATTTTAATGTTTATATGAAATTACTTCAAAATCGTTACCTGTTGTCCATGAAGTACTATATTTAGTACCATTTGATACTAATTCAAAATAAGAAGGCTTCGATTCATTTTCATTTGTAGTTCTTTGAATGTCAACCATTGTTAATTTTGAACCATTACTAAAAGTTACTTCTGCATGATGTATACCAAAAAAACTATAAAGTTTTTTTTTTTCAAATCTAGTTGTGAGATTAGGTAATAATTTTACCAAGAAATAGAATCTATTTCTTGATAAAAATATCTTTCCTGAACTTTTTAGAGTTAAGAATATATAATTCTTAAAGTCTAAGTAAGAATTAATATAGGTTAATAATGATTCTGGTAATGAATACATTGTTAACTTGTTACTAATTTGTTCCATTATGATATTTTTTATTATTTATAAATTTAACTATATAAATTTAACATATACGTTATAAACTATCAATTTTAATTTATATAGATTAATATGTTTATTCTGGGCAAATATAAAATTTGCCTATCATGGATAGTCCTAATATAGATTTATTAAATTTGGTTCTTTTTTATTATCTTCAGGATTATAATTTTGTTCACTAAATTCTTATGCTTCTTGACAACATGCATTAAAATCTTTATGATTAACAACTTTATTATCAATAGACATTGTAATCTAATTCATATTAGTCATGTACATGTTGATAAAAATTTAATTCAAAATTATAAAATATTATATTTTTATAAAAGAAATTATAAAATTTAATCAACATGTTCATTGCTAATTCATCTCCAAAATATGATCTGAAATGCATTTTTATTACCACTTCTTTGATAATCTATCATAAATAATTTTTCAGAATTACTAAAAGTTACTTCTGTATAGTTTATACCAAAGTAGGAACAGTTCTTCTAACCAAATTTTAATTTATTAACATATATTATTATTTTTTTATTGTTAAAATAAAAAATATATAATTTTTGACTAGTAGAATTGAGTCTATACCAAAGATAATAAAAAAATCTTTTCTTTAGTATACATAATGTAAAATTTTTAAAGATTTTATTTTATAGTAAATTTGTCTTCTCAAGAAATATATATTTTCTGATTTTTCAACAAAATAAAATATTATAACCATAAAAATAATTTTTAATTTATTATTAAATTCATTTATACTTAATTGTGAAACATTTTATAAACAAGAATTAATATTCATTAATATCTATTCTAAGTTCGTTTATCTTCCAGAATTATATGAAACTATTTTGTAATTATTATATGTTTTCCATGAGACGTTTGTCTTAATACCACGTGATATATATTCAAAACATGAATTGCAATGTTCCAAATCATCTCTAAAATATGACATGGAATGTCGAAGTTCATCTTCATCACTACTTCTTTGATAATCTATCATATATAATTTTGAAGAATTACTAAAAGTTACTTTTGCATGGTGTATTCCAAAGATAGTAAAAAAACTTTTCTTTGGAATACATAATGCAGATTTTTGAAAAGATTTTAGATTATAGTAAAACATTGGAAAAACATATATATTTCCTTTTTTTTTACAAAAAATTAATATATTACATCCTATAAAAGTATTGATATAAAGTAATATAGTTTCTGGTAAATTTTTAATACTCATCTTATATATTTTACAGAAATATTGTATAAATATTGTATAAATATCAAATTTGTTAATTATAACAATTGTTAAAATAATAATAATGTAAAAACTATCAATTTTAATTATTCTTTTTAATTTTTAAATTAACCTTACTTTTTTTCTATACAGATCTGTTAAATTTGGTTCTTTTTCATTTTCTTCAGGATTATTAAGTTTGTTCACCAAATTTCCATTCTTCTTTATACTTATAGACTATCAATGACCTTATAAATAAGAATTAATATTTATTAATATTGATTATGGTGGTAGATATGACCTTTCTATACCTATCTAGTGGTTATTATAATGTAACTATTTTGTAATTATTATATGTTTTTATGAGATGTTTATCTTATTATAATATGATATGTTAAATTTTAACTTAATTACTACTTCTTTGATAATCTATCATAAATAATTTTGAAGAATTACTAAAAGTTACTTTTGAATTGTGTGTATCAAAGATAAAAAAACTTTTCTTTAAAATACCTAATGCAGAATTTTATATAAATAACCCGTTTCATAATTTGTCATCAATAAAATATACAATGAAAAATATATTTTATTTATAACCAAATATGTTATATTATTTGGTTATAAATAAAATATATTTTTTTTTGAAATACCTTATAAATAAGAATTAATATTCAATAATATCGATACTAATCCCACGTGTCCCATATGAGATTTTTGTATTACTACCATGTGATATATATTCGAAACATGAATTAAAATTTCCCAATTCATCTTCATAATATGATTCTGAATGTCGAAATTCATCTTCATCACTACTTTTTTGATAATCTATCATAAATAATTTTGAAGAATTACTAAAAGTTACTCTTGCATGTTGTATTCCAAAGATAGTAAAAAAACTTTTCTTTGGAATACATAATGCAGATTTTTGAAAAGATTTTATTTTATAGTAAATCATTGGAAAAACATATATATTTCCTTTTTTTTTACAAAAAATTAATATATTACATCCTATAAAAGTATTAATATAAAGTAATATAGTTTCTGGTAAATTTTTAATACTCATCTTATATATTTTACAGAAATATTGTATAAATATCAAACTTGTTAATTATAACAATTGTTAAAATAATAATAATGTAAAAACTATCAATTTTAATTATTCTTTTTAATTTTTAAATTAACCTTACTTTTTTTTCTATACAGATCTGTTAAATTTGGTTCTTTTTCATTTTCTTCAGGATTATAATTTTGTTCACTAAATTCCCATGCTTCTTGACAACATACTTTGAATTCTTCATGATCATCTGCTTTATACCAATAGACTTGATCTTCTAATTTATTACTTTTTGCACCATTGTGAATTACCAAACATTCAAAATTTTCTGTACATGCATCCATTGTTTGACAAAACATTTCAAATGTATAAAACATTCCTGCATAATTTTCATACAATTTTTTTCTATTTTGAAAATTATTTTCTCTTAATAAAAAAACCCAATCAATATTTGAACGAAGATTTGGCGGTATTCCTATAGCATATTGCATAGATAATAAAAAAAATATACCCCAATGTCTTCCATTCATAAATATTTCTCGAATAACTTTATCTTTTTTCCAATCATTATCATATAAACAATCATCCATAATTAAAAATGCTCTATTATCAATATCTTTTTCTCCATTTACTGTTATTCTTTTTTTTAAATTTTTTTGTCTCTTTATAAATTCATCTGTTATTTTAGGTTCATATTCATCGTGTATAAATATGGGTGGAATAAAATCTGTATAAAATTTATTAGCATTTTCAGTTGGAGATATTATTGTTCCTGCAGGAAGATCTTGATGATGGAATAATAAATCTTTTGTTAAATAAGATTTACCTGTATTTCTTTTACCAATTAAAACAACTACAGAATCATCTCTAATCATACTCATATTAAATTTTTTTAATTGAATACTCATTATATCTATTATATTATTTATATTTTTTTATAAATCAATCCGCAAAAATTATATATTTTAATATAATTAATTTGAATCAATTAATCCAATATCAATATCATCTGATTCTAAAGTTAATCTATCACTTACTTTAACATTACCACCTTTTTGAAAAAAATTATTTTTATTCATATAATTTACAATAAGTTTTAAAATAATGAGTATTATAAAAGATGAAACAAATATAATTAATAATTTCTTTGCTATATTTTTTTTATTATTTTCTTTTTCTTCAACTTTTTCATTTGATATTATAAAATATGATATTATAGTTATTATAATAGAAATAAAAATAATTATAACATACGGTTCAAACAAAATATTTACTAGATTCATTATTATTAAAAAAATAAGATTTGTTTTATTTAAAATAAACTAATTAAGTATATTATTTCTTATTTCTTATATTTTTTTTTATATTATTTTTATTTCTTATGTTATTTCTAAAATCTTTTTTATTGTTTCTAAATATATTTATTTAAAAATACATAAAAAAATATGACATTGATAAAATAGTTATTATTTCCATTATTATATATTAATATATATAATTTTAAATAGTATATATTTATAAGTCTATATCATCATCATCTTCTTCATCTGATGAATCATTTGTTAACATTATTTCATTTTTACTAATTTTTAATGAATTATTTGTTTCAATAATATCTGTATTTTTATTTTTTAAATTATCTGATATGGATTGATAATTTGCAGAATTTTCTTCATATTTTTTTTTATAAAAAGACATATTTTTATCTGTATTATTATAATATTTATTTTTTAAAAATTTTGTTTGCTTGACATGTTTTATAAAAGGATTGACTATTTTATTATTTATTACTCTATTATTTTTTTTATATAATATTTCATTATTTTTAACATACTTATTTTCAATAGATTTTTCACTTAAATTATCAATTGAATTATCAATTGAATTACTAATTAAATTATTTTCAATATTTTTGTCTAATTTTAAAATTATATTTTTTTTCATTTTTGACAAATTTTGTGATGGTTTTTGATATATTATTTCTTTAGTTTCAATATTATTATTTAATTTATTTAAATCTTTGTTTAAATCTTTGTTTAAATCTTTGTTTAAATCTTTGTTTAAATCTTTGTTTAAATCTTTGTTTAAATCTTTGTTTAAATCTTTGTTTAAATCTTTGTTTAAATCATTGTTTAAATCATTGTTTAAATCATTGTTTAAATCATTGTTTAAATCATTGTTTAAATCATTGTTTAAATCATTGTTTAAATCATTGTTTAAATCATTGTTTAAATCATTGTTTAAATCATTGTTTA
>Ga0214919_10004908_pt1 | contig 19244 bp, 7 predicted proteins | sample LL1503_MetaG_FD_177994 | JGI IMG/M metagenome (GOLD analysis project Ga0214919, IMG submission 177994) | Freshwater microbial communities from Lake Lanier, Atlanta, Georgia, United States - LL-1503 | ecosystem: Environmental > Aquatic > Freshwater > Lake | place: USA: Georgia | collected 2015-03-15
TATTAGCATATCTATTGCTGCATTTAGTTTGTCAGTTTGTATATTTTTAGTCATTTATCTCTCCTTAAATTATAATTTTTTTAATTATAACTTATGAGAATTTACACAATCAATTGGACAGAGCCAAAAATTTATCTTGGCTTATTCTGCTAAATATCCTAAGGCTACAGAATGCTTATTGAAAAATGAAAAAGAGTTATTAGCTTTTTACGATTTTCCAGGGGTGCACTGGATACATTTGCGGACAACTAATCCTATTGAATCTAACTTTGCTACGGTTAAGCATAGGACTAGAAAATCTAGGAATTGTTTTTCGAGAAATACTATTATTGCTGCTACCTATAAATTATTCCTTGAAGCAGAAAAAAGGTGGAAACCTTTACGAGGTAAAAACCGTATTGCCCAAGTTATTAATATGGAAAAATTTATAGATGGAATTCATGTAAGTGAAATTAGTAACGATAATTTAAATGAGAAAAAATATGTTGCCTAATTTTTTTCATACACAACATTTGACAATAACTCTCCTATTCAACTATTCAAACGTTTCGAGAGACAAGGGCTAGAGTACCTTGATACATGGTGATTGTTAAAATCTATGGACCTACGGTCGCTCACACCCGCATATTAGTCCCTATCATGATAGGGACTAATACAAGTTCTCTCTCAATGAGCAATGTACTACCTTCTTTCTATTACTCATATTCTATATATATCATATTTTGGGCTTACAATGGACCGAGTATCTTAAAGGTCTTCTAAGCCATGATATGTGAATAACAGAAATATTTTATCCTTTTTTACTATCCACAAAAAAACTGCCTACTTGTGCTTCCCAAAGGGTTTTATATAATCCTATTTTTTTTATAAGTATTTCGTGCGTCCCATCTTGCACAATTTTTCCTTGATCAAATACTAAAATCCTATCCATTTTAAGTAAGGTAGACAATCTATGTGAGATGATTATAGCAGTTTTATCTTTGGTAATATTATTAAGATTATATTGAATGTTCGTTTCAGTAATGGAATCAATTTGGGAAGTTGCTTCATCCATTATTATAATCATAGGATTTCTTACTATTGCTCTTGCAATTGCTATCCTCTGTCTTTGTCCACCCGAGAGTTTAACACCACGTTCCCCTACAAGAGTGTCATATCCTTGTGGTAAACTCATGATAAATTCATGAGCACCTGCTTTTTTTGCTGCCTCAATGATCATGGGCTGGTCTGCATTACTATTTCCATACTTAATATTTTCAAAAATTGAACGATGGAATAAAAAAGGGTCTTGTGGAATTAAAGCAAAATTATTATAGAGAGAATATTTAGTTACAGAGCTTATATTATGATTATCAATTAAGATTTTGCCTTGATCTAAAGCATAAAAGCGTAATAAAAGATTAATGAAGGTTGACTTACCAGAACCAGAGTATCCTACTAATCCAACTTTTGTACCAGGTTCAATAATTAAAGAGCCGTAATCAAATTTGATATTAGAACCTGGATAGCAAAATTTCACATTGTCAAAAACTATTCTACTTTTCTTTACAATTAATTCAGAAGCATTAGGAATATCTAGAAGGGTTACTGGTTCATAGATATTTTTAAGGCTATGACTGCAGGAGCCATAAGCACTATTAATTGTCTCAATTTGACTGGTTAAATTACCTAAACTATCGTTCATGTATAAGGTTAATCCTAAAATCAGAGCAAAGTCTCCAGCTTTAAGAAGCCCTTGGTTATTGAGTGTATTTAGAATATAAAGCGTAAAGGAGAAAAAGAATAAGATGAACAACATTTGAATAAACCACATATTCATCAAACATTTCCAACGTTTTTGAAAAGCATTTCCTAATTTATTTAGTAATATATTCATATAAGACATTTCATATTTTTTCTGCGCAAATAATCTAACGCTTTGAGAATTTGAAATACTATCTACGATATTGCCTTGCAGACTTGATTTACATTGTACAAAGTCGTCTGTTAGGAAATTAATTTTCTTTGAGAAAAATATATTGATAGATACAAAAGAGATCATAAAACAGAGAAGCCCTAGTGAAAAAAGAGGGTGTATAATATACATACATATTAAGGATGAGAGTATTAAAACAAGGGTGCTTACTATAGAGAGGGCGTTTTCCTTAATAACAATAATATTTTCATTTAATATGTTGATGTCACTAGCAATTGTTCCTGATAGTTTGTTATTGAAGTATGCTGCAGGATGACGATGTATATATTCAAATGCATGACTTATAATATCATTATTAAGTTTTGGATAAACTTTATAGGTTATATAATTAATTAGTCTCCGTAATAGTAGAAATAACTGAAATTCTAATATGAAAAACCCAGATGGAATTATTACATTAGATTCAACGCCATGTATTTCTGGAAGAGCTACATTATCTATAATTATTTTAGTAATCATAGATTGAATCGTTCCATGAAATCCACTAAGAAAGTAACATATGAATACAACAAGAAAATACCATTTATAAGGTTTTAAAGATTCTTTTATAAAAAAAAATGTAGAAAGATCATTCAGCTTTTCATTAGTCATAAATTAGTTATTGTCAGGATTTAAGTATTTAATAGGCAAGACTCAATATACAATCCTAAAATAGATATCGGTTTAGTCTACTTACAATTATCTAATTATTATAGTATAAAAATTTAATTATTAATCTAATCAATTCTTCTCAGTACCTGCTTGTAGATATAAATAACTTAAATTGTTGTATTATTGTTGTATTAATGATTGCATGATCAATCATGTGCCAATTAATAATTATGCAATTTGCACTGAATTCAGCTCCGCTCCTTTACGAGGTTATCTGATACTGTACATAAATTCAGACCCGAATAAACTGTTAGGTCTTCACGTACACGGAAAATAAATACTTTATCTTTGTCGGCAGTCTCAAAGGTATTTATATATCTTCCGGGAAGACTTATTACTACTCTTTTGGTTAATTCAAGAAGTTCTTGCGCCCTATTAACGATATATTATTTTCAAGCTCTAAATTAACTGAAGCATTATGTCCAATGATAACGGTGGCTCTTACATAAATTGAAGTCTAAATCATCTATAATTTGAGATTTTAGAGCTGTGTTTTCGCCAAATTTTATCTCCTTACTTGGAAAAATTTAGCAAGCAACTGCATATAAATTATTGATTGGTAAATTTCTTCCATTAAGAACAGCTAAAACTTTTAAGACTACATTCCTGGTTGCCCCTATATAGAACAATATTATACTTTTTCTTCATTAAAGCATCCCATTATAAATATTTATTTAGCCATTTTTAAGCAAATACTTTTTAAAGAGTCAGCACAACTATTAAAAACTAGGCAGTTTTCTAGAAAGTGTCATCCCAGATTCGCAATTTGACTATCCTATCATTCGCATAAATAGTTTGTAACTCTAACAGGAATAAATCTATCATTTTTTTTGACGTTTGATGCGTGATTATAATCCATGAAGAGTGGTCTATATCAATTAAACACGGCATTTTTTTAAGTTTGAATAACTTGATGCAGTGATTTGCAGCAATACCTTCTATGTTCTTAGTAATATCTAACGAAGTATCTTTTATTGTAAAGCTTATATAATATGAGAATTGTAAGTTCTCTATCGAGTTAAGATCAAAATTTATTAATGACGTCGGCTGGAATGAGAATGAAGAGACTCTATTTTGCGGAGCTGTATCCATTCCTCTAATAATATCTATAAGATCTGCTATTACTGATGAGGCAGTGGCAGCACTACCGGCTCCAGCTCCATGATAAAATGAATCTCCGATAGCATTCGCATTAATTGCTATAGCATTAGTTACTCCATCAATCTTAGCTAATGGATGAGTGTTATTAATAAGGATTGGATATACAAATAATTCAATATTAATATGATTTTTCTCTGCATATGCTATATGTTTAATGGTATAACCCATTTCCTTGGCACATAAAAGATCAAGAGGTTTTATCTCAGAAATACCTTCAATATATATATCTGAATAACGAAGTGGCATACCAAAAGCTATGGAAGATAATATAGTTAATTTATGAGCAGTATCTACCCCACTTATATCCATAGTTGGATCGGATTCAGCATACCCAAGTTTTTGTGCTAAATTTAATGCGTCAATAAAAGTTATGCCTTCATTATACATTTTAGTCAGGATAAAATTTCCTGTGCCATTTAGTATTCCCATGACACTTTTAATTTTATTTGCTGCTAAGCCCTCGCGCAATATTTTAATTATTGGGATACCTCCACCAACTGCAGCTTCAAAGGCAATTATAACATTTTTATCTTGAGCATAAGAAAAAATTTCATTCCCATGGGTGGCAATTAATGCTTTATTCGCTGTAATTATATGCTTCTCTTGAGAAATTGCTTCTAATATATATTGTTTGGGTAGTTCAATGCCTCCAATCAATTCAACAATTATGTCTATTTCAGGGTCATTAATTACATCATATGCATCGTTTGTGATTGTTATTCCTTCAGTCGAACAAATTCTAGGCTTTTCTAAATTATGTACTGCAGCTTTTTTAATAATGATATCAAATCCCGTTCTACGAAGAATATCATCATAATTTTCATTTAAAACATTTACAGTACCTGAACCCACTTTACCTAATCCTAGTATGCCTATATTAATTGTATTGCGATTTGACCCTGCGTTAGCCTTCTGCATATCTTTAATCTTTTAATTTATTATAATTGTATACTAAACAGTATACATGTATGAACTATGCAATTTCAAGTAATACCTCTCTAAACTGTTCTTTTTCCATAATATTACTTGGCAAGTGCAGTACTAAGGCAATGAAGCGCATGTTTTAATGAATCTTCAGATATAATGACTACAATAGATAAGTTGTATATTTTCACAAAGTAAATTCCAATATTTTCTTTAACTAATATCCTTTTAACCAAGTTTAGTATTTCAGTTAAATGTTCTTTTTTTATTCCCACAAAATTCAGCATCGAAATATTTTTATTAATTTTAAAGTCAATTAATTTTCTATATTTAGGCTGATTACTTATATGTTCTAATATGTGTAAATGATTCTTATTGCTTGAGGTAAATACTAATTTACTGGTTCGAGTAATTGGGTTTTTTTGATTTTTTAGAATAGAAATTTCCACTTGAGCTTTTTTTAAATTATCCAGTAATTTAAGTAAAACATTACCATTGGCTAGAGGGAGTTCTAAAGAAAACATACTATTATTCTTACTTACAGAAATGCCTAATAATAATTGATTATTATTTTCATGCGCAATAGGTGATATTAATGTGCCATTATTTCCGTCACTACTTCCTAATGCAACTTGTATATGGACATTATACTTTTTGGCTATTTCTACAGCATATGGTTGCATTACTTGAGCTCCTCCATTCGCTAACATAAGCATCTGATCATAAGAAATTTTACTAAATTTTTTTGCATTGCTAATTAGTTTGGGATCAACAGAGTAAATACCATCAACATCCGTATATATTTTGCATATATCTGCTTGAAGTGAAGAAGCGATTACAACAGCGGTTGCATCAGAGCCGCCTCTGCCAAGTGTAGTTATGTTATTATCTTTGTCTATTCCTTGAAATCCAGCTATAATTGAGATTTTTCTTTGAGCAATATTGGTTTTTAATAAAGTAGAATCAATTTGCAATATTTCTGCATTCTTATTTATACCATCAGTTTTAATCCCTATTTGCCAACCTAAGTAAGAATATGCAGAACATCTTAGATCTATTAATGCAATTGCGAGTAAAGCACAAGAAACTTGTTCACCCGAAGATACCAACACATCATATTCTCGAGCTGAAGGATTGGAGCTAATTTTTCCAGCAAGTTCAATGAGTCTGTCTGTTTCATCCCCCATAGCAGAAACTATAACTACTATATCATTGCCCTCATTATAACTTTTAGCAATTTTTTTAGCAATTTGAATGATTTTTTCGGTTGAACTTAGTAAGCTTCCACCAAATTTTTTTACTATTAAACTCATAAATAATAACTTTTAGATTGATAAATATTTTTTTGATTGCATCCTATCTCTCTTCTTAAAAAATCTACTATTTAACATATTTCAAAGATGATATGACAACAACCTAAGCTACAGAATTAATATTATATAAGTAACTCACCTTACGCAATTTCATAAAAAGGTTTCATTTTAAGTTTACCTAATTCTTAAAAAGCCGCTTATTAAAGTCAATCAAGATTCGTGCTCTTATAACAAAATGGTTGATATCCATAGCTCCAGATATAATTTAGTGTTTGCAAGAAGCAAATATATTATTTGTTTGTGCCTGCACTGTTTTATGGTAAATTTTTTATAGTGTTGTCCTATTGAGCTCCAAATTACATGTAACCAAATATAAAGTGACACCGCTGCCATCTTCGATTATAGAAGCTTTTTTACCCAGAAGTCAAAGGGAATGTTAACCCCTTAAGGTAAACTTGAACAGTAGTACCGTACTCTAACCCCAAGGATGATAGAGTTTGAAAATTGCCTTTAAACTTATCGTCTTTAGATAATACAACTTTACAATTACTATTTATATCAAATATAAAATCCTTATTTTGCTTAGCTTTATGTGCTTCATACTCTCATTTGAACAACCCCAAATGTCGGCAAAAACATAGTGCAGCTTGGCTTGGTTCTTTATCGATGAATCAAACATTTATAAGAATATGGTATTTTTGTTTTTGCTGAATAACTTTTTCTTTTGCCATTTTTACGATCTTTATATATCTCATCTTTATTAACCAGATCATATGCTACAGGGAATACTTCATTGTCATAATTTGCTAAAAACTCACAATATTAATCCCTTTGATGTTAGATCTCTTGCTGTGATCATAATGCTAGGACGCTATTAAATTCTCATCTATATAAATCTTCTTTTATATAGTATAATAAAAAATTAATACACCATCCTCAGATTCAACTTTGGGAACAGAAAACTTCGTATTAATCAATAATTCCTTTTAGCCGTATGAATTACTAGACAAAAATCTTCTACCAGAATCGTAACTCCCACTACCGCAACTTATTTCCGATAATTCCTTGCACTTGCTATACCGCAACCACTTAACAAATAATTACTTTATAAATCTAGCATTTATGAACGTCGCATTTCTATTAGCTATTTTGATATAAATTAAAATCTCAGCTTATTCTTATACTCCACATTTTTCAACTGTGTAAGATAAAGAGAAATTATTTATAATATTATTATCTTAAAAAAGTATGCTGTATAGATATACAATTATAGATGACTTAGTTACGTACCTTAAAATTAGTTTAGGTTATTTTTAAGTATTGACAAAAAATATGTATATTGTTAATTTTTAAATTAACAGTAATTTATGTGGTAATAAATTACTGCATTAGTTAAATTAATTTAAGCTAACTAAAATGTATTATTTAAGACAAGATGTGAAGGCTGAACCATTAATTTGGCGTTGGTATGCTTGGCCTCATTTAATTTCCCCTGTGACTGCGGGATGTAATATAAGCGAGCGCCACTTAAGAATTATGATGTCTTATATAGCTAACCCAAAAATTCATGAGCAGGCTGTAAAAGATCCCAAGATGATTGGTGGACCATTTATAGATTTAGGTGGCCAACAAGTTGAGGAAGTAAAAAAGCTAATTAGTTACACTAAGGAAAAGTGTAAAACACTAATTGCATTAGCAACCCAATACAAAGAGTTTGATAAAAAACTACTTGCTGAAGGTAAGGGCGGGAGTCTTGAATTTTTATATCCACAAATCCCAGAAATGCTGAAAGGAATGATAGAATTAGTTTATGATTTGAATAGTCAGCCATCTATAAGATTAATTGAATCACTTATATATAAATCCTATTATGATGATAGTGATCAGCAAATCGCTCTTGGGATCGTGACAGAGGATTTTAGGAAATTTGTCTTTAGTACTCCTAGAATTTATCAAGAAGATGAGGTGTATTTAGATGCATCTTTTTCAGATAGAAGGCTTGATAAATTATTTAGGATGAAACAAGAGCCTGGAGATTTTGATGAAATAGCTAATACATTTCAGATATCTGAATCAAAAAAAAACCTATTCTATTCTTTTTTTACCAAAAATAAGCCTCTTATTTCTGAAGACAATAATTACTTTGGGAAAGGCGTTAGGATAAGATATTTTGGTCATGCTTGTATTCTCATTGAGACTAAAGATATAACTATATTAATTGATCCAGTTATTAGTTATGATATTAAAAATGAAATTCCGCGTTATAGCTTTAAAGACCTGCCTACTAATATTGATTATATTATAATTACACACAACCATTTAGACCATGTTATGTTTGAAGCTATTCTTCAGCTCAGGCATAAAACCTCTAATATTATCTTCTCTAGTAATAACGATGGCTGTCTTGCCGACCCTTCTTTAAAATTAGTTCTCCAGAATATAGGATTTAGTAATTTGATAGAACTCAAGGAGTTTGAAAATGTTCTTCTGTCAGATGGAGAAATTATTGCTCTGCCATTTTTTGGAGAGCATTGTGATTTAAATATTAATTCAAAGAGGTCATATTGTGTATCTTTGAAAGGAAAGAAATTTTTATTTGCGGCAGACTCCAATAATCTTGATCCTTATATGTACAAACATATTGCAAAATATATAGGACCGATCGAAATTATTTTTATTGGTATGGAGTGTGAAGGGGCTCCTTTAACTTGGACCTATGGCCCACTACTGACTCACCCTTTAAGTAGAGTAAATGACAATAGTAGAACTTTATCTGGCTCAAATTGTGAAAAAGCATGGACAATAGTGGAGGATTTAAAATGCAAATATGCATACATATATGCAATGGGTCAAGAACCTTGGCTTAATCATGTTATGGCTTTAAATTATTCTACAGAGTCAAAACAGATTATTGAATCAGACAAGTTTGTTGAGCGTTGTAAAAATAATGGAATAGAGTCTGAAAGACTTTTTGGGAAAAAACTTTGGGAATTTAAAAACGACAATATAGAAACGGGTGCATAAGTGGGTGAGGATAAGAAATATATTTGTTTAGTAAATAAAGAAGAACAATATTTTATTTGATGGGCTTGAAAAAATTCCATAGGGATAACAAAAAATTGATACTAAGGGTAAAAAAGATACAGTACTTAACTATACTATATCCTAAAGTCTGGGTAAGAAAATGCAAATAATTGAAAAACAGTAAATATTTAAATAGTATATGTATACTATATATTTTAGTTAAAATTTATAAAATTATGTACTTACATTATTTAAAATCTAATGTTAAGATGGAGCCATTGATTTGGCGTTGGTACGCATGGCCTCATCTTATTCCTCCACTCACAGCCGCATGTAACATAGTTGAGCGTCATTTAAAAATAATGCACTCCTATGTTCAAAATCCTCAAATTCACATGGAGGCAATGAAAGATCCTAAGCTGTTAGGAGGGCCATTTATTGATCTTGAAGGGAAATATATAGATGAAATCCAGTCATTAATACGCCAAACTGAAACAAACTGCGCCAAATTGATACAAATAAATAATGATTTAAAATCTTTTGATCAATTATTACAGTCAAAAGCTGAAGGAGACTCGCTAGAGGAGCTTTATAATTCGATTCCTTCCTCTTTAAAAGGTCTTGTAGAACTTGTATATGATTTGAATAATCATCCTTCAATAAGAATAATTGAATATTTAGTTTACCATAAACATTATACTTCTGCACCTCAAGAAATTGCATTGGGTCCTATAGATGGTGATTTTAGAAAATTTGTATTAAGTACTCCAAGAATATATCAGGATTCAGAAATATATATACCAATACCATTCTCTGATAAAAATATAGATTTATTGTCTAAAATGAGATATGAACCTGATGATATTAAAAAAATTGAAAATATTTTTGGTATACCGGAGGAGAAAAAAAAACTTTTTCAGTCATTTTTTACTACCGAACCGCCAAGATTAAACTCTAGTAGAAATTATACTGGAAATGATATTAGAGTAAGATATTTTGGTCATGCTTGCGTATTAGTAGAAACAAGTAAAGTATGTATATTGTTTGATCCAGTAATTAGTTATGATATTGAGAGCAATATACCGAGATTTAGTTTTAATGATCTACCAGATGTTATTGACTATGTTATTATCACTCATAATCACCAAGACCATCTTATTTTTGAGATACTCCTTCAGCTTCGGTATAAAACACGTAATATAGTCTTTGCTAGAAGTCAAATAGGCACTTTGCAAGATCCTTCCGTCAAATTAATTTTACAAAATACTGGTTTTTCATCTTTAATTGAGTTGGGGGAATTTGAATCCATTAATTTTTCTGGTGGAAAAATAATGGCTATTCCATTTTTTGGTGAGCACTCTGATTTAAATATTCAAAGCAAATCATCCTTTTTAGTATCTATTAATAACACTAAATTTCTTTTTGCTGCTGACTCTAATAATTTAGACCCTAATTTATATAATAATATTTATGATATTGTCGGCCCTGCAGACATAATTTTTCTTGGTATGGAATGTGATGGTGCTCCTTTAACTTGGTTATATGGACCATTATTGAGTAAACCGATAAAGAGAATACATGATCGTAATCGCAGTCTTTCTGGCTCCGATTACAACAAAGCAGGTCAAATAATAAAAAAATTAGAGTGCAAGGAAGTATATGTTTATGCAATGGGCCAGGAGCCATGGCTTGGTCATATAATGTCTCTGCACTATACTTCAGATTCAAAACAAATACTTGAGTCAGATAAACTTCTTAACTATTGCAGGGAAAATGGAATCAAATCAGAAAGGCTCTATTGTACAAAAGAATGGTACTTCCAGTAAAAAAAAATTGATTTTTAGTTGTGTTGTTATCAGTGAAACTAATCTTGGCTTAAAGTGTGCTGAGAGTATTGTTAAAAAGGGACATAAAATTGTAGGAATTGTTAGTCAACATGAAGCCACGGTTAATTGGGCGCTAGACAATAATATTGTGACTTATCAATCAATAAAGGATCCTTTGTTATTAGATTTATATGAAAAATTTGATTATCTTTTTAGTATAGTTAATAATGAAATGCTTTCAGACACTATTTTGTCATTGCCAAAGCTTTGTGCTATTAATTTTCATGATGGACCATTACCAAGATATGCTGGTATTCATTCAACATCGTGGGCTTTGCTGAATAATGAAAAGTCACATGGAGTGACGTGGCATATTATGGAAAGTAAGCCTGATAGCGGACCTATTTTAAGACAAACTATCTTTCCTATTAGTGCTGATGCAACTGCTTTAAGTTTAAATTTTGAGTGTTTCAATCATGGCCTTCTAGAATTTGAAAAATTAATTGAAAAGCTTTCTCCAGCTAAAATACCAGAAGGAATACTACAAGATGTAAGCCAAAGAACATATTTCGCTAAGTTGCAAAAACCAAAAAATTTAGGGTTTGTAGATTGGTATGATAGTGCTGAGACTATATCAAGACAATTTAAAGCTTTATTTTTTGGTGATTATCCTAACAATTTTGTCTCTTTTAAAGTAGCTTTAGATGATAATATTATAACATTTTCTGATGTGAGGATCTTGCCCACAAAGTCACACACAAAACCTGGTACGGTAGTAGATGTAACTGATAATAAAGTTATCATTACCTCTGTAACAAATGATTTGGAATTCATTAACCCTAAATCGCTTTATTTTAACTTGAAGATCAATTTTTATGAATGCTTGGAATTACCTCATCTATCTGCATCTATATTACAAAACCTTAAAAAACATGTGGATTCAGTAGCACACTTGGAAAGCTTTTGGGTTAGAGAGCTCGCTAAAGCACAATATCACCATCTACCATTTGTAAGTAATGTGCCTTCCACAAAACATAACTATAAAAAATTTATTAAATCTTACGCAGAATACAAAGTATCAGATGAAGGACCTATAGCCGCATTAATAATTTATCTCTGGTTCATTACAAACAACAATGTATTCACCGTAAATGTTCTTTCTGGAGATACATACAATAAATATAAAGATTGTTCATTGTTTAGTGATTTATTGCCGCTAAATTGTAAAGTTTCTGGTGCAATGTCTGTTGCAGCATTAATGTCCTATATTCACAAGAAATTATTAAATATGCAATCAAACAAGACATTTTTAAGAGATGTTTTTGTAAGATTTCCTGTACTTATGTCCGTGCAGAGTGAAAGTCAGGTAACAATTATTTTATCTCCTGATGCTCAAATAAATAATAGATCAGAATCATTGTTTTTCCATTTAGATAATCATAATAAAAGCTACACTATTAGTATCAGACAAGACTGTGATAATCCTGATTCTGCAAAAGCTAATTACTTAGAAGATTTACCAGAACATATTGAAAATTTGATAGAGCAAATATCATTAAATGATCAAATATCTATTGGGAGGCTCAGTTTAATAAGTAAGAAGTCTCAAGAAAAAATTATAAAGCAGTGGAATGATACTGAAAAAAAAGTTTTTCTAAAAGATAATAATATAATTGGGCTTTTTGAGAGTATGGCCCGGAATAGACCAAATGTACTCGCTGTAATATGTGATGATACTCATCTGACTTATCAAGCCTTAAATGAGCGAGTTAATCAACTTGCACATCATTTAATAAATTTAGGCGTTACTTCAGAGACAATAGTAGGTGTTTTTTTTGAAAGGTCAATAGAAATGGTGATTTCCTTGCTGGCTATACTGAAAACTGGAGGGGCATATCTTCCTCTTAACCCTGATGACCCTATTAGTAGAATAAATTATATGCTAGCTGATAGTCAAAGTCAATTATTAATTGTCCAATCACACCTTGCTCCTAAAATGGAATCTGCTCAATTTTGTTCCAATATTCAAATTTTAAATTTAGATGAAACTTACTTAAATTCTGCGAAACAAACAAACCCAGTAACTACTATTACTAGAAATAATATTGTCTATGTTATTTATACTTCTGGTTCAACAGGTAAACCTAAGGGTGTAATGGTGGAACATGGTAGTTTAAGTAACCGCTTACAATGGATGAGGAGTCATTATAATATAACTTCTGAAGATAAAATATTACAAAAGACACCATATGGTTTTGATGTCTCTGTTTGGGAAATTTTCTGCCCTTTAATTTCAGGCGCTGCCCTTGTAATTATACCTTCTAATATGCACAAAGATGTGCAATATCTAATAAATCACATTAAAAAACATAATATCTCAATAGTTCATTTCGTTCCATCTATGTTGAAAATTTTTTTAGAGCATGTTGGAAAAGATGAAAGGTTTCCTTTGCGTCTAGTGATCGTTAGTGGGGAAACTTTATTAAATAGTGTAAAAGAGGAATATTACCAAAAATTATCAGCACCTTTAGAAAATTTATATGGTCCAACCGAGGCTACAATCGATGTAACTTACTTTTCTACATTATCTGAAGAATATGCTACTAATAATAAAACTGTTCCAATTGGTAAGCCTATAACTAATACACAAATGTATATTTTAAACTCTAATTTGATACCTGTTGATGAAAATATTCCAGGTGAGATTTATATAGGGGGCGATGGGGTTGCCAGAGGGTATATAAGAAATCCAGCTTTAACAGCTACAACGTTTATTGCAAACCCTTTTTCACATAATAGTACAAATCCTAGAATTTATAAGACAGGTGATTTAGCTTATTATTCACCTGAAGGTATTATAGTTTATTTAGGGCGTAATGATTCTCAAGTAAAAATAGCTGGAAATAGGATAGAACTAACTGAGATTGAAAAAATACTTAATTCTTATTCTGGTATTAAGCAAAGTGTGGTACTCGTAAAAGATTTGACAGAATATAACAATAGCAAGTCGTTGATAGCATTTTATGAGGCAGAAGAACATTTCGACGAAGAAATATTGTTAGATTATTTGAAATTCAAGCTTCCAAATTATATGATTCCGAATACTCTGATTCATATTATGCATTTCCCAATTACTACAAATGGTAAGATAGATCGCAGTAAATTACTAGATTATAAGTATATTACTCGTAATGATAATTATTCCGCGCCACGTAATGAAGTGGAAACCAAAATGTGTAATATTTTGTCAGAGTTATTGAATATAGATGTAAAATATGTTGGGATTAAAGATAACTTTCTAAAATTAGGAGGTGATAGTATTACTGCAATAAGATTTGTAGGGCGATTAAGGCAAATTTATGGGATATTTCTCAATGTTAACGATATATTCCACTATAAATCTATTGAAAACATATGTGCAAATTTACTTGCATCAAGTTATGATAGAGGCAAAGAAATTCAGGTTGAAAATGGCATCTTAAGCGGTGAAGTGGAATTGTTACCTATACAAAATTGGTTTTTTGATCACAAATTTACACATGCTAATCATTGGAATCAATCTTTTTTAATTAAAACTCCGGAGCTAAATGTTGAAAAACTGAAAAAATGCTTAATAAAACTTCTCAGATATCATAATAGTTTTAGCTTGAAATTTGATACTAAAAATAGAATAACACAGTTTTATGATGCTAACAGCCATTTCACAGAATTAAAAACTTTAGATATTAGAAGCTTAAAGTCGAAAGAGGGTACAAGTGAATTTGATGTGGAGTTAAATGCTATTCTAACTTCCTGGCAGGATTTTTTTGACCTTAAGAAAGGGCCTTTATATTCTGTAGGTTATATTTGTGGATATAGAGATAATAGTAGCAGAATCTTTTTTGGTATACATCACTTAATTGTAGATGTCATAAGCTGGAGAATTATTACAGAAGATTTGGAAAGGCTATATAATGAGCAAGAACTTTCTTATCAAAGTAGTAGTTATAGGCAATGGTCTAATTGCTTAAAAAACTATACTATTACTGCACAGGAACGTGATTATTGGAATCATCTACGAGCAGAGATGAGTAGCAATACAGTAAGTCTAGAATGTAGCGATATTTTAATAGAATGTAATTTTGAATTAGAGGAAAATCATACACAAAAAATATTAAGTGTATCTAATGTTTTATTTAATACGCAGATTAATGATTTATTATTAGCAGCTTTAGCAAATAGCCTTGCTATTATCACGAGCCAAGAAACAAATTTCATCGTACTCGAGGGTCATGGAAGAGAACAAATTTCTTCACAACTGGATGTAACACGAACAATTGGATGGTTTACTACTCTTTTTCCTGTTTGTCTTAAGGGAAATAATAATTTAACTAAACTCATAATTGATATAAAAGATTATTTAAGACAGATACCAAATAAAGGCATCGGATATGGAATATTACATGGTTATGAACTGCAAAAATTACCTAAAATATCTTTTAACTATCTAGGACAATTCAATCACTCAAAACACTCTCACCATATTAACAATAATTGGGAAATCGTTGACGAAAAAAGTGGGGACACTTCCTCAAAATCAAATCGAGATAATAATATTGTTAATATTGTTGGAATTCTAATTGAAGGTAAAATCAAATTTAAAATAAGTGCATATCTAGGCTCCAATTTGCTATTAAAATTTTGTAAGCAATTTAAAGAGAATCTATTAAATGTCATCGATTTTACCCTTAAGCAAAAAAGAACAATATTAACCTCAAGTGATGTGGATTATATAATTGAGCAGGATGATCTAGATAAATTACAAGCTCAACATGAAATACAAAATATATATTTAGCAAATAGTTTGCAGCAAGGCTTTATTTATCACTTTCTTAATAATGCGAACCATTTAAATGGTTCCTATACAGTACAATTAGCCTGGAAGTATAATGTTGCGTTAGATCTTAAGTGCTTGAAAGTTGCCTGGCAAGTAGCTCAAAAAAGATTTGGGTGTCTTCGCTTAAGATTTAGCTGGACTACTAATTTGCTTCAGATTATTGATAAAAGTCAATTTTTAGATTGGAGATTTATTGATATTCAGAATGAAAGTTCTATCGATTCTCAGGAATGCATTATCGCTGAAATAAAAGAAAAAGATAGAAAGGAATTATACAAGATTGATAAAGGGTCTTTGTTCAGAGTATATATCATCCAGCAGAAAGAAGATCTTTACACATGCATTTTTAGTCATCATCATTCTATACTGGATGGGTGGAGTAATCCGATATTGTACGAATATATTCATCAGGTATATTTACATATGAAAAAATCTGAATCATTTGATATTAGCCAAGATTATATTTATGAAGAGACCCAGAGATATTTGCAGCAAAAATCTAATCAACATAATGATTATTGGGCAGAGTATTTTGATCAAATAAATAATGAAATAAACCATAGAGCTTTGATGGCTATTTCTGGATGTAGCAAATATTTTGAGATAAGTAAATATCAACATTTAGTGCAACAAAATGAACTCCGAATTATAATAAATGATGTTATATATAACAAATTACAAGAAATTGGTTATAGAGAGGGAGTAACATTAAGTACCATTGTCGAATATTTATGGCATAAGCTTTTAAGTATATATGGCAATGAGTCCTTAACGATTGTTGGAACCATTGTTTCAGGAAGAAATTTACCAATAAATAATATTGATAAAGGTGTCGGACTATTTGCAAATACTCTGCCAATAATTGTCAATCATAATAAATTAAATAATTGTACTATAATACAAGCAATAAAATCACTTCAATTAGATATAAATCAAATTAATAGCAAAACAGAGACTAATCTCGTTAATTTGCAAAAAGGAAGAGAACGTCTATTTGATACATTATTTATGTACGGGAATTATCCTAATCCTGCAAATAATTATCATCGATCTGAGCTTCAAATATCATTTCTAGAGGGAATTGAAAGACAAGAATATCCACTTGGGATTATCGCATACGAGGATAATACGAATTTGATAATAAAATTCAGGTATGCAGGAGAATTATTTAGTGATAATCGTATAAATGATATTTCAGTTATGCTTCAAGATTTGTTAGAGCAAGTAGCTATAAATCCTTATAAGGATATTAGACTACTTTCCCATTCCAATGAAAGCAGCAGAAATATCAAAAAAATACATAATTCTATTTTAAAAGCTGAACTTAAATCTGAGACATTTGTTAGTATATTTGAGGAACAAGTTGAAAAAACACCCAACAATATAGCTCTGATACTAAATGAGGAATATTTATCTTATTTTCAATTAAATACAAATGTAAACCAATTATCTTATTATTTGAGTGGCTTAGGCGTTGGTACAGAAAGTGTAGTAGCAATTATATTTGATAGATCAATTGAAATGATGGTCAGTATTTTAGCTATTCTTAAAGCAGGAGGAGCATATTTACCCATAGACCCGCTTTACCCAGCTGAGCGTATACAATATATGTTAGAAGATAGTGGTACATCTATTATTCTTACAAGCTCTAGATGTATAGATATTGTGCCACCAACGTTTGCTTATGTTATTTCATTGGATGAAATCAAAAATGAGGTGCAATTATTACCTACAGTTAATCCTGCCTTCAAGATTTATCCAGAAAATTTAGCATATATAATTTATACTTCTGGTACTACTGGAAGACCTAAAGGAGTAATGTGCTCTCATAGTGGTATAGTTAATCTAAAAAATGATTTAACAAAAAAATATCGCTTAAAACAAAATGGAGAGGTTATTTTACAGTTTTCAAATTATGTTTTTGATGCATCTATTGAGCAGTTTGCATTATCGTTACTAAATGGTCATACTCTTCTTCTGTTGCCAGAAGATTTATCGCTTGATAGAGAGAGTTTTTATAAATATTTGACTTTTTATAAAGTCAGCCATATCCATGCTACCCCTTCCTTTCTTCTCCAATTTGATTTTAACGAAATAAAATCACTTTCTAGACTAGTTTTTGGAGGAGAGGAATTAATGAATTTATCTAATATAATTTTACCATCTTTATGTGAGTTAATAAATGAATATGGTCCAACTGAGACCACTATTACCGCTACAACTAATGTAGGTTTTACTCCATCGCAATCCATATCAATAGGTAAGCCGATAGAAAATACCACAATATATCTATTAGAGAGAAATCTAAATAAAGTACCAAAAGGAGCTATTGGAGAAATTTATATTGGTGGAGCTGGAGTGACAAGAGGATATCTTAATAACCCTTCTTTGACTGCAGAAGTATTTATTGCTAATCCATTCTATTCTAAAGAATTGGATAATAGTGCAAATAGTACAAGATTATATCGTACTGGAGATCTTGGTCGTTTTTTAGAAGATGGTACAATTGAGTTTATTGGCAGAATTGATGCACAAGTTAAGGTGCGTGGGTACAGAATAGAGCTTGGAGAAATTGAAGCTGCGATACTTGATAATTCTGGTATCCAACAGTGTGTAGTGGTTCTTAGAGAAAAGCCTTCCTGTATTGATAATCCTTACACAACAAAATTTTTGGTTGCTTATTATGTTGCGTCAATTCCTCTAGACCAAAATACAATACTTAATCAGCTTCAGAATAAAATCCCTCATTATATGTTACCTGATATGCTAATTCGATTAGAGTTTTTACCTCTTACTAGAAATGGTAAAATTGATAAAAATGCCTTACCTGAGATTGGATTAGCAGAAGATGTAAGTAATTATGTAGCACCAAGGAATGATATAGAGGATAGGATTACCATTATATGGTCTGAAATTCTTGTTGTACCAAAAGATAAAATAAGTATATATGATGATTTTTTTGCATTGGGAGGTGATAGTATTACTGCTATTAGACTATCGAGCAGAATGTATCAAGAATTTTCTTTAGATATAACAGTAAGACATATTTTTGAATTTTCTACTATTGAAAAACTTTATGAACTCTTATCTATAAAATCAATTAATGTTCCTGATAATAATAAAGAATGGGTATTTTAAAATGATTGAAAAAATTTATATTCTTTATAAATTAATTTTCTTAAACTTTCAGTTTACTGTGGCTGAAGATAAGTTAAAAGTTATATTGCCTGACAGTTTAGAGGAAGAAATAATGAATTTTGCAAAGGATTTTATTAAAAATAATAGAGATTTTATATTCCAGATTGCAAAAAAGAATCATAATTCTTCTCGTATACTATCAGTAATTTTGGATAATAAGTCTATTCCTCTTTCCTTTGCACAGGAGCGGGTATGGTTTATAGAGAGGTATGAAGGAGGTACGCATGCTTATAATATACCATTAGTATTCAAGCTAAAAGATTTAGTTGATATTGGGATATTGGAGAGAAGTATTG
>Ga0214919_10004909_pt1 | contig 19243 bp, 24 predicted proteins | sample LL1503_MetaG_FD_177994 | JGI IMG/M metagenome (GOLD analysis project Ga0214919, IMG submission 177994) | Freshwater microbial communities from Lake Lanier, Atlanta, Georgia, United States - LL-1503 | ecosystem: Environmental > Aquatic > Freshwater > Lake | place: USA: Georgia | collected...
GATCCCAATGGATGCGACTTGAAAGACCGGTCAGAAAGAGAAAAGATGATAGGAAATAAATATTTAGAAAAATGGGGTTTAATGGAAAGAATCTGACGCCGCAAATATGCAAATTGTTGATGGAGATTGTTGAGCAAAAAAATCCTAATATTTCTCACTCAGTTTTATTTTCAGAATTCGGTAAAGATGTAGCAAAATTTTTAATTGATCAAAATTACTTAACCCAAGGTGAAAACCTTGAAAGCTACTGGCTTGGTAGTGAAGACAAAGATGTTTATGTTGAATGGAATGAGAAACTAAAATCATTTGCCTACGTGTCATCTAGCGGAAAATTTGTCGCGGTAAAAGAAGATGATCTAAAGACCTATGATGCAAATTTTGAAAAAATTGTCAGCTTTTTAGCAAAAGAATTTGATGTTTCTGAAAGCAGCAAAACCAAACAAAATCAACATCTTGAAGGATTGTTATTTTTTGTTGGTGAAGCGCGGATAAGCAAAAAGAAAGTTGCAGTATTTTTTGCTCGCCGACTTAACGACAATGAAGTTCTTAAAAAAGTTGAAGAATTTTTTATCAAGCCAACATCATCTTTACCTAAGTTAATCCTTACTTCGTCAAATCATCTCTCTCCTGAATCTCTTAAAAATAAATCAAAAATTATTTCAATTCCAAAATTGCTTGGACTGGCTAACAGCAAGGCTTTGTTCAACATGGATTATATTGCCAATGTAATTTTTGGAATTGGTAGCGATGAGGCAAAGCCTGATGTTTATTGCACCGAGGATGCCAGCACTCTTTTTGTTGGTGATAAAAGTTGGAGCATCAAAGGCGACAAACAGCGCCAAATCATCAAGTTAATGTGTGATCATTACCTTGAAAATCCTGATAAAAAAATCAGATGGACGGATTTATTAAACGATGCCGACATCGAAACATCTTCGCGATTTAGAGATTTCTTTAAATACAGCGCCGTGCTGGAAGCTATAAATCATCAAAACGGATTCGTTTGGTTTAAAACTGACGAAAAAATCGACTAAAAACATCAAAAAAATTTAATTCCTCCCTTTTCCTCCCCCTTTCTCCCCCCGAACTCCTCCTGCCAATCCTTCTAAATTGTTCGTAGTTCTTCGTTAATCAACTAAAGCAACTACGTCAATGACAGATCATTTTAAATATTTACCAGAGAAATGTGTCGCCAATCGGTGGGGCATTTCATCAAGAACACTTCAAAGATGGCGCTGGCTCGGTCTTGGGCCTCCTTACATGAAAATCGGCGGCCGTGTCCGCTACTCCTTAGAAAGCATCAAGGAGTTTGAAGCAAAGAGCATGGGAAAGAATTCCAACTCTCAAAAGCTAACCAAACAAGATTTATTAAACATTAAGGAACAAGATTATGAACCGCAACACAGTTAATTTACAAGATGTTCCAAACATTCCAATTGGAACATTATCAAAAATGTCGCCAGAGCAATTGCTCTGCCTTCAAGAACAAGCATTACAGCATCTACAAAAAGCTAAAATGCTTAAAGATTGGTTGGATAACAGCATCGCACTTAAATATCGCGATATTGCTTCCAACCTTCGCAAAATTGATTCCAAAGATAGTGGCACAGTCCATTTCACAGATGGTGATTACAAAATCACTTCTGTTTTGGCAAAAAAAGTCGACTGGAATCAAGAAAAATTAAAAGACGTTGTCAGCGCCATTAGAAAACACGGCGACAATCCAGATGAATATGTCGAAAGCTCTTATCGCATCTCTGAAACCAAATACACTTCGTGGCCAGAGCATATCAAAAACATTTTCAAGCCAGCGCGTCTTTTAAAAACTGGTGCTGAAACTTTTAAGATTCAGCCGCTTGCTGAAGGAGGTAAAAATGAATAACCTCCCAATTATCAGCGCTGACGAACGCTTAAAAGAAACGCGCGGCATCAAAGGTTGCATCTTTGGTAAATCCGGTATCGGTAAAACTTCTCTTCTTTGGACACTCGATCCAAAGAAAACTCTCTTCTTCGATCTTGAAGCTGGCGACCTCGCAGTTGAAGGCTGGCAAGGCGACACGATCAGACCAAAAACTTGGTCAGAATGTTGTGACTTTGCGGTTTTCATCGGTGGACCGAACCGCGCACTTCGTCCTGATCAGAAGTTCTCTCAACGCCATTATGACGAAGTTTGTCAGAAGTTCGGCGACCCATCCATCCTTGATAAATACGACACAATTTTCATCGACAGCATAACAGTTGCCGGTCGTTTGTGTTTCGGATATTGCCAAGGTCAACCGGAAGCATTTAGCGAGAAGTCAGGAAAACCGGATACTCGTGGAGCTTATGGTTTGCACGGACGAGAAATGATCGGCTGGCTTACTCATCTACAACATACCAGAGCCAAGAATATTTGGTTTGTCGGCATCTTGGATGAAAAGCTCGATGACTTTAATCGCAAATATTATCAGCCGCAAATCGAAGGCAGCAAAACCGGCTTAGAGCTTCCAGGCATTGTCGATCAGGTGATCACAATGGCAGAAATCCAACTGGAAGATAAAGGGCAATCTTATCGCGCTTTCATCTGCCACACCATCAACCAGTTCAATTATCCGGCTAAGGATCGTTCACGAAGACTCGATGCAATTGAAGAGCCACACCTCGGCAACCTCATGCAAAAGATCAGGTCTGAAGCCAAGCCAATCAACGAACAACTCATTTTTAATAATAACTAAAAACAACAAGGAGATTTTATGTCTATGGATTTTAACAACAGCGAAAACCAATCAAATTTTGACCTCATTCCAAACAACACTCTGGCCAAAGTCAGAATGTCAATCAAGCCAGGCGGCTATGATGATCCAAACCAAGGCTGGGTTGGTGGTTATGCGACAAGAAATGAAAATACAGGCTCAATTTATTTGTCATGCGAATTCGTAATTCTTGAAGGTGAATATGCGCGGCGCAAGGTCTGGGGACTGATTGGTCTTTACAGTAACAAAGGCGCAGAATGGGGAAATATGGGTCGCTCATTCATCAAAGCGATTCTTAATTCTGCTCGTGGCGTTTCTGAAAATGACAACTCACCAGCTGCACAAAACGCCAGAAAAATTAACGGCTTTGCTGATTTAGATGGCATTGAGTTTGTTGCCAAAATCACAACCAAAAAAGATCAAAACGAGGAACTAAGAAATGAAATCCGTTTTGCCATAACCCCTGATCACAAGGATTATCAGGCATTCATGGGAAGTGTTGCGCCGGTGGCTGCAAAAATACCAACGAGCGCAAATTCTGCACTTGCTGCTAACAATCGTCCAGCTTGGGCTAGATAGATTGAGGCAGTCTTATGATTCTTCGCAAAAGACAACAGGAGTTTGTGAGCCGAAGTGTTACCGCGCTTAAAAAACACGGCAACACTCTTGGTGTCGCACCAACAGGAGCCGGAAAAACGCTGATGTTTTCTGCTGTGGTTGGCGAGCTTCTTGGTGCGGATAATAAAGCCTTAATTCTTGCTCATCGTGATGAATTAACTTCGCAAAATCTTAGAAAATTTTTGCGGATTAATCCGAAGATCAGCACTTCTGTTTTTGATGCTAAAACCAAATCATTTGCTGGTCAGGTGACTTTTGCGATGGTGCAAACCTTATCGCGCAAAGAAAATTTAAACCTGATTCCAGCAATTGATATTTTGGCAATTGATGAAGGACACCACTCAGTTTCACCGAGCTATCGTAACATCATCAACGAGGTAAAAGAAAAAAATCCGTCAGTTCTGATTTACGGTGTGACTGCTACACCAAGTCGCGGCGATAAAAAAGATTTAGGCGATATTTTTTCCAATGTTGCTGATCAGATAAAAATTTCTGAGTTGGTTGCATCCGGTCATTTAGTTCGTCCACGAACTTACATTATCGATGTTGGAACTCAAAGCGAGCTGAAAAATATCAAAAAAACTGCCGGCGATTTTGACATGGCAGCGGTTGAAAAAATCATGAATAAATTGCCGATCACCGAAGAAGTTTTTGCTAAATGGCAGGAACTCGCTGGCAATCGCAAAACAGTAATTTTTTGTTCAACTGTTGCCCATGCCAAATCGGTTGCAGAAGTTTTTAATGCTCACGGAATAAAAACAGTTTTTATCAGCGGTGATTTATCGGAGTCAGAAAGGAAAAATGTTTTAGCTGAATTTGAACAAGGTGATGCTCAAGTAATCGTCAATGTCGCTGTGCTCACTGAGGGTTGGGATTATCAACCAACTTCCTGCGTTGTTTTACTTCGTCCAAGCTCATTTAAATCAACAATGATTCAGATGATTGGGCGCGGACTTCGTGTTGTTGATACCGAGCTTTATCCCAATGTTATCAAAGAAGATTGTATCGTTCTTGATTTTGGAACTTCGAGCTTAATTCACGGCTCGCTTGATGTTGATGTTGATCTCGAAAAAGCAAAACAGCCAAAGAAGAAAGTTGAATCAAGATTTCAAAAAGAATGCCCGTCATGCTCGATGCTTGTTCCATCGGCATCAAATAGCTGTCCGATTTGTGATTATGAATTTGAAAAAGCAGAAGCTGATTCATCAAAAGGCGAATTATCAGGATTCGTTATGTCGGAAATTGATCTGCTAACTCAGAGATCAAATTTCGAATGGTGCGATATTTTTGGTGATGGCGCGGCTTTGATGGCAGCAGGTTTTAATGCTTTTGCCGGAATCTTTTTCTTAAACGATCACTGGTATTCAATCGGCGGAACTGAGTTTGGAATTAAAATTTTAAGCACCGGATCGCAAGAAATTTGCCTAGCTGGAGCTGATGATTTTTTAAATGAAAATGAAACCGCTGACAACGCTCACAAATCAAAAAGTTGGTTAAAACAAACTGCATCAACAAGGCAACTTCAGTGTCTGCCGTCAAGCTACCGCAATGATTACAGCATCACAAAATATAAGGCTGCCAATCTTCTAAAATTCTACTTCAACAAAGCCTCCATTCAAAAACTGCTGTTTGAAGCCGATGCTAAAAGACACGTGGCAAATGTTATGGGAGGTCACGCATGAGAATCTGTTCTGTCTGCAAAAGAGAAGCCAGCGGTTTTGGTTTTATTCCACCACCACTTCGAGCCAGTCATCTCGCTAACCGCAAGATGATGAGATATTTCTGCTCCATGAAATGCCAGGGAATTTATAGCAACGCATACAAAGAAAATAACATGATCGACTTAACCAAAAATGAAAAAGAAGCCATTGAATCTGCACTAAAACCGCTTGGTGAATATGTGACGGAAATTGGCATGGATCGCCCAGTTTCAAGCTACTCAAGAGAAGAAGTTTTGTGTCTAATTGAAGTGGCAGTCACTGCTTACTTTGATTTTATGCAAGGCAAAGCATCTGAAACAGAAATGTTGGAGGTGCCATGCTAGATTTTAATCACCGACCAAAACTTTCAGAAAAAATAAATCTGCTGATCGACAAAGCGCTGACGGCAGAACATTCAAAACAAACTTCCAGAGATTATCTTGGTGCATCTCGTCTTGGTGTTTCATGCAACCGCGCTCTGCAGTTTGAATATACTGACACGCCAAAAGATGAAGATCAGAATTTTACCGGAAAAACTTTAAGAATTTTTCAAGCTGGTCATGTCTTTGAAGAGTTGATGATCAAATGGTTAAGGCTTGCTGGCATCAATCTCATCACTCAAAAACAAAACGGAAATCAGTTTGGATTTGCTGTTGCTGGCGGCAAAGTCAAAGGACACATTGACGGCGTTATTGTTGATGCCCCTGAAGATTTAGAATTCAATTTTCCAATGTTATGGGAGTGCAAATCTCTCAATGATAAATCTTGGAAAGAGACGCAAAAAAAAGGTCTTGTTGTTTCAAAGCCAATTTATGCCGCACAAGTCGCAATCTATCAGGCTTATATGGAAAGCCAAATTGAAGGCATTTGCAAAAATCCTGCACTCTTTACTGCAATCAATAAAGACACAGCGGAAATTCATTTTGAGTTAATTCCTTTTGATCAAGAGCTTGCACAAAAAAGTAGTGATCGAGCAGTAAAAATTTTATGCGCAACTGAAGCGCACGAATTACTTCCAAGAATTGCAACAGATTCAACACACTTTGAGTGTAAATTCTGTCCATGGCAGCAGCGTTGCTGGAGGTTAAATGTATGAATCAACTTCTAGATTTTAACAGCGCCGACAATCAACAAAAAGAAAATGTAAAAATTGATGTCGAATTAATCAGACAAGCTCTTCTTAACAGAATTGAAGATGTTTTATTTTATCTTCTGCCGAATGGTCACATCAAAAATAACTGCTTTCATATTGGCAGCATCAAAGGTGAAGCGGGAAAAAGTTTAATCGTTCAACTCGCCGGAGAAAAACAAGGACAATGGTTTGATTTCGCTGAAAATAAAGGCGGCGATATTTTTACGCTTTGGGAAGAAGTCAGTGGTTATCACAAATCCGATTTTAACAAACTGCTTGCTGAAATTAGTCAGTGGCTTGGCAGTCCTCTTTCACCTGAATTTCAGCAAAAAACTGTTAAGCGTAGTTTTACCGATGATCTTGGAAAACCAACTGCCAAGTGGGATTATTTTGATAAAAACAATAAGCTGATTGCCTGCGTTTATCGCTACGACACTGAAGATGGAAAAGAATTCAGAGTTTGGGATGTAAAAAACAGAAAAGCCAAATCACCTGATCCGCGACCGCTTTATAACATTCCAGCAATCACCTCTGCCAAAAGAGTCATCTTAGTTGAAGGTGAAAAATCTGCTGACGCTTTGATTGCTTATGGACTCACTGCAACAACCGCGATGTTTGGTGCAAACGCACCAATCAATAAAACTGACTGGTCGCCACTCATTGGCAAAGAAGTAATCATCTGGCCGGACAATGACGAAGCCGGAGTTGAGTATGGCGGGAAAGTTGCTGCTCACCTGCTTAAAGTCGCTTCCTTTGTTTCACTTATCACACCACCAAAACACAAAACTCATAAGTGGGATGCGGCAGATGCAGTTGCTGAAAGTTTCAACATCAATTCACTTTTTGAAACTGCTAAAAGTTTTGAGCAAAGATTTCCACGCTATCTCGGCGATGATTTGTGGAATGATAACAGTCCAATGCCCGATGATTTGATCTCGCCAAGATTTTTAACACCGCGCGGAATGCTTTTAATCGGCGGCGCACCGAAGGTTGGTAAGAGTGATTTTCTGATTAATTTTTTAATGCACATTGCAGCCGGCGAAAGTTTTTTAGGATTAAAACCGCCAAAGCCACTTCGTGTTTTTTATCTTCAATCAGAGATCAGTTATCACTATTTGCGCGAGCGCATTAAGAAGCTGCAAATCCCAAAAGATATTCTTCATCGCGGATTAAAAAATTTTTGTGCAACACCTCAGATCGAATCAATTTTAAATGATCATGGCGTAGAGCTGGCTTACAACACAATTAGAAATTGTTTTGGTGACGAAATTCCACCTGATATTTTGTGCATTGATCCAATTCGAAATGTCTTTGATGGCGGTAATGAAAATGGCACTGAGAATGATAATAACGCCATGCTGTTTTTCTTACAAAACAGAATCGGAAAACTCAGATCAATGGTCAGTCCTGACATGGGAATTATTCTATGTCATCACACCAGAAAAATAAAAAAGAAAGATGTCGAGGATGATCCATTTCAAGCCTTCTCAGGTGCCGGAAGTTTAAGAAGTTTTTACACCAGTGGACTAATTCTTCACCGCCCCAATGAGCATGAGTCAAAAATTAATCTTTATTTTGAACTTCGAAACGGCAGCGCAATTCCAAAAAAAATCGTTGAGAAAGTTGATGGAAAATGGACCGAGTTAAATCCGTTTTCAGAAAGATTAATTCAGCAAGATTATGGTCAAAAGCTCGATGCAGAAAGAGTTCGTAAAGCAGATGTTATTTTACAACTTATCGCCGATGAAGCTCTGAAAGGCAAAGTTTATATTGTAAATCAATTCGCTGAAAAATTTGAAAATAGAGCTGGTCTTGGATGCAAAACAACTATTGGCGACAGAATTTCAGTCCTCGCCACTAAAGGCTACATCAAATTTAACCGTAACTTATCTGAGTTCAAAGCAGAAAAAGCAAAATCAAAATACGGCATACTTTGTGTTGAAGGCATGCTGTTTAAAAATCAGGATGAACAACTAATACCAGTTCTTCCAACCCACTTCAAATGCTCTACCAGTGGCGCTGTTCTTCCAGTTGAAAATCCTACTATTTGGATTCTTCACGATGAGGAGGTGCAGTCATGAAAAAATCAAGATTCCAAGATTTCAAATCTAGATTCCAAGATTCCAAAAAAACTGACTTTAGCCTTACTCTCGCAAAAGATTCCGCCAAGATTCCAAAATTAAAAATTTGGAAAAATGTTCAAACTCTGCAAAGCCTTGATACACAAGGCTTAAATCAAGATTCCAAGATTCCAAAACTTCTTCAGCAAAATTTCAAGATTCCAAACGGGCTAAACTTAATACCAGCCTATCTTCGGGAGTTCTTTTTAAGATTAGAACCTGCACCCCCTCCATATACTATGGAGGGTATAGATACCCTCCAAGTATAAAATGGAGGTGACAAATTTTGGTCGTCTCCTCGGATTTTTAAAAAAACAAAAACGAGGAAAAAATGAACAACAAAAAAATTTTAGCTCTTGATCTCGGAACAAAAACCGGATGGGCAATAAAATCAAAAAATCAAATTACCAGCGGCACTATAGAATTTAAGCCCAGCAGATTCGAAGGCGGTGGAATGCGTTATATCCGTTTTCAAAAATGGCTTGAAGAAATCAACCAACTCACAGACGGCATTGATCAGGTTTATTTTGAAGAAGTAAGAAGACATATCGGCGTTGATGCTTCTCACGCTTACGGAGGATTTTTAGCTTATTTAACAGGATGGTGTGAGGAAAAAAATCCAAAAATTCCTTATCTCGGCATTCCTGTTGGCACAATCAAGAAGCACATCACAAGCAAAGGCAATGCAGGAAAATCAGAAATCATAAAAGAGATAAAAAAACTCGGTTTCAATCCATCTGATGATAACGAAGCAGATGCTCTAGCACTGCTTGATCTGGTGATCAAGAAAATTGACGGAGGTTTGTTATGACCGACAAAAACCCGCTCAAATGCAATCTTGGTCGCATGCAACCAAAGCAAATTGATGCAGAAAAAATCAAACGCGAGGCTTGGGGCAATGACGGAATTTTAGTCATCAAAGCTGATGATGAAAGACTGAGCTGGCCTGAGAAAGAGCTGATCAAGCAAATTGGCAATAAAATTTACAACAACAAAAAAGGAGACTCACATGGAAAATAAAGAAAAAATCTGGACGGAAGAAATGGTCGTTGCTGCTTTTGAAGAAGCGATCAGAACAATTAAAAAATTACCCTCAGCAAAGTTGCGTGATTATTTCACAAGCTGGCCACAAGTGATTTACAAAGAAATTGAAATTTTACGCATGGATCAAAAACCAAAGAAATGGCCGGCAACACCTGAAGCAATTTCACGAATGGAAAAAGTTTGTCAGTGGATTTTCTTTTTAGAAGAAGTTGAAGAGCGCAAGATAATTTGGCTTCGCGCGGCACGAACGCCATGGAAATTGATTTGTTGTGAATTTTGTATTTCACGAGCAACTGCGAATCGAAAATGGAAAAATGCTATACGCACAATTACGCAGAATTTAGCACAATTACCTTTAGCGACACAAAGCTAAAAAAGCGTTAGACATTTGAGACATTTTCGGGGACTATGTTTGGCAATAGTCGAAAAGTGTGTTTAAAAAATCACTTGAAAAAATGGCAATCATCAGCCTTCAAATTAAGAGCAAGGCAAGCGATGAACTTGCCGCTATTGCATCAAAGCATATCCCCTTCGCAGTTGCAAAAACTCTGACGCAAATCGCTAGGCAAAGTCAGCAGGAAGTTAGAAAAAGCATCAAAGAAAAATTCTTTATCAGAAAAAAATCAGGCGGATTTGAAAGTTCAATTCGAATCAAGCCAGCAACAAAAACAAAATTAACCGCCGAGGTTTACACGATGGCTGCCTTTGCAGCATTGCAGCAAACAGGGGGTGTTAAACAAGCAAAAGATGGACGGCTTGCAATCCCCTCTTATCAGGCAATCAACCAAGTAAAGAAGAGAAGCGATTCAAACAGTCCATCATCTTACCTCGCAGGCGATGCGTTTAAGATTAAAACAAAAACAGGACAAGAGGCAATCGCACAGCGCAAAGGCAAGGAACTTAAAATCCTCTATTTCTTGCGTAAGAGCGCGCACATCGACAAGAGATTGGATATGATTGAGATAACAACCAAAACAGTAAAAGATCGCTTTGACGCGCAGCTAAAGGGCACTGTGAGCGAGGTATTAAATCAAAAGGTACTGTGACGCACTTTTTTTCGCGGGTAACGCGCGACCCCAGGCCTTTTCTACCGACAGAATTTTTAAAAGGGTGCGCACTTGGTGCGCATTTTTAAGTTAGAACCCAATAAATAACAGCATTCGCAAGGTGCGCACCTGAAGCAATTTAGGTGCGCATTTTTTTTGCGTGAAATTTTTACGAAAGATTACGTGTGGATTTACATCCCTTCAGAATTTTATCCCTCTGCTCAGGAGTTGGCGGAATCGAGCTTGGATTTAAGCTTGCAGAGCCAACTTCTCGAACAGTTTGTTATGTCGAGATCGAAGCCTTTGCGTGCGAGATCTTGGCTCGCCGCATGGAAGAAAAAAGATTGGATGCAGCGCCTGTTTGGACGAATCTTAAAACCTTCGATGGCAGACCTTGGCGCGGAAAAGTGGATTGCATCACTGGCGGATATCCCTGCCAGCCGTTTAGTGTTGCTGGAAAAAAACTCGGCACAAACGACCCAAGACATCTCTGGCCAGATATCAAAAGACTCATCACAGAAATTGAGCCACCAATCTGCTTCTTTGAAAATGTCTCCAACCATTTACGAGTTGGATTTGAAGAAGTCGCAAATGACCTACGACAAATGGGTTATCAAATTAAGGCAGGCTTGTTTACAGCGCAGGAAGTTGGTGCTCCTCACCAAAGAGAAAGATTGTTTATCCTGGCCTACAGTGATAGTTTCGTATCACTTGTGCAACGAGACGGAAACGCCACAGCGCTGGAAAGAAAGAGCGCAGGAGAAGAAAATGGAAGGAATCAATTTACACAAACCGCTGAGGATTGTGGCTCAGGAAACATGGCCTACTGTGGTCTCAGCCGATGCGGCGATGGGAGAAATAATTTCACCGAGCGACACTTATGTCAAAACTCCTTCGGGGAATCTAAGAAAAATCAACAAGAACGGAACGAATGGATCACTGGGTCTTGCCAGAACAGTGAAGATTTGGGAGAAGCCACAACAAGAAAACTGGCCGACAATTACAGTGACCGATGCTTCGGTGATGAAAGCACGACCACCGGAAAAGATGATCAGGAAAGATGGCAGAAATGTTCTGAGAAATCCATCACTGGCGGAAACGATTTTGCAGCCAGCGGATTTTCCAAAAAACAAAGAAGATTTTCAGAAACAGAATCAGGGTCTGCCTTACCAGACGAAGAAAGCCTGGTCAACTGTGACAACTCAAGATTACAAGAAACGCGGACCGAATTCAGCTCAACAAGGATTGCACGAGGAAAGCAGGAACTGGCCGACAGTCAGAACATCGTCTGCCAATGGTGCGAGCAGCAAAGAAGTGGAAGCGGGAAATCCCAAGCAGAGGCTAGAAGTTATGATAGCGAACTGGCTGACTCCGAGAGCTCAGGAGCCAGGAAGCACGAGCGAGAATTATGGCAAGGGTCTAAAAAATACTGCACAGAACTGGGCAACTCCAACCACAAGAGATTGGAAGGACAGTTGCAATGCGAATGTTCCTGTGAACTCCCTGCTTGGCCGCCAAGCCCCTCAGATTATGAAGGATGGAACAGAATCCCAAATCACCTTAAACCCGCGCTTCACCGAATGGCTGATGGGTTGGCCGATCGCGTGGACAGAATTCGAGCTTGCGGAAACGGAGTGGTTCCACTGGTTGCAGCGTATGCGTGGCGAACTCTCACGAATGGAATGTATCTTACAAAAGACAATTAACTGATATGGATGACTTTGCACCAAAAATGGCGGATCACATCGAGCTAAAATCAGTCGATGAATTGATCCCTTACAGCAAGAATGCCAGAACGCACTCGGAATCTCAGGTGGCACAAATTGCCGCCAGCATCATTGAATTCGGATTTACTAATCCAGTTTTAATTGATGGTGAAAAAGGAATTATTGCTGGTCACGGAAGATTGATGGCAGCAAAGAAACTTGGCTTAAAAGAAGTTCCGGTTGTTGTTCTCGATCACCTAAGCGAAACACAAAAAAAAGCTTATATCATTGCGGACAACAAGCTCGCAGAAAATGCTGGTTGGGATGAGGAAATTTTGGCAAGCGAACTCGCCGATCTCAAAGATGAAAATTTTAATCTCGATCTGATTGGCTTTGAAGATCAGGAACTCGAAAAGATTTTTGCCAATCTTTATGAAAAAGAAAATGAGCAAGAGACAGAGGAAATTCCTGAGCCTGAAGAAAAACCAATCTCAAAGTCAGGTGATGTTTGGCTGCTTGGAAAACACAAATTGATTTGCGGCGATTCCACTGATCAAAAAACTTACCAAACCCTTCTTGGCGATGAATTAGCTGATATGCTTTTCACTGATCCACCTTATAATGTGGATTACGGCAACACCATGAAAGACAAAGCTAGAGGCAATAATAAAAAAATTCTCAACGACAATCTTGGTGAAAATTTTGAAAAGTTTCTTTTCGATTTTTGCAAAAACGCTTTAGAGATAACAAAAGGTGCATGTTATGTCTGCATGAGTTCTTCAGAGCTTCACACTTTACAAAAAGCCTTCACGGAGGCTGGTGGCAAATGGTCAACTTTCATAATCTGGGCAAAAAATCATTTCACGCTTGGGCGATCAGATTATCAACGGCAATACGAACCAATTCTCTACGGATGGAAGCAAAGCAATGATCATTACTGGTGCGGGGACCGCAATCAAGGCGATGTTTGGTATTACAACAAGCCAAACAAAAGCGACCTTCATCCAACGATGAAACCAGTTGAGCTTTGCAAACGCGCAATTCTCAACTCAAGCAAAACCGATGATATTATTTTGGATTGCTTTGGCGGCTCCGGCTCAACGCTGATTGCTTCTGAGCAAACCAATCGCAGATGCCGAATGATCGAACTCGATCAAAAATATGTCGACGTGATCGTAAAAAGGTGGCAAAATTTAACCGGCAAAGAGGCAATCCTTTTAGAAACCGGTGAGAGCTTTAATGAAATTTTAAAAAGAGAAAATGACTAACGAGGAATTAAAAAACAGAGCAAAAGAGCTGGTGGAAAAACACGGAAAAACTGCGGTAGATATTGCGAAGAGAAAAGCTGATGCCTTCAAAAATGAATGTCGCGAAAAAGACTTTGCCTTAATGCTTCTCACCGAAGTTGAGAAGTTGGCTGACAATCTTTCTTAATAAGGGATGTAAAGCTCCTCAAGTGATTTGCAGATATTTTGGCAAATTTTGAAAGCCTCTTTATTCCAAGCCTTAACAGCATTTTCTTTTTCGCTTAAAAATTTACCAAGCGATGACTCAACTAAAATTCTAACATCTGAGTCGCCTTTTTCTTTGGCTTCCAAGATGTTGTCAAAAAGATCATCGTCACCAAGTAAATCGTAAAGTTTATCTGCAGCAACTTTTGGTGACAAAGGTTTTGCCACCAATTTTTGTAATTCTTTAGCTTGTTTAACAGTTTGCGGTAATGCCCAAACTCCCATAAAAACCTCTCTTTTTTGTTATTATTAATGCCTCTTGAAGGCTTGTCTATTATGGCTTTGCTAGTGATTACTAGCAAGTCAATTAGAGCAATTTTTTAATCTTTTTTTGGCAGTTTGTAAACCCGATCACCACCGGCAATTTTATCGTTTATGATGCCAAGATTTTGATTTTTGTTTACGCGTGAAATTGCCGATCTGGCGGTATGTGGCTGCCATTTTAAATTTTCGCAAATTTGCTTTAGGCTGATTCCACCTTCAGCTGCTTTAATCATCTCGATTAATTGAGAATTTTTAGTGGCAGATTTAGCAGTTTCGTTTTTTTGAATCGGCGCTTCTTTAACCGGATTTTCTTTAACTTCGGCAACCGCTTTTTTGACTACTTTTTTAATAACTGGTTTTGAACTTTTTTTAGGCATATTTTCCTTATATTTAAAATTGATAAAAGCCTTGTGGAGGCTTACCCATTATGCCTTGCGTGAGCATCACTATCAAGTCAATTAAGATGATTTTTTAAACAATTTTTAAAAAAGTTTTGAAATACCGAAATGATGACAAATAACCATGGAACTCTCGATCAGAGGCTATGCCAGACATCGCGGTGTTGCCGAGTCGGCAGTTAGAAAAGCAATCGCGCAAGGAAGGATTACCAAAGGTAAAAATGGCAAGATAAACCCTAAAGTAGCCGATAAAGAATGGGGTCAAAACAGCGATCCAGCGCAAATAAAGGCAGAAAACACCTTTGATTCACCTGATTATAGCCAAAATTCTGCACCAAGTTCGCTAAGTGGACCAAGTTATCAGCAAAGTCGTGCGATTAAAGAGGCGTATGGCGCGAAATTGCTTCGATTACAGTTTGAAAAGGAGTCAAAAAAGCTGATTTCGATAGATGATGTTAAGGTGTCGGCATTTAACGCCGCACGAATGACCAGAGATCGTATTTTGAATATTCCTGATCGTGTGATTCCGCAGCTTGTTGGCAAAACCAACATTTTTGAAATGAAGGAAATCTTGAAAGCCGAACTGATTAAAGCACTCGAAGAGTTATCCAAAGTGAATGAAAAACTATGACGACATTTATTTTCAGAGCTTTTGCGATGGGCTAAAACCAGACCCAAATTTTACAGTTTCAAGTTGGGCAGATAATCACCGAATTTTAAGCAGCATTTCTTCAGCCGAACCTGGACCATGGAGAACCGACAGAACGCCATATCTCAAGGAGATTATGGATTGTCTGTCCCCATCAAATTCTTGCGAAAAAGTCGTCTTCATGAAAGGCGCGCAAATTGGTGGAACTGAATGCGGCAATAATTGGATGGGCTTTGTAATCCATCATGCACCAGGACCAATGCTGATTGTAAATCCGACAGTTGAGACTGCCAAGCGCACCTCAAAAATGAGGATTGACCCAGCAATCGAAAATTGCCCTGCGCTAAGTGAAAAAGTAAAAGATCCGCGCGCCAGAGATTCTGGTAACACAATTTTGATGAAGGAATTTCCTGGTGGTGTGCTGGTTATGACTGGCGCAAATTCCGCTGTTGGACTTCGTTCAATGCCGATTCGTTATCTCTTCCTCGATGAGGTTGACGGCTATCCTGATGATGCCGGTGGCGAAGGTGATCCAGTAAATCTTGCGATTCAAAGAACTGCTACTTTTAGCAATCGCAAAATTTTCATGATCTCAACGCCAACGATCAAAAATTTTAGCAGAATTGAAACTGCATTTTTAGAAGGTGATCAACGATATTATTTCGTTCCATGCCCTGATTGTGGCGAATTCCAAACTCTTAAATGGGCGCAAATAAAGTGGCCGAAAGGTAAACCGGAATCTGCTTATTACGCCTGCGAAAAATGCGGCAGCGTTTGGGAAGATTATCAAAAAGCAGAAATTTTGTGGAAAGGAAAATGGGTTGCGACTAATCCAAATTCTAACAACAAAACAATTTCGTTTCATCTGTCATCACTTTACAGCCCGCATGGCTGGACAAGTTTTGGCGATATAGCACAGGAATTTTGCGAAGTTCATAAAGACCCACCAAGGCTGCAAGTTTGGACGAACACAAAACTTGCAGAAACTTGGGAGGACACGGCTGGTGAAGTCATTGATCCAACTGGATTAATGAAGCGCCGTGAAAATTTTGGCACTCGTCTTTTTAAAGACATTGCCATCATCACCGCTGGCGTGGATGTGCAAGACAATCGTCTTGAAATAGAAATTGTCGGCTGGGGAAAAGATGAAGAAAGTTGGTCACTTGATTACCAAGTGATTTACGGCGACCCATCAACTCCGCATTTGTGGAATGATCTTGATAAAATTCTGGAAACAACTTTTGAGCATCAAAGAGAATTACCGAATTTTCCGATTACGGCCGTGTGTATTGATAGCGGCGGCCACTATACGGATCATGTCATCAACTACTGCGATGCAAGGAAGCACAAAAAAGTTTTTGCCATTAAAGGAAGTTCAAGTGGTTCAGGAGTTCCAATCTGGCCGCCTCGTGCCAGCCAAAACAAAAGATTAAAAAAACCTGTTTATGTCATTGGTGTAAATGATGCCAAAGAAACTCTGATGCAGAGATTACGCATCGCTGAAGAAGGTGCTGGTTACTGGCACTTTCCAATGGAGCGTGATGCCGAATGGTTCGCACAAATTACTTCGGAAATTGTCAGAACCAAATATTCAAAAGGCAGACCAGTTCGGCAGTGGTCACCACGCCGCGAAGGAGCAAAAACCGAAGCGCTCGATTGTAGAGTTTACGCTTTTGCAGCACTGCGCGGATTAGTTCGTAACTGGAAATTTGATTTAAACAAAGCAGTTGAACGGATTAAAGAAATTCCATTTAGACCAGAAAATAAGCAGGTTCAAAACATTCAGCCAACAGTGCATCAACGAGCAAGAAGAGTCAGAAGCAAAGGAATTTACTAAAATTGAAAACACTTGAAGAGCAATTAACGGAAGTCCAACAGGCAATTTCTGACATTCTGTTAAACGCCCAAGAAGCGTGGTATAACGGACAGAAAGTCAGAAAAGCCGATCTTGCTACACTTGAGCAACGCGAAAAAAGATTGTTGGTGCAAATCAAAAGAAAAAATCGTGGTGGCATCAGAGTTAGAGGAGTTACTCCGGTATGAGAAAATTTCCCAAAATTTCTGAAAGCTGGCTCGACAAAACCATTTCTTATCTCAGCCCTCAAACTGGATTAAAAAGATTTGAAGCAAGAACAAGAATGGCAATCGCTGGTGGTTATACTGGCGCAAGGCGTGATCGCAGACAAACTTCAAGTTGGAATGTTTCAGATGGCTCTGCTGACAATATCACGCTTCCTGATTTGCCGGAACTTCGCCAAAGATCGCGTGATTTACTGCGTAATGCTCCACTTGCTTGCGGCGCGGTAAATACTGTTGTGACGAATGTTGTTGGCACGGGACTCAAAGTTCAGTCACATTTAGATCGCGATGTTTTGAAGCCTTACTTCAAAAACGAAGATGAGTTTGATGCTTTTGAAAGAAATGCTGAAAGGATATTTCGCAACTGGGCAGAAAATCAGGATTGCGATATTACTCGCTGCCAAACTTTTTCTGAAATTCAGAATTTGATTTTGCGTTCAGTTCTTGAAAGCGGCGATATTTTTATTTTGAAGAGATATGTCGATCGACCAAACAGAAGCATCAATTTAGCACTGCAAATTGTTGAAGCAGATCGTGTTGCTAATCCCGATTTTAAAGCTGACTCAGCCACTCTTGCTGGCGGTGTTGAAATGGATTCTGACGGCGCGCCAGTTTCTTATTCAATTTGTAATCAACATCCAACCGACTACCAAAACCAAAAAGAGAAAAATTTTGTTAAGGTTCCTGCTTTTGACAAATATGGAAATCGTCAGGTCTTCCACATTTTCAGCAGAACTAGACCAGGACTTACACGAGGTATTCCTTATCTAGCACCAGTAATTGAAAGCCTGAAGCAATTAGATCGCTATACCGAAGCAGAAATTATGGCGGCAGTTGTGTCAGCAATGTTCACTGTCTTTGTAAAATCGGAAGATGAAGAAGGACTTAGCACCATGACTCCTCCTGAAGGTGGAGGCAGACGAGATGATGAAGATTACAAACTAGGCCCTGGTGCAATTCTTGATCTTCAGCCTGGCGAAAATATTGATATTGCCGATCCGAAAAGACCGAACCAAGCCTTTGACCCTTTCGTGCAAGCAATACTGCGGCAAGTTGGTGTCGCGCTGGAATTACCTTTTGAGATTTTAATCAAACATTTTACAGCCAGCTATTCTGCTGCTCAAGCGGCTTTAGTTGAAGCGTGGAAGTTTTTCTCAAGCAGACGCAAGTGGCTTGCAATTCAGCTTTGTCAGCCGATTTACGAGATGGTGATTTCTGAAGCAGTTGCCAGAGGCGAATTAAATGCACCGAATTTTTTCGCCAATTCAACAATCAGAAATGCTTACTTGGGAGCTGAATGGATTGGACCACCACGCGGGCAAATTGATCAGTTAAAAGAAGTAAGAGCCGCACAAACCAGAATTGAAATTGGTGTCAGCACACTCGCTGAAGAAACAGCAATTTTAACTGGTGGTGATTTTGAGAGAAAATATCCGCAAATCCTTAAGGAATACCGACTCAAACAAGAAGCAGGAATCATTCCAAAAGAAGTAGTTCAACCATCGCAACAATAGAAAAACAACAATGCATGAGATTCTAAAAATCGCGAAATATTGGGCAATCGAACCCGATATTTTGAAGAGCTTCTGTCGCTTGGACGAAATTAAATCACTCTCATTTCAATCAGAAAGACGATTAAGCAATACCAGATCAGTTCTGATTCGAGACGGCACGGCAATAATTCCACTTTACGGACCAATCACTGCCAGAAGTGATCTCTTCAGTTTCTTTTTTGGCGGCACTTCTCTTTCCGATCTCGCAAAAGATTTTCAGACGGCGCTCGATGATGATCAGGTAAAAGCAATTTTATTTGATGTTGATTCTCCAGGTGGCGTTGCTCTTGGACCAGCCGAAATGGCGGACGCTATTTTCAAGGCGCGAGGCAAAAAACCAATCTGGAGTTATGTCGGCAGAAATTGTTCTTCCGCAGCTTATTGGATCGCATCTGCAACCGAAAAAATTATCGCCAACCCATCGGCACTTTTGGGAAGTATCGGTGTTGTTACAACAATTCCGGTGCAGGAACAGCCTGATTTAGATGGTTACAAAAACATCGAAATCGTATCAAGCAACGCCATTAAAAAACGACCTGATCCACGAACAACCGAAGGAATGTCATACTAATTTAACTTCCTAATTGACCACTAATATTATTTAATAAACAATCCTGTCTCAGATTTTTTATTAACTTTATTGGTCTTAATTTATGAACAAAATTATTGAATTAAACGAAACATTAATTAA
>Ga0214919_10004910_pt1 | contig 19239 bp, 23 predicted proteins | sample LL1503_MetaG_FD_177994 | JGI IMG/M metagenome (GOLD analysis project Ga0214919, IMG submission 177994) | Freshwater microbial communities from Lake Lanier, Atlanta, Georgia, United States - LL-1503 | ecosystem: Environmental > Aquatic > Freshwater > Lake | place: USA: Georgia | collected...
CCGCGGTAATTCCATGTGTCTTTTTTTTTAATAATTTTTTTTTTTCAAACAAACTCTTTTCCCTACAAAAAAAAACCAACAGAATCATGTTCTCTATTGTTTTCTTCTTTCTTTGTCAATGCCTCCTTCTTTTTCTTACCATCGTCGTCTTGGTCGCGATTCTTCGTCAACAAATGATTCAAACAGAGCTTTCTCGCTCCCAATGGATTGACATTGAACGAATGATTGATTCGCTACAATCTGGAGATATTGTCTTTATGTGTTCTCGAAAACTGGCGTGGTACGACGTCTATGTTGCTTTGCTTAATATCATGGGGAATACGCCCTATTTTCATGCCTTTCTTGTTCTTCCGAGTCAAAAAATGTTTCATTTTGTGCACTCGAATTATCAACCCCGATTACAATCCTATTGTACTGCGCATCCCGAAAGCCATGTTCGAACCTCTTCTTTGCATGAATTTATCACCGATCGTCAATCCCTCTTTCCCATTTACAAGGTCTATCGACGCTCCCCCGTTCCTGTTTATGAATCCTTTCTCTCTTCCTGTGAAAATACCTGTCGATTTAAATTCTCGGGCTTGTTGTCCACCTTCTTTGGTAGCGGTGCACAAAAACTGCATTGCAATTCCTTCGTGGGTTGGATGCTGAAAAGTATAGGCGTCCTTTCGATTGATAATTCGAACAACAACAAACAATTCACCCCCTATACCATGCAGACAAGACATCTCCCTGATGCAGGATATGTCTGTGTGGGTGTTTACACTACAAGATGAAGGCGATTAAAATACGATATCTACCTACGATGAGGATGAAAAAAAATTTATAATCGCTCGCGTCGTCTCGGGGAGAAATTCCATGGTCCGATTACTGTAGATATGAAAAAGGACGGGTCGATGGTATCTGGCATGTTTTTCCTTGTTATTCTGAACAGACTCCTTCTTGTTGAAAAAAGACTCGGGTTTTACCTGAATACCCAGTTCCCGTCCCCGCAGAGAAACGATGTAATCCACGGCATAATCAAAATCCTCGCTTCTTGTCGCCAATCGAATGTTCATGTCGCCGTCCATTGCCTTCAAGGCATCGTGAATCTCCCGCACCGACTTTTCTTCTTGTCGTAACCCGCGCAACGGCGCGACACAAAACAGATTGCGCATAAAAGAGTAGCACTCTTCCATGGAAAAGATCCTTTGAGAAGGAAATCTCTCCTTGTAGGCCAAACAGGTCGACTGTGCTTCATACAAATTTCTTCCAAAATCAGCCACCGTACCACGACTGCGCACATTACACTCGCATCGATAGGATTTGAAATGTTCCTCAATCAGTGTTTCAAGCTCCTCTTCGGAAGAAGGGCGATGATGCGCGACCAACGCCATAACAGGGACGCTTTTCTGACGACTATTGGTTTTCGCGGCCTCGTTGAGAAAATTAAGAGGACCACCCGTGTCAATACGCCTGTAAGTCATAGATTCTGAAGAAGGCTTGATTAGAAATCGAAATAATGTCATTGTTAGATAATAGAAAAATCTCTCTACCAGAATAAGAATAATAAAAGAGAAAGAAAAGCATCAGTTTTTTTTTTCTCAAAAAAGGGATGAATAGCTTACGCTCTAAGCAAGAAGAGAGTGGATTCTGGCTTCAAAATCCTGCATATCCTGAATAATTTTTTGCTTGATCAATTCAAGCTCTGTCTTGTTCTTGTGAATATTTTCCCTGATGCTGTAAATAACATAGGCCACGTATTTTTCCAAATTATCGACTACCGATATCACCAGCGCATTGGTATCATGGACAGAAGAAAAGTTGGAAGGCAAAGCAGGAGCCTCTCCCCCCTTTTGTTCGATTTCAACAGGAGCTTCATGGACAGCGGGGGACTCTTCCGCCTTTTCGACTTCCACCGGGGCTTCAGTCGGGGCAATTTGTGGAGCCTCCAACGTGACAGGTTCCTCTGTTGAAGGAACAGCGCGTTCTTGTGTGCTAATGTGTTTATATACGGACATCTTGTTATCTCTACAATTCAATTGTGAAAAAAAAAAAATAAAAAAAAAAAATTTTTTCGTTTCCTCAATATTCTTCGTTTTTACGATATTTAGGGGACACCACCACCGCCACCGCCACCGCCACCACAGCCGTTAACAATGTTCCGGACACACTCACGAGACATCTTGTTGGTACAGGCAGGAGCACCGTGATAGCAAAGACCGACCGAGAACATGGATCGGGGAAGAATTCCTCGGTGCAGGGTCTTGATTACCACCGCCTTCTCCATAGCAATCCGAGGATAGCGATTAGGATCACGGAGATCAATGGCCACCATGATTCTCTCTGCATCTTCCACGCGGAGATACTTGCCTTCGGTAAAATCCAACACCCCGATGGCGTACTCAATAGCATCACAGCCCATGTAGGGAAGATCGTGATGCTCGAGCCAATAGACACGCTCCTGGACAAGATCCGGATCCACAAAGACGTCTTCAGGTCGCTTCCCCAGGATGGCCACAATTTCATTGTCACGTAGATACAACGGGCTGGGGTTATGGGACATCTCAAAGATAAAATCAAGAATGACCTTGGGTAGAACGGGCTTCATAAAAGAAAGGATCTTGACCGGCTTGTAGATAGAATGACGCGAACAAGTGCCATAGCACCCCTCGTTGGCAAAAAAGACACAGTCTTGTACGGAACACTGCATGTACACCTGTGGTAAAAAAATCACAAAAAAAAATTCTTTAGCTATTGGAACGGGGATGATAAAGATAATTCATTTTTTTTTCTTTTAACGCCAGCCCCAGTTGGCGAGGAGGAAAAAACATACAACAATGCTCAAAAAGCGAATCGGAATCATGATTCCTTCTTCTTGCTTTCTATGTCGTTCCTGTTTCCTTTCTATTTTGTGATAATCATAGAGGATCTGATTATAGAGGTCCATGTCAATGATGTGGTTTTTTGACACCTCCTCCATTTCCTTGGCCTTAAGAGCCTTCTCTTGAAGCACACGCTCTTGAATCCTGCTTGTCAACTCGCCATGAGTGAAAAAAACGGGTCCTTTTTTCCATAGACGCGTGGAAGCATTCCCTCTCACATAAATTTCACCATTTGGCCTCGTAACCTTAAGAGAAGACTTCTTGGAACAGAAGACTACCACCACGAATTCATTGACGGAAATAGGATGAACCTTGACTTGAAGGGTTTTATCCAGTGGAAGAGACGTGCCATCCGTGAAAAGCAAATCATGGGAAATAATGTCATCCATCATAAGCTTTAGATGATCAATCGTATTGAGTTTCTTAACCGACGGGATAAATCCTTTGACGATGCCTTGATTGTCAACGCCAAAGAGGAGACATCCGCCCTTCTCCTGATTGAGAAACGCACCGATGGTTTTGATGTAAACTTCTTTCGCAACAGGAGAGAAAGAAACTTTGAATTCAATGTTGGCGCTTTCCGACCACGGAACCTTGGCCCCTTTAAGATAAGTGTATTCTTCCGTGATCATCATCCTGTCTTGATTTATTTTTGAACACAACAAAAATGTTAAAAAATAGAATTCAATCTTCTTCTTCTTCTTCACCTCCTTGGTGAGAAAGAGGACGCCGGTCAAGATTCAGTTTTTTTTTTTACACGGTAGTAAATCGAGCCCATTGATAGATACCTGCATATTGGTTGGCGTATAAAGTATAGGAGTACGATCGATTCTTATGTCTCTTGATATTGGTGCGCGTCGCTGCGAGAAAGGTGCGCAGACCAACACGATTGTCTTCCTCATCATAAAAGGTAAGCAGTGGAGCATCGATACGAATAGGAAGGTAACCTACGCCATCTCCCACATCGTACCAGCTTTTCATGTCGGGATCCGAAGATTTACAGGGAACAATCGAAAGGGTTAGGGGATAGCTGAGCACCGACATGGAATGGTCCACTGCACAGAGCTGTAGATGCATATCAAAGGGCATCAACATATTGTTCTGATGGATTGTTTTGAGAAATCGTTCTCCAAGAATGTGATTCTTGACCTCGAAGATTGTCTTTTCATTGTCATTAAAGATCCTCATCTGAAGAAGACCGACCCTGGAAAATCCCTGAAACCAGTTCTGCTCAAAAGAGATACGGGTAATGGGGACGGATCGACCGTAATGATCATAAAGACGTCTCAGTGAAGGGGCAATCCACACCGGGGCATTTTTATCTTCTTTCTTGTGAGAATCCACATCTTCCACTATGGAATCTACGATGGAAGGGTTCTGTTCAAAGACCGCCCACACTTTGGAAAAATGGATACAATAGGCGATATATTCCTGGTTGAAAAGCGTCATTCTATTCATCTGCTGCAGAATTTTTTTTTCCAAGTAAAAAAAAAAATCATTCTGACCTCATTTTATTAAATGTAAACTTGAACCACTGTGCTAAAAATATTTTTTGAGAAGGAGGAAATAAATGAATCACGTGAGTAATATGGTTCAAAGGATATTTTTGCAATATAGCACTTAAACAATGATATAAATCAGATTTTTTTTGCAATGTCTCCTTGTAATTCTTGATGACATCCATAGTTATCTGTTCCACGGCTTCATCAATCGTTTTGTCAGCTTCCTCCGGTACCTTTCCAGTATCATCGATAGTTTGGATATAATGATCGACGAGAATAATGTTATTACCCAATAATTCGTTTAATTTTGGACGAAGCATACTAAAAAAATATTGCAACAATTGATTATCATCGTTCATGAATTCTACGAAATATGATTTCCTCAATCTTTCATTTTCATAGATTAGATATTTTATGGGTCCATTCACAATATAATCCAAATTCCACCACATAATCTTCCTTCGTTTATATCGTTGCGTCTGAAGATCTTGTGCAGAAACACGTTTTACTTTTCTTTTTACATTTGGACCCTTTTTTCTTTGTGGAACCTGTTTTCCAATATCCAGTACAAACTTGATCTTCCTCGCCTTGGGTCTTGCAACGATGCGCCGTCTCCTCTCATCCATCATTTCTTCAAAGAGAGCATCCAGTACGTATTGAATATTTTTAGAAGCAAACATATCTTCACAAAATTCATCCGGTATGTCCTCGGGGATAATTAACTCCAGCTCCCTAATCTCTCCTGTACTTTCCCAATGGAGACATTCCATATCAATGAGGATTCCAAACTGCTCACCCATTTTATTGACGAGTTTTTGCGTTACCCAATTCTCCAAACCCAGTTCATCATCTTCCTCCTCCTCTTTATTGATAAATAAACGTTGCCATTCATATAGATTGATAATGAGTGGTGGATCCATTTTCTTTACATAAATCCTTGTCATTACAATTATTTATTTCATCCTTTGGAAAAATATTTTATTTATTCTTTCTGGCACGTAATGGCCCCATGATGCTCGATGGACTGCTGAAATCTTGGACACCAATGACCGGATCCGAGGTATAGAAGCATCCTTGTTCTCGTTGAAGAGGCAACCATCTCTGATCGATAGCATTCTGGGTTTCCATCATCTTGGCATGAGGATATTTTTCCAAAAATCCGCGCAATTCCTCCGTCATGTCGACAAGAGCCCCCTGAAACACATCCAATAATGTCTGAATTTTACCGGCATTACCATCGCAGACAAGGTAACCGGCCGTGGTTGTTGCCTGGATTACCTGTCGAATCAGCGTTGGCAGTGGCGTGCTTTCTTCTTTGAGATAATAATGCGCCAGCAAAAAGACACCTCCTTCTTCCTGACACGGTGTGTTCTGATAAAATCGAGAAAGCGTATAAAGAAATTGCTGTTGATTCACTCGGAAACGGAAATCATCTTCCAGGATTACAAAACGTTTCCATCCTTTCTGACGCGCGACGCTCAGTGCCTCGACATGGCTTTTGGCACATCCGAGATGACCACATCGTTCTTCCCGGATCGCCGGTATACGATGAATCATGGTCGCAGGAATGCCCATACGTTTGAATTCATTCTGCATGCTCTGTCGACGATCCATGCGCTCTTCCAAATTAATAAAAAGAAATCCATCAACAAAATCCTCATAGCGGAGCGAGGTGAGGGTACGAATGTGATGAGCGAGGAACTCCGCATTGGCATGAATATCGTCAAAAGTGGCACGGCTGTATTCCAGGGGGCTGAATTTTTGGGCAAGAAAAGATCCGACAAATTCCTGGATCTGTACAGGGTCCATCTCGGGATCAAAAAGACGACCGGTGTCTTCTCCGATGTATTTCCATCCGCCCAGGATATTCTTGTTGAGGAGCACGGGCATATCCAGAGAAAGCGATTCGACAATAATCCGAGGACTGGCGTCATAGATCGAGCTACAAAAAAGGGCTCGTGCGGAATTCATGCACTGGACAAAATCACTCCATTTCTGGAAATCGATGACATCGATGTTGGGAGAAGGAAAATTCTGGCGACGATGATTACCACAGACCAAGATCTTGAGCCCCATCTGATCGGCCATCACACCGAGCCATTTTTCAGCTACACGGATGCCACGAATATGATCGTTCCATGCACCATCCTGGATGCTGACAAAGAAATCATACTTTTTCTCGACGGTGCCCACGAGTCCATGAAGATACCGAGAATGCGGATATTGATCGGTCTCGCTGTAAAGAAGCGCGGGTACATTCATGGGAAAATAATTCCAGGGATCACGGAAACAGTGACACCATAATACGACATCGTTGCCAAACCTCTCAATGAATCGTTGAGGCGTGTAACGGGAAGTATCATGGGGATTACAGAATTGCTGGGGAAATTCTTGATAGGAACAGAGGCCGATGAGTTTTTTCTTGTAGATCCGGATCTGTTTTAAAAGACATTGCTCACCAAGCCGGCTCCGTATCTCTCCACGGACGGCAATAAACTCGGTAGGCTTTCCAAATTCATCCACCACTTCTACCAGGTTCCAGTGTTTCTGAATAGAATTACCAAAAAAGAGTTTTTGATAAGAAGAGGTGGATGACATTAGGGGTGAAGAAAAATCTATCTCTCTATTAAGAACCAAATATAAAAAAAAATTTATTTGATCAACGACATCACTACAAAGACCCGCCGTCGTTATAGAAGAAATGCCGGACGTCTATCAATTCTTCGACTCCACCATTTTTCATAATTGGTTAGAAACTCGGCGGTCCGCGGATCGTTTGGAAACAAATTGGCAAAACAGTGGGCACAATAACCGTCGTATTTAATATGGTGATTAAGCACGATTGTGTCACAACTTTCATGCTCGCAAGTTGGAGACACGACATCGATCATGCCATTGATCTTGTGGAGCACGCAGTAACGTCCTTTCTTTTGTCCCCGATTGTTGTATACCGGGTGAGTGTCACATCCTTCATGTTCGCAAGTTGGAGACACAACATCGATCATGCCATTGATCTTGTGGAGCACGCAGTAACGTCCTTTCTTTTGTCCCCGATTGTTGTATGACGGACGAGTGTCACATCCTTCATGTTCGCAAGTTGGAGACACAACATCGATCATGCCATTGATCTTGTGCTTCACGCAAAACCGTCCTTTCTTTTGTCCCCGCTTGTTGTATAACGGGTGAGTGTCACATCCTTCATGCTCGCAAGTTGGATGTTGGACATCGATCATGCCATCGAGCTTGTGGTCCACGCAGAAACGTCCTTTCTTTTGTCCCCGCTCGTTGTATGACGGGCGAGTGTCACATCCTTCATGTTTGCAAGGTGGATTCTTGACATCAATCATGCCATCGAGCTTGTGGAGCACGCAGTAACGTCCTTTCTTTTGTCCCCGTTTGTTGTATGACGGTTGAGTGTCACATCCTTCATATTCGCAAGGTGGATGTTGGACATCAATCATGTCATCGAGCTTGTGATCCACGCAGAAACGTCCTTTCTTTTGTCCCCGCTTGTTGTATAACGGGCGAGTGTCACATCCTTCATGCTCGCAAGGAGGATGTTGGACATCAATCATGCCATCGAGCTTGTGGTCCACGCAGAAACGTCCTTTCTTTTGTCCCCGCACGTTGTATGACGGGCGAGTGTCACATCCTTCATGCTCGCAAGGAGGATGTTGGACATCAATCATGCCATCGATCTTATGACTCTTGCAATAATTACCCCCTTTGCTTCCACGATAATTAAAGAGTGCGTATTTGACCGTACATTCCTTTTCCTTGCATTTTCCCATTTTTTTGGAAAATTTTCAAAAACTCCTTTGAGAATTTTTTGTCATTTTTTTTCACAATGGGTATTTTTTGTCGAAGGTCGATTTTTTTCTTATTTCAACAAAAATGCAGGCACAACAACAAGAAGACGATGCGATACCGTCCATGACTCTCAATGATATAGAAGTATTTTTGCTTCTACCAAAAATACAATTTGAAACAAATTGTATTTTTGCGTCTACGGTATCCCACAATTCAGGTATTTTCTATGGTTATTTTCTCTTGCTTTTGCTTTTGCGGTTTTTCTTTTTGTGACCCGAGCCACTCTTACCTCCCATTCTTTCTATGATCTGATCTGCCCCCGCTGTCCAATCATTATCATCATCACGCACCGCCTCTCCTCCACTGGTGGTCTCATGACTTAATTCCCATTTCATCGGATCCCACCCCCGTTTTTGAAATGTTTGAATTATTTCCGATTTATGTTGGCTGATATGCTCGTGGAATCTACAACAATACTCTTTATTACGTTTGCGTAGATTTATGCCACATAGTTTGCATGGTGCACCTGAAAACTCAGCCCATTCTTTCACAGATGGTAATTCGTCCCGCCACATAATCCCCGCAATATGAATGGGCGGCATATCGATCACCATACTATCTCCAATTTTGATCACACAAGGACATGGCACTCGTTCGCTCAATATGATTTCATCCGTTGCAAATCCACTCATGCCAAAATTTGGAAATTTTACGACCTCTTCTTTACTCGCTGGGCGTACGATCATCATTTCGTCTGTCGGTGCGTTCTTAGACATGTACATCGTAATAGCATTCATGTGATGACTCTGACAATATCGATTCATCTCATAAAACATTTCTAATCTATTGTCATCATTTTCTCGCTTGACATCGTTCACCATGGTTTTTGATTTATGATCTTACCAAAGACAAGGGCTTTTCATTTTTTTTTAAATTTTGGGAATTATTACTTACCGTAGATACCTATTTACTTTCATTTCACTTGAGAGTTGTATTCATGGGATCTGACAGTCGTCAGATTCTGGCATACGAAAGTTTTTATTGTACCAAGGTACGAAAAACACGGAGATGATCGTATCCCACAGTTTTTATTATACATTCTCATGACGCTGTACAAAGTGGGAGAGGATTCAGTACGAACCATGCTTCAACAAACCTTTTTTAGTCCTTCTTCGACCTATTATCCCGTTTCCCACCCTTCTTTCTGGACTCTTGTCAAGCTCTTGCATGTCAAGAACGAGACAGAGATCTAATCAAACAATCTTTAACATCCCAAGAAATAAATCTAAAATAATGATTGTAAGATTGCAAAAAAATACGCAACATGAATTATCCCCTTCTTGCAGATGCAATATGGGTGACGGGTCATGTGATATCTGCGCTTGCGGTGGTCGTCAATCATTATCATTTCTATCTTGGGGTCACGTTTGGTGTGACCAGTCAATTGCTAATTATCATTTCACGACCGATTGGGAGGATGAAAAGTGATGATTTTTGAAAGAGCGGAGTCTTAATTTAGTTGGAGGTCAGGGTAGGGGTGAGGTCGGGGGTGCCGGTGGGAGTGGAGCCGGGGGTGGGGGAGGTACCGAAGATGGTGGCATCGTGGATACCCTCGTAGATGTCTTGGAAGTACTCACCGGAGAGATACATGCTCTGGAAAAGAGCGGTTTGCGCGGCGAGGTACTCGTCGTACTGGGAAGGCATCACGACGAACGCACTGATGGCGAGCGACTCGCGTTGTCTCTGGGAGGTGCTCTCCAGAGTGGTGCTGTAGGAGGACTGCTCGGTGGCCTGTTGGGCGACATAGGAAAGGTACACCTGGATACCGGAGAGACCGGCGAGGGTCCAGGAGGGGACGCTGTTCACTTGGGTGTTGACACTGTTGGCGATGTTGTTGAACGCCACGGAGAGGTTGGCGGCGAGTTGGAGAAGGATCTCTTGATCTCCGGCAGCAAGATTCACAATGCTGGTAGGACTGCTGGTTTGAGAGCCGAGGAGCCAGTCACCAGTGTCCTTGGCATCGTTGTTCTGGACAAGGGAGTAGCCGAAAACGACCATAAGGGTCTGGACGCTATCGGCGAGCTGGTTGAAGGCGAGGTTGCTCCTGTTGAGGTGGTAGAGAAGGTTGTCGTTACCCTGGGCGGTGATGGTCGCCTGGTTACCGAGGGTGTACACCTGGGCGAGGGCGTTGGCCTCGGTGATCAGGCTGGCAGCGTTGGTGCTCACGGTTTCCAGGGTGGTGTAAAGATTGGTGCCGTTGTAAGAATCGATCAGGGTAGTCCACGAGGTAGGATAGGTAGGGTTAGTCTCGGCGGACACCATGGCTTGCATCGTCGCGTTGACGGCGGTGTGGATGGGAGTCGCGTAGGAAAGAAACACAGAGGAAGCGATTTTTTGGAAACCAATGTTAAGACATTGGTTGCTGAGGTTTAAAACAGTGGATCCGGACATTTTCTTCTCGATATATATATCTATCCTATAACAAGATTAATTTTCGTTCTGAAAAAAAAAAGCACTTTCTTGAATTAAAAACACCATGACTACGACCGCATCCTATCTCGTCCGCATCCATTATCAATTTGCTCCCTTCTACACGAATCTGCAATCCATTCTTCTTCCCTGGACGGAGCTTTCTTCTGATTCACTTTTACTACTGCTGGAGGATTGTGTCGAGATGCAATCTTTGATACAACCTTTACAGGCTCAGATCACGCTCGCCCAGTCCTTGCTCCCCTTGGTCCAGAAATTAATCACGATCGAGACCGCATTCACGGATCAGTTTACCATTCTATCTTCATGGCAAAGCGGTAACACGCTGGATCCTTTTTTTGATCATTGGACGACCCTGTTTACCTTTATGCGCAACACCGTATTGACAACTCAAAATTATCTGGATACCAACACGCTCATTAATTTTAGTCCACAGAGCATCGATATCTATACCGACTTTGTGCAATTTATAGTCCAATCCCTCTCTTCCCATTCTTTACAATACCCGGATCCTAATACTAACACCCCTCTGACATCTTTATCCTCCACCGTCCACGATTTTTGCAAAACCTATGAGACCCTACAGACGAATTTTCCACTCTATCCACCCTTGCTACAAAGATCACTCGTGACCAATATCGCGGGTAAGCGACCTTTTCTTTATTCAGATTCTATAGAAAATGTTCAGATGCTGGCGATCCTTCAGCAATGCTTAGACACCATTTCTGTTCTCCAAGACCAGTGGAAATCAATTCTGTCAGGCCTTGTTTCTCCGTACGTCCAGAACTAATACCGGTAGGGGCTTACGGTCCATCATAATTTTGGTCCGTGCGATGACAATCCATTGTTCCCCGCCCTTGGCGCGTCGTGACCATGCGACGGCGGGAAGCAGGAATCCCAGTGCTTCAGGATCCAACAAGGTTTCTTCGGACAATAAAAGATAAAATTTGCCATAATCGGTCACGGGAATAAACAGCTCGCGTAGAGAAGAAAGATTATTTCGAGGATAATAGACGGTGAACGAGGGGGAACAGGATTTTCTCGAGGTGGAATCACTCCCCGTAAAACAAGGTAATCTTTTCACGAGCGAGAGTGGTCGTGAATACCATAGATGGATGATTTCTTTCTGTGTATAAACGGGCTTGCAGATAGGCGTCGGAGAAGGCACAGTAGGGGAGGAATCGGCGAGAAATAAAGGTCCACAACTCCCATAAAAGGTTTGGAACATGTTGAGAAGAGCGCCTTGAAAGACTCCGGGGTTGGCCTCTTTTGGTACGCATCGACTTGATAGATTACCACCACCATTACCATTGCCACCACCATTACCATTACCATTGCCACCTGTGGCACCACCGTAGGTACCCACTGAGATGGTTCCCGAGCCAAAATTGACAATAGAATTATTAATGTTGGTAAGACCACCATTACTGCCTGGGCCTCCATGCAAAGCCACGATAAAATCAAACGAGGAGATGGCGGATTTAAATTGAAGGACCAACTGATTTAATGCCGTGTTTTCGTCCAAGGTAATGACCTTGCCAACGGCATCTCGTAGCGCCATATATTTCTTGAGAGAAGATACGATTCCTCCCACACTCACAGACGCCTGTTGCAGTTCCTTGAAGATATCCAGAATATTATAATCCTGAACCTGGTAGGTCTGTACATAATAAGACAAGGTATTCGACAGCGTTGTAAAAAATTGCAAGAATAGATCCAAAAAAGACAAGAGATCAATATTTTCTTGATCGGACAACCCGTAAAAAGGAATATCCAATGAAATGGCCGTTAACAGTGTCTGAAAATAATAATTCGCGAAACCAAGCTTGATCGTGGTAATATCAGACGCCAATACCTCCTGCTGTACCGTAGGAATCGGCTCCTTATACGAGGAATGGATAAATAGAGAAGGAGGATTGCTGGAAGATAATTGCGCAAGAAAATGATAAAGAATCATACCCTCCACTTCATAAGATGCCACGATGGGAGTAGGAGTAGCAGAGGAGGACATAAAGATCAACTCAAAGACGTGCTCTATGAATAGCAATCTTTTTTTTTTTTAATTACCCAAATCTTATATCTATCGAACCTACTCCAACATTCCATAAGCAGAGCAGAGCGTTGACCGGTTTCAATTTCTTATAAGATAAGAATTGTTAAAAAATAATTACAATAAAATGAGTCAACAGCAATTATTCCGTGGTGCAATGGGTGTAATTTTTGCATTAAAAGATACCGATACAAAACAAGTAAAAAGAGTCCGTAAACGAAGTTTGTCTAAGCAACGACAACAAGATACAAAATATCAATTGGAAAGCATGCGACAAGCGCGTAGAGTTGCACCCGATTACACTCCACAACTTTATAACCAACAAATGGCACACGACCAAAAGGGAAATTATTTTGATATGCAGTACTTGGCAGCAAAAGATGGTTGGATTCCTCTGAATCAAATTCGTCGCACAGACTATTCTCAAGAGCTTAAAGATGAATGGATACATCATTTAAAAATTGTAGTAGGACTTCTTCACGAAGCGGGATATGTCCATCGAGATATTAAACCTGCAAATATTATGGTCAATACGGATGGTCGTCTCAAACTTATTGATTATGGACTTGCGTGCAATAATAATCCCCATAGTGCAAATTTCTGTGGTCACGAAGATGGAATTGCTGGCACCGGTGGTTTCATGTCACAAGAAATGATGCAAAAAGTTCGACGCCATAGAGATGCCGATTTTGAATCTTATAAACGAAACGATTTATTTGTTGTCGCAATGATGGAAAATTGGCTAAAAGGTGGCAAAAATAGAAATCAACAAGGATACTTGTTAAGTCAAGCTCAATAAAAAATTTTTTTTCAATCGGAAAAAAAAAATAAAATAATTCAACAAAAATGATTTTCTCTTTCTTACTATTTTCAATTTTAATAATCATTCTTGTTTTCTGTATACTAATTTTGATCAAGTATCAAGAACAGGAAGAAGATTATGAGCAGGTGGATTGTTCAAAATATGGCGCTTCCGATTGTGATAATGCAAAAGGTCCTAATGGTGAACTCCTTGGATGTGCATATACTGGAGCACCACCGCAGGGGCAGTGTGTATATATGGGTTAGGTTCAATCACTTGGCAAGATACAACTTTTTCTCGACGGCAAATTGGAGGAGTTCTCCCACTTCTTTCTGAAGATCGCGCACGGGTTCCAGAATAAACTCCTCATTGTCGGGATGCAGTACGACAAGCGTCAGGGATTGGACCTTTTTCCCATATTTCTGCTCCAGGATGAACTTGTAGATGTTAAGCTGAAGGCTGTAATGATTGTACTTGCAATCCTCCAGTCGATGCACCGGAGGGAATCCCGATTGATAAGGATTTGATTTCTTGAGCTCGGCTGTGCGTTTCCAATCATAAATATGAAGATCACCCGTCTTTGGATCGATAAATACCATATCGATGCTTCCCGCGATGTGAAAATCCTCGTAAAACACGATCCATTCGGTCCGATAGGGTTCCAGACCGGTATTTGCCAAACGATGCTTCTCAAACTCCATAAACTGTGCAAAGCCCTTCTCAATAGAAGGATCGACAGAAAAATTCACACCATTGTAATGATTCTCGATGGTGTTGTGCAATAGCGTGCCCAGACTGGCAGCGCTTTCCGCCTTGTCGCTCCAAAGTTTCTGGATCTCCGGCTTGGTCATGCCAAAATATTTGCTGTCTTTCCAATTGGCCCCCTTCATCATCTTGTTGATGATGTGATCGCTGTCAAACTTGGGAAAGAACTCCTTGATGATGGTGGTCACGGAGATGTAGTCGTCCATGCCATCAACGCTGTACTTGTGATGCTTGACATCAAAGGAAACACGGGAATCACGCTCGTGACCGTTTTTATGCTCCAATAATGTACTCGTCATAATAATTATTCTTAATCGTTCCCAACAAGATTCTTTTTGGGAGGATTCATTTTTTTTTTTAAAAGTAGACAAACACCCATCATGAACCGCCTGGATAAAAAACTCGAGATTTCTTATTAAATCATATTTCTTGGAAGATGACGATAACATTCTTCGATTTGTTGCATGTCGTGTTCGGACGGTAACATGGAAAAAGAAAAAAAAGGTGTGGCTAAAAATTTCCATCGTTTCAGGCGATCAAAAAGAGTCCATCCAAATTCGTAATCGTCTTCCAGACCCGCCTTGATCGCGACACGTAATGTGACATAATTAGCGTGTGCTTCCATCTGACACCATGGAAGAGATTTATAGTAAGGGGATGTCGCCTGCCAGGCATGAGTCATCTCATGGATAAGCACCAAGAGGAACATGCGTACGGATCGATGAAGATCCCAGTCGGGGATAAATACCCATCGTATCATCCAAGGAATGGAGTTGCGAACATCCAGTGGATTCTTGATCTGGATACGATGTTCTCTTGAATCATAACGAGCCGCCTCACGAAAGGTGTCCGTATCTGATACCAAAACAATATCGACGGTCGTCAGAACATGATGTCCACTCGGAGGAAGAAAGGGTACCATGGTGGTGGCACAGAATCGGACAAGGATCTTTTTATTTTTTGGAGAGAGCCTCGCTGTACCGGTTAATATACGAGTAATTAAGGATAATACCGCATCAAGAGATATCATTTTATAGTTGGGTAATAAAAGAAGAATTTGGTGATGTTGGAGAAGTTTACAAAAATTTAAAACGATTTATTTTCAAATTTTAACCTTTTACTTTCTTATAGATCCATTTCAAAAATTTCTCGATCTTCCTGGATCTGTTGATAAATGTCATTTCTCATCGAGGAACGACTTTCTCGCATGACCCGGGTTAGATTTCGATTGTAAACACGGTCATCTTCACGTTGCTGTAGTTTTCGAAGGCGACGAAGACGTCGTCGCATCGTACGGGAATCAATGTAGGCTTCATCAAGAGTGGCGGAAAGAGGTAGTGAGGCCGGTCTCCATTCACGTGAAGGAGAAGGAGTAAGGGTGGACTCGGCTTCATAACTAATCGCCATACGTGGCTTTTCTGGAAGATCGGGGATCCGTGCTCGACAGAAAGGACATAAGGGAGTTGTTAACAGTTGGACGCATCGAAGACAGAGGATATTATTTTTACAACAAGTCAGGGGAAAGATATCCTCCACCCGAGTGTAATTGTAATAACAGATACCGCAATCCATCCCCTCTTTATTAAAAGGAATGGTAAAAAAATAATATAGAGATGGATGATGGAATTGGTGTATTCCTCTCAATAAAATGAAAAATAAAAATTTTATTTTTCTCCCAAAAAAAAAAAAAGTTTTTTTCAATCCCATTGTTTTGAAAATTTTGTTGGGGTTGGGGATGAGGTTGGTGATGTCCACATGTTATATTTTGATATTTGTGTAGGAAAGAAAAGTTGAGGGTAAGGTTGTAAAGAAGAGATTGGTTTTTTTTTTAAATACATTTGTTTGAAATGTCGTTTAATCGCTTGTATTCCTTTTCTATTATCATCATTTGCAAAATAGTCTTCTAAAATTTGAACCACTTGGCTTGGTCCTGAAATTTTGAATCCGATAAATTCTGTTGAAAATTTCCTTGAAAACGGAACGATTGGAAGAATATCAAATTCTGCTTCGAATGTATCTTTTACATAGTCCATAATATAGAGTAGGGATTCAGAAATGACTCGGGTTCTCAAAAAGTCGTTGGGAATACTTTGTAAGAATTGATACGTGAACGGAATATGGATAAACACTTTACGATTTGTTGGAAAGTCTACCTGTGGAATATATCGAACGTATTTTGAATCCATTTTAGAGATCGTCTAAATAGTTTTCTTTTTGAAAAAAAAAAAAATTTTTTGGGGGAGGCGTGTTAGATCCCTCTTGTTTGCAGGGAGCCCTGATCGATGTAAGGAGCGCGATTATAAAGACTGTTGACACCCAGCGGTGTGGAACTTACCCTTGGTAGACCCGTGTATCCACCAAACCAATACGTCTTGAGATCATCAATGTTGCGAAGCACAGGCGCTGCCACAGGAAATCGTCCCGTCACCACGACATTGGGATATTTGTAATTATACGGACCCAATCGTGGATCTCCTCCTCCAAGAAGGGCAAGATAAATGGCACGGGCACCATCGGTATTTAGATTATTGAAACTCATTCTCTATCTTTCCTCCAAGATTATTTAATTAATCTTCATCCTCCATCGATTCTTTTTTATAGACGCGATATTCCAGACCGTCATGGATCCATTGGTCTACCATTTCATCAAAGATGGCTTCAAGAAGCAAATGATCGGTTATCTTTGTGTTTGAAATGTCGACGATGCTTGGATAGGGATCATTATTACGAGGAAATTCCTCGCACTCTTCGATGATCAGAAGAGTGCCTTTGGGTTTCAGGATGCGATACATTTCTTCTATATGACGTTCTTTGTTTTTCAGACCAGGGAGGGAACACTTGATCTGGATCAAGTCTACAGAATCTTTGGGAATGCGCATCTCCGGTATCGTTCCATGATAAAAAGACACCAGAGGAGAGTGAAGACGACGTGCAATAGCAACATGGACGGGATTCGGATCAATGCCAACCACGCGGAGCAGATCGATGTGACGAGATCCCGACACCATCATTTCTCGTGTCGAGTTTCCAATCCCACAGCAATAATCCAAATACAACACCTCACCAAATTTCTTGTGATAGAGTCCACGGTCCATCAACAACGGACCCTGGAACGCCGTTGCCGCAAAAGAAAAAAAAGGTAGCCACTTCATTCTTTTTTTTCTTGTTAAACAATCCATTGTTCTTTTTCCATCAATTTTTTTTTTGTTTTTTTTATTAATTTTATAAAAAAAGCAACTGCTAATCAACCTTTTTATAAAAAAAATGGATCAAATAGAAATAAAGGAAAAGGCAAATGCCGTCATGCGTCGTGAAATTTCAAATTTAAGTTTAAGCAAGGATCTTCCGTTTCAAGTGCTTGAATTCAATACTGACGAGCAATATGTGATTGTACGGTTGCATTTATCTCCCAATAGTATGCACTATAATGACGAGAACCCCTATTTCGATATTCGATTCAGTTACCCAAATCGATATCCAATCAAGGCGGCTACTGTTCAATTTATTGGTGCTCGTATTCCTTATCATCCCCAAGTCGATGATGATGGAAATATGACGATGACTGCGTTTTTGCCAGATCCTCTTATTAATAGTCGTCTTCAAAGAGTATTATTGCACATATGGGTCATGCTCGACGATCCTCTTTTCATTCCCTGTGGAGATGAGTCTCAAAAAAAACTATTTCAGAATGATCCGGATCAATTCCGTAGAAGAGTCGCACGAATATCTTATCAGAAACAATTGTTTTTGGAGGCGATGCGGAGGTTGCATCCCTCTGGAGACGCCACCCTGACCGCTCCCCCTGATGGTCAAGACCAAGATCCATTGATTGCGACCGTTGGCAAGATTATCAGCCTACCGGATTGTATCGCTCGGCAATTATGGGATTTGACGGCGGTTGATCGATTTAGCATACGATATGCGACCACAAAATATAAAGAGCTCCAACTCTATTTATGTTGCGCACGTGTCCTGGATCGCTATCGCGATCACCATGAAACAATTCTATCCGTGCTCGAGGAACTCCGAGAACAGATACCTTTTTCTGTATACGGATCGTTGATAACCCGATATACATAATTAGTTCCTTATCAAATGCTTCTTGTTTGGTACCAAATCTTTACATTACCTGGAACAAAGAAGAGAGCAATTTTTAATCGGTGTAAAAAAAATTATGTAGATGATTTCTAAAATTAATCATCACACAGACACTTCTATGAAAAAGATCAGAATCGGATGCATCATCACTCCCTATTTTGATGAAGAGATTTCCAAAGAAGAACTTATTGACATTGATAAGAAACAAAGGCCCTGGTTGACCAACGTGCCCTCTGAATATACTATTGAACACAAGAATAAATCCTGGGTTTCGTACGATATATCTATCCTCTTGTATCTCCAGAATATTTATGGCACACAGTATGATTTTATCCCCATTATGGGAAATGACAAGAATATCTACAAAGAGGTACAGTCTTGCAGCATGGTTTTCCTATTGATTTTTGACAAGCTCGAGGCGTATCATGTCCTGAGCAAACAGGAGTATCAACGCATCGAAAATGTTTTTTCCCGGGACAACATCTTTCCTCCCGCTGCGTTTCAGATGCTAATTAATTACAAGAACGAGTATTATGAATATCTGAAAGAAAAGAATGTATCCGTATTGCCTATGATGGTAGTCAAATCGGAGGAAATAAAAGAGGATAGAGAAGAGATTATTGAAAAGTTATCCGCGCTTCCCAAAGGCGATGACGGTAAGATTATTGGAAAGCCGATCTTTGGTCAAGAATCCATCGATTTTGAAATCTTTGAGAAAGACCGTATGTATAAAATTAACAAATATCTGGAAAGGATCGCGTCGTTGTATGAGGGATGTATCTTTCAACCGTACATCAAGGCCCTGCAGACTAATGGGGAGTGGCGTGTCTTTTTTATCGGAAATCAATTCGTGTACATGGT
>Ga0214919_10004911_pt1 | contig 19238 bp, 20 predicted proteins | sample LL1503_MetaG_FD_177994 | JGI IMG/M metagenome (GOLD analysis project Ga0214919, IMG submission 177994) | Freshwater microbial communities from Lake Lanier, Atlanta, Georgia, United States - LL-1503 | ecosystem: Environmental > Aquatic > Freshwater > Lake | place: USA: Georgia | collected...
ATTAAGATCGCTGGTTTTTTTAACAAGGCTCTTCGCTTGGTTTTCTGTTATTTCAGTTAGACCCTGCAAGCTCAGCGCATTTCGGAATTTACCCAAGGCCTCAGCGGATGATTCAGAGAGGTTCGCTAGACCGTTTAGGTGCAGTCCCTGGCCCCTGTATTTACCCAGTGCCTCTGCAGATGATTCAGAGAGACTAGTCAGGCCGTTAAGAAAAAGGTTGGGCCCCTTATGCCTTGCAAGTATTTGAGCAACAGAATCCGATATTTTTAAAAGTCCATTCAGGGAGATGGTATCTACGTGCCGAGCTAAAAAGCCCGCAGATTTTTCACTCAGTTCACATAGGCCATCTAGCTGCAAACCACAGCTATTATCTTTCTTTGAGATGATTTTAGCGGCCTCATCTTCAAGATAATGAAACGTTGCCAGATCCACCGAAAACCTTGCTCTGAAGTATTTTTCAGCAAGCTCTTTGGTAAGAGTTTTAACCTCTTGAACCTCAGATTCCATTAGCTGTTTGCTTTCATGGATTTTTAGTGCTGCTCGCAAACCAGAAACTTAAGCTTTCTTTTTCCCGCCAGTCTTTTTCATGGCTTTTTCATCAACTCTTTTCGCCTTAGCTGCGAGAAACCTTTCGCGAAGTGTACGGATATACAAAGTCCCCCCATCCCTATGATAGGAAATCAACGCTTCCAAGCCTGTTTCTGATATTTTGCGAAGGTTGGTCAGTGAGAGGGCATTGTGCTGAGTAAGTCCAAGAATGGCCTTGTCGGAAAGTTCCACAATGCCATCGAGATCAAGACACCTTGCTCTACACATTCCTAAACGGTGAGCAGCAGATTCTGAAATAGTTCTTAAATTGCGGAGAATAAGGTTATTTCCTGTCCGCTTCGAAAGGAGGCTCGCCTGATGCTCAGAAAGCTCTGTGAGCCCCAGGCTTAGAGAGCGTTTAAATCTAGCGAGTGTTTTAACAGCGGAATCAGAGATTTTTCTAATTCCGTCAAAATAAAGCACGCTGCCACGATATTTGCAAAGAATCGTTGCCAAGGAGTCCGTTATCGCCTGAAGGCCGTTAAGGTATAGCCCTGATTCGTGAGGCAGTAGAGCTCTTGCCGCTTTGTCAGGCAGACTTTTTAGGCCGTTTAACTCTAAGGCGCTTGGAAATCCTGCTAAAATCTGTGCTGCGTCCTCTTCCAGTTCCAAATACTTACTTAAATCGGCGGAATCCGCCTTTTCCAGGAGCTTTTGGGCTATTTCTTTCGTCAATATTTTACCCATGGCTAATTCACTTCATATCCATTTGGCTTGGTCTTCTTGGGTAATAACTCACTTCTTCTTATTAGATGTAGAGGTTTTGGCTTTTTTTGGAGGAGCTTTGTCTTCCTTCAAGATGGCCCAGAAGCCCTCATCGAGACTTCCTATCGAAAGAACTTTTGCAACCTTTTCATAATTTACCGCATAATCGGCATCGGAATTTTTTTCGTAATCCCGAAAGTCTTCGTGAAAATCAAAATACTGAATGGTGCCATCGTCAAAAAGCAAGACTATGCCCGGCCCCCCCATCCCTCCTACACGCGCCGCTTGACTCACCTTTTTTTTCAGAGATCCGAATTCCCGATCAATGATTTGGCGGTTACGGTCGATCCCCACTACTTTCCCGTTTTGCTGGATTGCCAAGGATAAGTGGCTGGTAAAAACTACATCCCTAACTTTCTGCAAGCCTTTAGGTAACTCAAGACAGGCATCTCCGTCTCGGTACACTGCCCAGGGAATTAATTCTCCGCTTTTTGTAAAACCTACGGCATTGCGTATCCGATCAACGTCCTTAAGTTTCGTAGGATGCTTGGTGGTTATGTAATCATTAAGTTCAGAATTTTTTTTATTACCCCAGCTCACCACTTTCCCCTCAAACGTGACCGCATGCATACCACCGGCTTGATCAATATCGATGTCTTTGATTCCCTGAAGTCGGCCGTTTGGAAAGCTAAGTTCTTTGTCCTTTTTCCATTTCTCGTCACCCCAGACAAAAGCCTCCCCATCTTCGCGAAGGGCAAGGAAGTAGTGAAAGCCTGATGCGATTTTTACGATTCTTTCAACCTCCGGCGGAGGAGTAAGCATCAAAGACTTGCTATCATAGTTTGCGTCTGCGTCTTCATCGCTGCAAGCCCATGAAGCCACGGTGCCATCTGCGAAAAGAATACAGTTCTCCGCATATTGGGCGACATCCGCCGATTTTGAGGTATTTCCCAACCGGCAGCTCCCTTTAAATACTTTCTGAGGTAACTGCCATTTGGGCGCTTCACTACAAACAACCAGTCGACCTGCAGGTGGGCGCGTAATCATGGGTTAATTCTTGATTTTTATAAACTTGGCCCAGTCTTGGCAACATATTTTCAGTTATAGTTGTTTTTATTTGGCACATTCGCCTATGGAAGATAATCGGCTATCCTTTGGCATTTTAGATGGTGTTTCCTAAGATATAGATCATTTATCCGCTTTTTTGTGCTGGAATATTGCACAGGCTACGCTTCATTATTATTACCCAAATGCCTGCCATTACTTTCACCTTCGGGGGAAAAACAGTTTCCTGTGAACTTGCCCGCAAGGTCACCAAGGATGACCTCTACGGAACGCTAAAAAAACTGACCATCAAAGGAACCGAGGTCCTTTCCCGCGGCTACCTGACAGCGGATGGCCGGTGCGTACCTGCATCAGCTATTTCGAATAGTCGCTTGGATCCGGAAGGTTCCCCCGTCGACAAGGAGGAGATCCTTTACGACGGAACTTCCCGTGAGCCACTCCCCTCCTCTTTCGAGGAAGCTGCCCCTTTGGAAACAGCACCACTTAAGGCACTGGCCAGTTTTTGTGTCACCGACGTGTATCCCTTGGAAGGAGCCACTCTCAAGAAGGGCCTTTATTTGACTTGGTTTTCTTACCGTAAATCCCCCGAACGCAAGGAGGCCTTCGTTCTGGCCAAAGACGGTGGCACGTTCCTTTTGGTCGGCTACGCCAAGAACAGCCCTTTTGTAGGAAAGATCGTACCCTACGAACTTTTTGACGCGGAGAGTGCGACGGGCGGCGACGAGGAAGATGAAGAGATGAACTTTGCGATGATGTGATAACCCCATGACGACCACGATCCATCTTGAATACGAAGGCAAAGCGGCACGCCTTCCCCTACAATCCCCTAAACGCAATAAGGTCGCACCTGCCATCCAGCGCCGCACCACCGCAGGCGCCGTGAACAATGTTCGGATCTTTAACGCGGCACGCCGCGTGGATCCCAAATCCCTTTCACCTGAGGACGTAGCTTCAGGCGATCCAGAACTGGACCTTTCGATGGCAGGCACCTTGGCCGATTCCGATCTTCTTTCGACCGCGTTCGTCGACAAGGCCGGGACGGTGGTGCGGGATTTTGAGGAGATCGAAGTCGTGCTGAAACCAGATGGCACGGAAAAAGAACGCCGCCCACGTACTGACCGTTGTGCCAACGTCAACGACGTGCGCCCGATCAAAGTCGGGAAGTTCATGCCGGTAGAGGAGGCCCTGACCAGTTTTGTGTTTCGCGGTGTCTACCAAGTCGTGCACGAGGATGGCTTGGGGCACGAGTTCCTACGAGGTCTGGCTGAAAAGCTCGAGAAAGAGAAATCCGTCGCGGTGCTCGGTGCAGGCCAAAAAGGAAATCAGCCCCTCGTCCTAGTGGACGGCGGTAGCCCTTACCGAGCTTTTCTTTATGGGGAGTCCGCCAAAGAAGGCACCTACCGGCTTTTAATTCTTCTCTCCAACCAGGAACTGAAACTTCCCGCCTGAAGCCATGATTATCGATAAATCCAAGTTCGTGAAAAAGGCTGGGGATTATGCGATCGCCCAAACCGATGGGATCAACGATCCCCTGCTCCTTGGCACGGCAACGAAACACGAGGAGGCACTGAGCCGTTCCTTTAAAGCGCTGGCCCCGGTCGAAATCCCGAACCGCTTCGGCGGGGTCAAACGTCTGCACTGGTCGGAAAAATACGATGGCGAAGGCACGATGCTTTTCTACGATGAAAAGATTGAGACCGTTGCGTTTTCCGCCCCTTCCGGCCGTGCCCGCATCGGCATGAAAGCTCTCAAAGAGGCAGCAGCCGCTCTTAAATCCAAGGGCATCAAAAAGGCACTGTTGCGCGGCGAGATCTACCTGCCTACCGAAAAAGGAAAACCCCGTCCGAGTATCGCAGAGGTGACACGGGCATCATTTTCCACGGAGAAAGGAGCGGCCGACAAACTCCTATTGGCCTTTTACGACATTTTGATGCTAGACGGCAAGGATCTCCGAGATGACGGAGGCGGATTTGATGGGGAGTGGAAAAAACTCGGAGAGATTTTCGGGGATGACCATTCTTTGGCAGTGCACCGTGCGCGGGGTGGATGGTGCTCGGGTGACGAGCTTGGCAAAATATTGGATCAGGTGCTCGCCGAGGGTGGCGAAGGGATCGTGGTTCGGCATGAAAAGGAGCGTGACTACGCCAAGATCAAGCCCCGGCTGACGATTGATGCCGCTATCATGGGTTATGTTGAGGGCTCTTTTGAGGGAAAAATCGGCGTCCGCAATATCTTAGTCGGTCTAACGTACCCCACAAAAGGCGGTACGGTCATTTTCCAGACCTTGGCGAGGACCGGAATTGACGACAAGACGGCGGTGGAACTTTTGGAACGTCTCCGGGGCCTGAAGGTAGAAGCTAACCTGCTTTTAAACGACACGGACGGTCGCGAAGTGCACTTTGTGAAACCGGAGATCATCGTGGAGATCGAGGGCGAGGACTGGATCCGGAACCGGAGCGATGGGCGGTCTGTGCGCACCCAAACCTTTGCATGGGATGAAAAGAAGGGATCTTGGAGCTACGCGGGAATCGCAGACTGCCCTCGGATGATCTTCCCTACTTTCCGCAAGTTACGCGAGGACAAGAGCGTTAAGGACGGTGGAGCTAGAATTGCGCAAGCTCTAGAAGATGCTGTCCCGCCATCGAAGCCTTCCAAAGCCAAAGAAGCCGAAATAATCGAGCGACAGGTTTATCGAAAAGGTGGGGATGCTGTGCGCAAGTTTGTTCTGGCCAAGCGGGGCGGAGACGACGCCCTGCCCTACATTTTCTGCTTCACCGATTATTCCGCAGGCCGCAAGGACCCCCTCAAGGTCACCACCGAATATGCCTACACGGAAAAGCGTGCTCGCGCCCTGCTGGATGCCTCTTTGACTGAGAACGTGAAAAAAGGTTGGGAAAAGACTTAAGGGTATTATGAGCTCCAAAGCCGGAAAGGTTTTGACTGCCAAAATAGCCGAGGAAGCGATCGCCCAGGAGAAGTGCAAACTAAACAAATATACCGAGATCGAGGATGCAGCAGCAGAAGCACTCGCAAAATATGAAGGACCCATTGAGTTAAACGGGTTGCATCAACTTCCGGACTCCGCAGCAAAACACCTTGCTAGGCACAGGGCAGAATTGTGGCTATGCGGGTTATCTGAACTATCCGAGAGTACTGCCCCACTGATTTCAAAGCACGAGGGGGGATTATTTTTAAATGGCCTAAAAATGTTAACACTGAACTCTGCCCGTCAATTGATCCAGACCACTGGAATTCTCTCCTTGGACGGCCTTAAAGACCTTACGGATGAACTGGCGAAAGTTTTGGTGAAACACAGCGGTCCATTGTCTCTTCGCGGGCTTGCCCGGCTGCCTGAAGAAACTGCCACTATCCTATCAAAACATGAGGGCTCAAGAAAATGGTTACCCCAGCTCCCCATGTCCTACAAAGACCACGGCCGAAATGGGGGGCTTTTTCTCGATGGGTTGAAAACATTAACTTTAGAATCTGCCCGTGCATTAACTAAGCATCAGGAATTCATTTCTTTAGGTGGCCTTAAAAGTGTCACCGAGGAAATATTTAATATATTTTGTCAGCGTGAAGGTGGAGCTTGGATTTGGGCGGCTGGAGTTTGGGCACCGTGTCTCTATGATATCAAAAAGGTTGCGGATGAAAAAGGTAATGACGAGCAGGAGTTTATTGTCGCACTCGACTTCGAATACTGTGACGTGAATTACGAAGGTTTTCGGATTATGGAAAGAGGCTGGATTCGAAGCCTTCTAGCGGCTCTTGAAACAAACTCAAAAATCGGAACCCCAAATATGCCTGGCTCATGGTACGAAGAGTTCGATATCGGGCTGCTCAAATATTGCTTTAAAATACATTCTCCTTGGCCCTCGGAAATCAATGCGATGCGTGAACTTTTCGGTGATTGTGTGGGCGAGACTTCACTATTTAGCAAAGTGCTGGATCACGTGCCCAGCAGCGATAAGAACGATCAAGAGGAATCATAGGAGGTTGCCTCCATGAGTACCGACACCGACTACGTCATCACGATCAAGGGCAAGGATGCTGCGCTGCGAAAAGCTGCGGCTGATTATATCGAGCTTCTCCTGAATCCATGGACTCCCCAACGGGACAACAAAAAGACGCTCATCCGGATTGATGTTTTTCGGAATGAGTCCAATAGCAGAGGATTTCTCACCCCCTCCTCCCTTTGTAAAGAGGCAGCAGAGCTTTTCCCAGGTATAAACGTAAGCTTTGAAAGCAAGAACGAGTACGGAAACACGGAAGAGGGCCAGTGGATTGAGGAGGGTTCCGCTCCAAAAGACATCAACACAACGGTAGCTACCAAGGCGCTGGAACGCATCAACGCGGAAGTGGAATCACTTAAGAGCCGAGTTGACTGGCTTACTCCCTTGGCAAAATGGGCCGCCTCTAATAAGGTTCCAAGGAAAGTCTTAAAGCAGATAAAGGAATCTCTAGATGGAGCCAAGGCCGCCAAAAAAGAACTTGCCGAAAAAGAAGTGTCGGAGAAAAGGCTCAAGATCGAAAGGGAAACCAAGAATGCTTTAGCTTTGGAGGCTGCCACCCGTTGGAGCTTTCACCCAGTCCTCACAACCGAAAACAGGAAGATCGGCACATTAGGAGATCCACAAATATGGAAATGGAAATTCACGCGCTCAAAGGGCTCGTGGGCCCCATGCGAATCGACTGATGTGGATGAGTGTATTGACGAGGCGATTCGACAGAAGTGCACCTCGGTCTGTATTGGCTTTCCTATTTCGTTGGAGTCCAGCTTAGTACAGAAGTTCCTGGAAACTCAGCTTTATGATGTGATCGACGAGGAAAGCCCCTTTGCTTTTCTCCAAACACCTGGAAGATTCCGTGGTCTCGGTGTAGCTATTCACAAATATAAAGACACCTTCTATGCCCTTCTATCGCCCGAAGACACAGACCAGTCTCAACTTAACCTTCCCATAAAAGACCAACTCCAACGCTCCTCGGTTCTTGAGAATAGTGGTATTTTTCAGGTCTTGGACGACAAGACCATATTAAGAAACAAAGGTCCGGGAGCTTTTAAGTCAGAGATCAGGTCAGATTGTCTGGCCTGCAATGGCCCCCATGTTTTTCTGGCGACCGACAATTCCTCGAGGGAAGGCACCCCTTCTGGCCGAATATATTGTCTTTCTCAAGCAGGGGGTGAACTTATTTGGTCATCTGATTATCGGTTCCATGTCTGCGTGAACCTTATCGTTTTAAATTCCTCAAATATCATCGCCTTGGTTGGGACAGAAGGATCCCCATTCTTGATATGCCTGAATGCTGCCACGGGTGTGGAACGGTGGCGAAAGCCCTTAAAGAAAGACATCGGCCCATCGTTTCGGTTGGCAGGCTCTGGAGATACGGTGTTCTTGTTGAGTTATAGTAAAACTCCGGTACGCGTTGGGGAACCAGGATCAACATCCGAAACCTATGAAACGCAGCCAGCCCGACTTTTTTGGATAAAGGTAAGCACGGGAGAAATACTTCTAGAAAAGCCATTGCCAAAAGAAGATTGGCCGGAGCCAGAGTTGGCCCTAGATGGCAAAAGAATATATGTGGCAGGCAAAACCTGGGTTACTGCTTTAACCCATGACGGCACAGAGGCCTGGAAGGTTTATTTACCAAAAGCCGATCGGTGCCAGGTCGTTCTTACGGGAACCGGAAAGGCCTTGCTATCCCGTGGAGATGAAGGAATCACCTGCATAAATTGCGAGACTGGGGCCACCATCTGGAATTCTCAGGATCGTAAAGTTTGGGGTGCCTTGGTCGGTGATAATAATACTGCCTTCCTTACTGGTGACAATTGTTGTATGGCACGAAATGCCAATGATGGTTCTTTGCTCTGGCAGAAGTGTTTAAACAGCGATCCGAGCAGATTTTGTGAAACCCCAATACTAGTAAACGATAAGGTTTTCGTTATCGATACTCATAAGGACGACATTCTTAAGTGGTTTGATGTCACCTCGGGGACTGAGTTGGGAGAGATTTGTTTTGATGCAAGGTCCGAAATAATTCCAACGCAAAATGGGGCTTGGGTGGCAGCAGAAAAGATATGGCTTGGATCGACAGGAGCTGGAACACAAGTCGTTTGCCTTAATTCAGGAGTCGGCCCCCCTCAAGGGCCTTGGCCAATGAAGTATCAGGGAGAAGGAAGAGCCTCTTTTTTACCAGATTACTAAAATCACACTAACTCCTCCTCTATGAGCACCGACACCGACTACGTTATTACAATCAAGGGCAAGGATGCGGCCCTGCGCAAGGCAGCAGCCGATTATATTGAGCTGCTCCTAAAACCATGGACACCTCAACGGAATAACAAAAAGACGCTCATACGAATTGATGTTTTTCGCAACGAGTCCAATGCCCGCGGCCTTCTCGCTCCGTCTTCCCTTTGCGAGGATGCAGCCAAGCTTTTTCCCGGCACAGACGTAAGCTTTAAGAGCAAAAACGAGTACGGAAACACGGAAGATGGTCAGTGGAATGAAGAAGGCGAACCACCAAAAGACCCTAATTCGACGGTAGCATTGAAGGTACTGGAGCGAATCCAGTCCGATGTGGAGAGCCTCGAGAACCGAGCGGACTGGCTTATCCCTTTGGCAGAATGGGCATCCTCAACGAAAACTGCTAAAAAAACAGTTGAGCTTATTGATCATGCCCTTGCCAATGCCGAAAATGCCAAGAAAGAGGTTACTGCCAAACTGGAAGATGAAGCAGAGCGGCAAAATCGAATGATAATTGAGGGAGTGGAGGCACTCGAGTCCGTCATACGCTGGAGCTTTCACCCTGTCCTAGCGGCCCAAAGCAGACCTGTCGGAAGGGTGGGCAAATCTATGCTCTGTCAGGCAGGCTATGGCATCCTCGATGAAGAAAAGAATATTTTAGGAGAAGTCTGGAGACCTTTAAAGACTTCAACTTCGGATGCCGCCCTTGGTGAAGATTGCCACGCGGTCGCACTTGGGTCCCCAATCATTCCGGACTCAAAAACAGCAGCAAAGTTTATCGAGAGCCAAGCTTATGATCCCACCAATTCTCTAGAAGGACCCCGTGTTTTTGTTCGGACAGGTAAGTGCATCCTTGGCGTGGGAGCTCACATCCGAAATGATGATGAAGCCTTTCTGTGGATCCATTCACGTGAATATCCATCAGACTCTCTCAAGTCGAACCTCCGTAAGTCCACCCAACTCGCAGAAAAGCTCGAGGGAGGAACTGTGGGCGAAATCATTGATGAAGTTGAGCTTTCCGGCGACAAACATCGTAGATCAAGCGGGAACTACCAACCCCAAAGATTTGGCCAAGAGATCACGTGTTCCTTGGCGGTAAGCAGTTCGCAGATATTTTTAGCAACCCGTGACGCTACAAACCAGAATCGACCATTCGGTCGAATCTTTTCTCTGGCCTTGGCCGACGGTGCTTTGGCTTGGACCTCCGAGCTTCGTTTTCATGACTGCAAAGAGCTCATAATCTCGGATCCATCAAGCCTTCTGGCCGTGATTACCATCGAAAAAGCCTATGTCTTGGTTTGCCTTGAAACATCCACTGGTCGGGAGCTTTGGCGGGCGGTATTAGAAACGCCCAAACGTCCCGACTTTCAATTGGCTGCATCAGGAGAGGTTGCGGTCCTGTTGTCCTACGATTCGGAGAAGGCCTCCCTATCCTGGTGGCGCATAAATTCGGGAGAAAATTTCATATTAAAGCAGTTGCCTGAGGAGGACTGGAATCAGCCAGGATTGGCAATAGACAGCACGCAGGTTTACGTCGGGAACAGCAACATATTGAAAGCTTTTAACCTTGAGGGGAAAGAAACCTGGACCTCTCTTTTGTCAAAGGGAGATTCATGGGACCCCTGCAAAATCGTCCTAACAGGAAAAGGCACGACTCTGATATGCCGTGGCCAGCGAGGGGTCAACTGCCTGGCATGCGAAACGGGTGCGACAATCTGGCAAGTTCAGGATGCCAACATCTGGGATGGCTTGGTTGGTACAAACGATCGGGCTTATTTTTCTACAGGCGAGGCGTACGAGGCCAGGAGTTGCCTCGATGGATCATTGCTCTGGCAGGCCAACCAGTTAGAAGGATCAGACTATAGCCGGAGGCCAGCGGTGGTGACGGATAAGGTATTTATTGGCGTCGCCATTAACCGCGAAACACTCAGTGGCTTTTTGGAGTGGTTTGATAAAGCGACCGGGGCGGCGTTGGGATCGGTATGTATTTCGACAAAATCCACAGTCATCATGACCCAAGATAGCTCGTTGGTGTGCGTAGGATCTTTTTGGATCGGGCCCGATCAGCTGATCTGCGCTGATTTGAATGTCGGATCCCCCCAAGGCCCCTGGCCGATGAGCCGGCAAGGAGAGGGTTGTGCCGCTTTCCTACCGACCGTTGAAAAAAGCGGCAACAAATAGTTTGTCAAAGCTTGAAAGAACAATGAGAACCTCTCCCCTCGCCGGGGCCCTCTCTCCAACCAAGATCATGGAATGGAAACTTGGTGAGACATTATCTATCCTCACAGAGCATATCTTCCGCATCGACGAGGCATTTTTTGAAGTGCTGGGAAAGACTCTTTAATTTTATTATGAAAAGAACCGAACAACCTATAGAGACAGCCATCTTTCAGAGCCGATGGCTTCTAGCCCCCTTCTACCTTGGCTTGGTAGCCTCACTTGGATTGCTTCTCGTGCAGTTCTGGAAGGAATTTTATCATCTTTTACCCAGCGTCTTAACGTTCAATTCCGAGCAGACGATTCTTGGCATCCTGGGACTCATTGATTTGTCACTAGTCGGGAATCTTCTCCTCATGGTTATCTTTTCCGGATACGAGAATTTCGTCTCAAAGATCGATGTCAAAACACACAAAGATAAACCCTATTGGATGGGGACGATTGATTTCAGCGGACTTAAGCTCAAATTAATGTCTTCCATCGTTGCCATCTCCGCCATTCAGTTGTTGCGCTGTTTCCTTGAGATTCATGAACTGACCACCGAGAAGCTTTTCTGGCGGATCGTTCTGCACCTTACTTTTGTCCTAAGCGGTCTTCTTTTGGCGCTGATGGATTTTATTGCCAGTCGGTCGTTCATCCACAAGAAGAGATAAAAGCTCTATTGTCGGCATTAGTTTCGTTGCTAAAAAAGGATCTGATGCGAATTCCATTCCATAAGACATGTATCAGGCTTTTGTTACTCCCCTTCTGCCTTACATGGTTTTTTGCGGCCCCGAAGGCTCTCTCCCAAGAGCGCATTCACACCATAAGGCCTCCTATCATGCCGGATGGGCAGCCTGTGGAGGTCCAAGTAGGCATCCAGTTCCTTAGTATTTATGCCATTGATTCGCGTTCCGAGAGCTTTGATGCGGATCTGTATTTCTGGGCGAATTGGAAGGATTCTCGGGCCCTAAAGCTTCTCCAAACCGAACCCATCGATCACGATATCATCTCCCGTGAAGCTGCTTGGGGTGGAGAACAGAAGCTCTGGAATCCCTATCTGGAAATGAACACCAGCTCTCTTGCCTCGCAGGAGCGAGAGGTGATCACGATTTATAAGAACGGGAAGGTTCAGTACGGAACCAGGGTTGTGGGCCAGTTCCGTCCCCCGGAAGGAACGATGAACTTCCGCATGTTTCCCTTCGACTCCCACCGATTGCAGGTCGAAGCATCTTCCTTTGTTTATAATTCCAGTGAGGTTGTTTTTCGACCTGACCAGGAACTGATTGAAGGCAACAAGATGTCCTCCGTGGCTGAAAGAGTAAGAATGCAGGAATGGAAGATCAAAGAATGCAACCTCATCAAACAGGATGAGTCCTTCATCGGCGATAACGCAGACGAAACTTTTTCCGTGCTCAAGTTTGAGCTCTATGTTGTCCGGAAATCATCCTACTACATTCTGCGCTGGATCGTCCCGCTGCTTTTAATTCTTTGCTTGGCATGGTTGGCGCTTTTCACCCCCGTGGGACGTCTCGACGTGCAAGCTTCCACGGTTTCCGCGGCGTTTCTCTCCTTGGTGGCCCTGAATTTTGTGGTGGCCACCGATCTGCCACACTGTGAGTACCTCACTTTGTTTGATCACGGCCTTGTGATTGCTTATATCGCGGTTCTGATCATCGGCATCATTGTGTTTCGTGTTTCCCAACTCCCCGAAGACGTGGGGACAAAATTGTTTGCTCGTTCAAGACGGACCATGCCCTTGGCCATCCTAATTATGAATGGAGCTGGGGCATATCTCTTTCAGACTAAGGCTCCGGACCGTTTAACGATCACCTGCGATGCCGTGATTTTCCTTATCTGGGCCGCCTACATAGGCGCCCCTTTTTTCGGTCATTTAAGGGCTAAAAGAAAACATTAGCCCGAAACTTCTTCCGCCGTCTCACTCCACTCACTCAACTGCGGACAAAGATCCAGGATATTTGGCAGTTCCGGTTTATCGAGGAAAAGACTTGGTAGATTCCACTCCTGCAGGTCCTCCGTCCCACTGACTGAGTTCATCCTCCGGCTCCAAAGTGGATCCGAGCTAACTTCTACTTCTTCATCTTCCCAACTTGCTGAAATTTCGAGGTAGGAGATTAGAATTATTCTACTTCTATTACTCTTCTTTTAGGATGGCTAGTTTTGGGGATCTTCTTAGACCATCTTTCAATATTAGCATTATCCTTGTCATAAAAAGCTTTGATTTTAGATTCTTGAGCTTTTAAGTTAGGATCTTGGTCTCTAGCACTTTCCATTTCAGCTTTGAAAGCATTGAATTCTTCTTTTATTTGTTTTTCTACTAAAGGATTGTATCTGCTGAAATTAAAGTTGTCTAAGGCCTCTTGTTGTTGATTAATAGACTTTGTATATGCGTCAGGCTCGCCCTTCTTAACCTGCGCATTAGCTAAATTATTTAAAATACAACTAATAAGCGCAAATAGCAGTACTCTCAGATAAATTGATTTCTTTCTGAAGAGCCCAAACATCAAAATGCCCGTTAGAAACTCTTTTTTCATTTTTCTTCCATGTATTCAGAGTCATTCATTCTTTGTTTCAGATTTTTCTGCTGGATAGTTAAAGCTTCAATTTGATCCTGCATATTTTTAAGTCTCTTTTTAGCTTCTCTAGCATCTCTTTCCGGTTTCATTTTAGCATTATAAGCGTCATTTTTAGCCCGCATTGCCGACCATATTTCAAATGCTTTTTTATCATCGCCTCTGTCCAAAGCCATCTTACCAAGCATGAATTCACCATATATATTCCCTTCTTTACTACCATTATCTGAGCTCTTTTTAAAAAATTCTTTAGCTTTTTCTGGATCCTTTTGAAATCCATTACTTCCATGAAGCATATAAGTACCAACCATATCGCAAGATCCAGAGTCACCAGATTCGGCTTTCTTTAAAAGATTCTGATCTTGGGCGTTTAAGCTTAAATTAAGAAATAATGACAAACCAATTAAATTATATCTCATTAAACTAATTATATGCCAGTTACTGGCCCATATTTGTTTTACACGATCTACGCTCGGTATGCTTTGTTTGCTGTTCATAAGGTCACCCTACTTCACCCCCTAGGACAAAGACGGTCCCTTCATGCACATCATTCCACAAAGATAGTTTGAACATTTAAACCGACATTCCGGATTTCCACTGTGCTGCTATCGAACCAAAGATTTTCGCACTGAAGTCATCTAGATGTTTTTTTATTAGCTTGTCTTTTCGTTTTCATTCTTACCCTTGCCCTTTCGAAATCCTCCTCAGCTCTGCCTTGCAGAGCAACAGATTTTTTATTAACTGCTAGAAACTCAGCCGATCTATCCGAAAGAGATTTTAGTCCTGAAAGACCTAGTCCTACCCGTTTATGATATCTACCCTTATGAACCGATAAGGCCTTTGCGACTTCATCGGAAATAGATTTAAGTCCTGAAAGCCATAGTTCGGCCTTAGCCTTCGCTAGGCTAGATGCAGTCGTTTTAGAAAGCTGCTTTAGCCCTCCTAAATTAAGTAGGTCGCCCTTAAATTTACCAAGTTCTTCTGCAACTTGATCGGAAATAGATTTTAGCCCTCTTAAATTAAGTAGGCGGCCCCTAAATTTACCAAGTTCTTCTGCAACTTGATTGGATATTGATTTGAGTCCACTTAGATCAAGTTCGGCCTTAGCCTTCGCTAGGCTAGATGCAGTCGTTTTAGAAAGCTGTTTTAGCCCTCTTAAATCAAGTCCCTGGCCCTTAAATTTACCAAGTTCTGCCGCAACTTCACCCGATATTTCTTTCACTCCACAAAGATATAAAGAGGCGGTCCACTCTCCGTCGTAATCCTTGATTTTTGCTAATGCCGAAGCAGCGCAGGGTGATATTTCTTTAATTCCAGTTAAGGAGAGCTGAAGTCCCTGATATTTGCTAATACTTAATGCGGCTGAATCACTAATTTTTCGAAGTCCGTTCAAGTAAAGGCCACCTTTCCACTTGTTTTGGCCCAAAGCCTCAGCGACGGATTCTGATATGACCGTTAAGCCGTTCAACTCCAAAGGATTGCAGCCATCCCTCTCAAGGTCCCATTTTTGACTAGTTAGTAGCTGAGCAGCCCTTTCTGATATGGTTTTGAGACCATTCAGGCAAAGGTTGTTACTTAACTCACTAAGGACCAGCGCTGCGTCTTCATTAATCGAAGTAAAGTCGTTTAATTCCCACAATCGCCCCCGCCTGGTAACGAAATCTAGGGCTATATCTTTTGTCAGGATTTTACCTTTTGACATAAATACCCTTTTTTTCTGTAGTTAATAAACTAGCCACAGTTCATTATTTATAATATTTTTGAATAGATTTCAATATTTCCTGCCTTCCGAAAGATAATCGCGATTCGGATCCAAAGCACCTTTGATCCTCGGCGAGGTTACCCTGTGCCTGGTGGCACGCCCGGGATACCGGATATCGACCACAGAGTTGTCGGGTCTCATGCCAAACAGGATAGGCTTCAAGAGGTTTGGATCACGAAGGAATGTAGCTGGACTCTGATCCTCCCGAAGAAACACATGCGTGCGCTCCCCATCCCAAGGAATTAAGTCGATCTGCCTAGCACTGATCACCTCAATCTGAAGAACCGAGGTTTGCGGCCATTCCGGATATTTCTTCTGAATCATGGGTAGCTGCCAAGTTCTTTCATCCCAGATCACCAACAGCTGTTGACTTTGCTGGGCGCACAAATAGGTCGGTACGCATAGCCACAACAATAAGACCTTTTTCATAATAATGTTATCGAGGAGCATTTCTTACCTCCTACCGGAAGGAAGACTTCGGGGCGTACCTGTCTTTGAAGCACTTATTGTCCAATAATTGCTTTTCACTCTGCAGCTGAAATATAGCCATCTTGCGGTGCGCCCGAGCGAGAATCACATCTCGGTCATACTTATCGATCTTGGTCATTTTCTCCATCAGGCGAAGTTCGGACTGTTGGGCCTGAATCTCCTTCCCCAAAGAACGGATCCTGTTGTCCTGCTCCGATCCAAAGTCATCCACGTAAACGAAACAGCGCGGTTGGGCGGATAGCGGCATGGCCGAGGCCATTCCAAAGATTATTATCCATATAACGGTTTCTATCATTGATATGTTTTTCTTGTTTTTCATGAGGTCACCCTACTTCATGCCCTAGGACAAAAACGGTCCCAGAAGATTGTTTTTTGCAAGTACAGCCAATGTCCTACCCCCTGTGGCAGGCTAGCCCTATGCAAGAGCAGAAAGAGTTTTTCTAATGGATGCGATACTTCTCTTCTATATCGGCTGGACGGCCGGTTATCTTCACAGCTGCCAGCAAAAGGGGAAACCCCCAAGCTGGCTTTATGGAGTGGGCAGCTTCTGGTTCTTTTCCATTGTTTGGGGAGATGGGATGCTTTGGGGCAGTGCGATCTGCCTTCTGTTTTGGATTCTTTCCTGGATCCCGCGACTTTGGAAATGGCTCGTGACCTGGCGCTGGCACGGCGGGGACGACGATGACGACAACGGGCAAGATCCTCGCTGGCTTCCGGAGGGGGATCAAGGCGGCGGGTTAGCTATCTGTCGACTGATCCGAGAGGATGATCCTTGGTCCACTCCCGATCCAGAGTGGCTCATCGCCCCACCAGTCCGCCCCTCTTCCCCTTATCCACTACCCAAATACCCCAGAACCGTTCCGGAGTTCTCCTAATGAAAAGAACCATTCCGTGGCTTATCTGCGTTCCCTTACTCACCCTCCCATGCCTGGGCCAAGTGACTTATCAAAAGTATGACTGCGTTACCCGTGGGGCGGAGTATCACATCGCTAAAAGTCAGATCGAATCCAACCGTCAAATGATCAAGATGCTGGAAAATGAAAAGGCCAAGCACTTCGTCATGGATTCTCGGGGATCGGTTACCCGTTCCCGTATCCAAGGCGTGATCGGGGCAAAAGAAGAGGAAAACTTCCGTCTCGGCCAAAAGGCCTTTCTTTTAATCGACGCGAATAAAATAGAAGATGTGAATCGCTATAATAGGACTCTCCAAACACTCCGGGCCAAAGTGGTCAATAACCGATGAAAGTCCTCTGTTTTGGATTGCTCCTTTTGTTGGCAGTGCAGATTCAGGCCGGAGACGGTGAAACCGCCAAGGTTTACCGGACTTACACAAACACGATCTTTCGGAAGCCATTTCCTGACTATCTTTCAGAGAAAAAGTCGGACGGAACAGTCTGGCTGTATCGAACGTACACCAACACGATCTTCCGGAAGCCGTTTCCAGAATACATTATTCAGAAAGACACCGTCTACCGCACTTATTCCAATTCGATTATCCGAAAACCGTTTCCTATTGGTCAAATCGATGAGGAGGCTCCATGAGAAACTTCTTTCGTGGCCTGAACCTTTTTCCCAAACCTCCCAAGGCCTGCGTGCCTAGGACAAGCATTAGGATTCAACCTCAAGCTGTTCAGAATCGGCCCTCGGGACCTCGGAAGATAACTCTTCGCGAGGCCAAGACTCGGTATCCATTTCCCCCTCCCTACCAGTCGCACGGGTGTCACGAGGACCTGCTGGTGCAGCTCAAACCTGAGGGTTGGGTGGGGCTTTTTGTCTTAGATCGAATGAGTGGAAGGATTCGGACCATGGCCCGCGACTGGAACATGGCGGTAGATTCAGTTTTGGAATCGGATGATGAGCCCGCCTCCATCCAGGAACACGCCGCCAAGGTTGTACCTCTTGCCAACCGAGCGGTGGAGGAGCTGCGTGAGCTTGTCGCGGCCTCAAAGGCAGCAACGGAGTATGGGGATGTTCAAAGGTTCCGTGCCGCCATCGATCAAGTTTGCCAGACCTGGCATGAGTGTGTGACATGGGAGGCGACGAATTGTCATTTTCGCCGTGGGGACACGGAAGATGTCTGGCGCAGCGTAGCGCTACAAGGCGTGACTCGCACAGTAATCGTTTCCTTGGCGGGGCTTTGGGAGCAGTTTGTGCGGGGTCTGCCACTTTTGCTCGAAGGCCGCACTCTACAGATGAACGTCTTCATTACATCGGATTCCCTTTGGAGTCGCAGGTCAGAGGCCGTTGATGGAACGATGGACCTGATGGAAAACTCCCTTCCCTCCCTTCTGATCCCGAAACCTACCCTGCCAGATATCCGAGAACTTTGTCCGCAACTCAGCGAATGGCATGAATCTGATGCAGAATCGACACCGGTGACATAAACCTTTTGACCATTGAATATTTTATGAAATGATTTAAGGTCGTTTTTTATGGATTACTGCCAATTCTGTTGATTATTCTTTTACCTAAGACTTTCAGCGTAATAATTGTGCTCGTGACCCGCGAACCCTAAAATAACCGATGAGCACCTCATCGACCGCATTTTACTATGCTGAGGGTGAGACCCCCCAAGGCCCCTTTAGCGCAGCCCATATCCTTAGCCTTAAAAGCCTAGGAAAGATCAGTGACGAAACCTACGTCATTCAAGCTGGTGGAACGGAATGGACAACTTTTGCCGCCTTACAACCAACCTTGAAAAGCCTTCTACCCGGCCCAGTGATTTCCTCCCAATCCCCTCGCCCCAATTCCGTAGCTGTTGCTACATCTGTTGGAGTCGAAAAAGAAGCCTCCCCAGCCAAGCTTGAGGCGTCTCCAACGAAAGCCGCAGCCCTTGGACCCAATGCTTCGTTTACTGAACAAATGCTGGCCTTAGCTAATGAGCTAGGGGGGAAAGAAAACCTGGGAGCTCAACTTTTTAAAATAGCGCAAAATGCTGATGAGGAGATTTTGCTGAAGATCGTTCCGATGATGCTTTCTTCTGGCTACGAGGATGATTTAATGCTCGATAATATAACATCACTTTCAGTGGAGTTAGCCGAGTTGCTTTCAAGGTTATTACCGTCAAGCTGGCTTTCTATGCGTGGATTAAATGACTTGGAACCACAGGTTGCAAAAATCCTCGCCAAAAGAAAAGGCATACTGCTTTTAGGTGGAGGTTTTAACGAGATTTCGGAAGATACCGCTAAAGCCTTATCGACAAACACCGGCCACCTTTGCCTAACAAGCCTTGAATTATTAACACCCAAAATTGCTAGAATATTAAGCACAAAAAAAGGTCGCCTTGATTTTGATGCTTTGTCCGAGCTTTCAGCTTCGACAGCAGCGGCCTTCAGCGAAGCAAATGATCTCGATTTTGGGGGCTTAACTGCCTTATCCGTTGAGGCCGCAACCGCCCTTAGTAAGCATAAGGGAATGCTGGCCTTGCAGGGGCTGGAGAGTTTGAGTCTTGATGTTGCCGAATGTCTTGCAAAAAGATCAATTGATTCAGACGAGAAAGACTTAAAGCTTTCTACAAAAGGGTGTGTTTTTAATACGGAATTTGCAAGGGTCTTTCAGGAAAGCAATCAGGCTATCAGTTACAATTACACCGAG
>Ga0214919_10004912_pt1 | contig 19237 bp, 21 predicted proteins | sample LL1503_MetaG_FD_177994 | JGI IMG/M metagenome (GOLD analysis project Ga0214919, IMG submission 177994) | Freshwater microbial communities from Lake Lanier, Atlanta, Georgia, United States - LL-1503 | ecosystem: Environmental > Aquatic > Freshwater > Lake | place: USA: Georgia | collected...
GCAGCCTTAGTATTTGTGGCTTGTATACTATTTTTAGCAAGAAGAAATATGCTAAAACTAAAAAGGTTTATGAGTAATGACTTAGCAGGCTGGCCCCGCTCAGATGCGAATTACATCTTAATTGCAGAAATTATTTTAATGGGCTTGTTTTTAGTGATGAATGCAGCCGACGCTGAAAATCATTTTATTATTTCCTCTACCCTTCAGCCTTTATTGAGTGGAATACATTCTGATACGCTTTTTATTATTGAACATACAGCTTGGTGGTTGCATATTATAGGTATTTATATTTTTATGAACTACCTGCCTTATTCAAAACACTTACATATTATTCTAGCCTTCCCTAATACGTACTATGCACCTCTTACACCTAAGGGTATGATGCATAATATGCCAGAAGTACAAAATGAAGTATTGTATACCATGCAACCTGAACTAGCACCCACTGGGGCTGCTGCTCCTGCTAGCTTTGGCGCGAAGGATGTAATGGACTTAAGTTCAAAAAATTTAATGGACGCTTATAGTTGTACCGAGTGCGGAAGATGCACAGCAGCATGTCCTGCTAACATCACAGGAAAACTATTAAGCCCTCGTAAAATTATGATGGCTACTAGAGATAGATTAGAAGAAGTGGGAAAGAATATGGATTTACATAAAAGTTTTGTTCCTGATAATAAGTCATTACTGCACGATTATATTACAATGGAAGAATTAAGGGCTTGTACTACTTGTAATGCCTGTGTGGAAGAATGCCCTATAAGCATTTCTCCTTTAGATATAATTATGGAACTGCGTAGGTCACTAGTGATGGAAGAAAGTAATGCGCCACAGGAGTGGAATAGCATGTTTAGTAATATTGAAAATAATTTTGCACCTTGGAAATTTGCCCCAGACGATAGAGACGCCTGGACAAAACAAGCATAAAAGAATATTCATGAAAATAAGTACAATGGCAGAGATGATGGCAAGCGGACAAACCCCTGAAGTATTGTTTTGGGTAGGTTGTGCAGGTAGCTTTGATTTAAGAGCGCAGAAAATTACCAAGGCCTTTGCTACCATACTAGATAAAGCTGGCGTTAACTATGCTATATTAGGCAAGGAAGAAGCTTGCACAGGAGATCCTGCAAGAAGAGCCGGTAATGAATTTATGTTTCAGATGATGGCTTATCAAAATATTCAAATTTTGAACGGCTATTCTATTAAAAAAATTGTGACTACTTGTCCGCACTGCTTTAATGTATTAAAAAATGAATACCCAGTATTGGGCGGTAATTATGAAGTAATTCACCACACTCAATTTTTGCAAGAACTCATAGAGCAAGGCCAGATTAAATTCACCGATAGCAATGAATGGAAGGGAAAGTCCATTACTTACCACGATAGTTGTTATTTAGGCAGGGCCAACGAAATTTATGAAGCCCCTAGAAAGGTGTTGGAAAGTTTGGATATGGAATTAAGAGAAATGAAAAGATGTAAGTCCAAGGGGCTTTGTTGCGGCGCCGGGGGTGCGCAAATGTTTAAAGAAGAAGAGAAAGGAGATAAAAGAGTGAATATGGAAAGAGCAGACGAAGCCATTGAAACCAAGTCCGACTTTGTGGCCAGCGCCTGCCCTTTTTGCAATACGATGTTAACTGATGGCATTAAAAATAGAAATGAAGAGGTGAACACCGAAGTTTTAGACATCGCAGAAATTATAGCCAAAGCCATTCAATAAATAATATTAAAATGATTGTTGATTTAAAAACCATATTACCAGAAAATTTTCATCCTCTATCCAAAGTATGGATTTACCAAAGCAATAGAACTTTTGCCATAGGGGAACTATTTCAAGCAGAAGAAGTATTAGAACTATTTACCGATAATTGGAAAAGCCATGGCGCCCCAGTTAAAGGATTTGCCACTATTATTTATGGGCAGTTTATCCTAATTATGGCCGATGAAAGCCAAACCGGCGTGGGTGGTTGTAGTACAGATAGCTCGGTGCATGTAATCAAGGAAATAGAAAAATTAACAGGGGTACAAATGTTCAATAGAGAATTATTGGCGTTCTTGGTGAAAGACCGAGTTCAAACTATTCCCCTTGCACAAGTGGGCTATGCTTTAGAAAATGGCTTATTAACAAAAGATACTTTGTACTTTAATAATTTAGTGGCTAATAAAGATGCCATGGAAAAAGAATGGTTACAGCCCATTAGTGAAAGCTGGCTAGGAAAAAAATATATTCAATAAATATAATTTTATACTTGATCTAAAAAAGTCTCCCGAATAATCGGGAGGCTTTTTTTATAAGAAATGATTTTAATTATTCGATTGCTTTTGCTGATTTACGATTTTTGAAAAAGGTTATCACAGCAAACAACTGTATAATCAACCCGAAAACTATTAAATAAACTTGAATTATTTCAAGCTTGTTTAAGCCTTTCAAAAAAACACTAATTAAGATTAAAGCCATCCCTATTAAATATAAAGCTAATGGGCTTAATCTGTTAAATGACAATTTCATAAAATATTACTTTAAAATGATTATTTAATTGCTCCACTACATCTACCCACCGCATAAGCTACATAGCTTATTGCACATGGATTAAAATTACATGCAAAATCGCAAAGCCAATCATTTTCGCAAGTATTTTTTGCTTCTTGATAATACGAATTGAATTGAGCACTTGTACACCTCCATGCTAGATTGGATTTTATATTTTTTTGATTTATTAAATTAAAATTATTTAGCCTATTTTCTATATTAACTATGGGATCATTAATAATTTTTTGGTTATTGAAATAATCATTAGCGTATTCTCGTCCATTGGGTTCTTTGAAAATAATCCGGCCATAATTTGTTTTATTAAAGCCGATTTTTTCTCTGACCACAGCCAAATCTGTTTTAGTATTTAGGTCTACGACATAAAATAAGTCCTTGCTTAATGAATCTGTATGCTGTAATACAATGTGAATACCTACAAGTGCAGTTAGTCCTTTAAATTTTATTTTGTAAAAAATAGCGTTTTCAAAGCTAAACCCAGTTTCCGAAATGTTGCTGGAATGGATTAAGTCTTGGACTTGAGGGTCACCAGCAGTAACCATTTTAGTGCTTTCGACAACTGGTATTTTCTTGTCTAAACTTTTAATGCTAAGATTTGCATCTGGAAAATTTGGGACTTCATGTTCTTTCTTACAAGCATTTAAGACCAATAAAAAAGACAAGCACAAAGGGATGATCAATTTGTTGATTTTATTTTTTTTCATATTTATTAATTTAAAAATGAAAATAGCTTAATCAAAAACACAATTTTAGCGTATTTATACGCATAAAAAAGCCCACTGAAATTCAGCGGGCTCTTAGAATATTTTCTATGATTTTATTTTATCAAATTACTTAATGCTCTTGTTAAATCATCTCCTCTTAAGTCTCTTCCAATCACAATTCCATTTGGATCAATTAAGAAACTAGCGGGTATACTTTGAATGCCAAACTGAACCGCAACTTCATTGTTCCAATATTTTAAATCACTTACATGGGTCCAAGCCAACCCATCTTTTTTAATAGCCTCCAACCATCTTGTTTTGTCCTGATCCAAGGATACACCTAATACTGTAAAGTTTCTATCCTTGAAAGTATTAAAGGTTTTAACCACATTAGGATTTTCTGCGCGGCAAGGACCACACCAACTTGCCCAAAAATCAATCAATACATATTTGCCTCTTAAAGAAGATAAGCTAACCGACTTGCCATTGACATCGTTTTGTTTGAAGTCTGGCATTAAAGTACCCATCTTACCGATGCCAATACTTTGTATAGATTTTTCAATGACGGTGGCAAAAGGCCCTTTTTTGGCTTCTCCTTGCAATTGCGCATAATAATCAGGCAAGGCCTCTTTTATAGTTGGGAAAATATTAGCAAATTGAAATAAGAAAAAAGTAGTGACTGGAGATTCACTGTATTTTTTACTTAAGGATACATATTCATCAATGATGTTCTTGGCTTCTAATTCAGCCAGCTTATTCAATGAATCTTTTTTCGCCAAGTCTTTTTCTGTTTGAACAACATTTAACTTATTAAAATAAAGGATCATTTTAGGATCCAAATTTTTCATAAAGGACTGATACAATTCTTGACTCGGAGAACCTTGGTACACCATTTCATTTAGTTTTTGTATGTCTCCTTCCATGGTCAATTGATCATTACCTACAAAAATGGGTACCTGAATTTTTATCCCTTTGAAAGTAATCACATACACCCCTACATTTTCAGCTTTTGTAGTTAAGACAAATTTTCCGCCTACTGCTGTTGCGGTAGCTACTTCTTTATTGGCCATGCCATCTAATAAACTCACTTCAGTCTTATCTGGGACATTTTTTAAATTGGCGCTAATTTGCAAGGATTGAGCCTGCATGGTGATAGATGCCAAAACAAAAAAGCTGGACACCATTATTTTTTTTACGTTAGAATTCATATTATTTTTTTGAATTTTTATTTTTTGAAACTCTGGATCAAATATAAGTATTTATACTTATGGCTTATGCCTTAGTTCCAGAACTTTTACCACATCCTCCATTTTAAAGCCTTTAGCTTGTAAAAGAATTAAATAGTGAAATAATAAATCGGCCGATTCCTCCAAAAACAGCTTATTGTTCTGGTCCTTTGACTCTATGACCATTTCTACGGCCTCCTCTCCTAGTTTTTGAGCAATTTTATTGATTCCTTTGGCAAATAAGCTAGCGACATAGGAGCTTTCTGGTACGGCTGTTTTTCTTTGTGTAATGATTTGTTCTAATTCAATTAAAAAACTAGTATGGCTTTCACTATTGTCTTCGCCCCAACAGGTATCCTTTCCAGTATGGCAGACTGGACCCATAGGGTTGGCTTGTATTAATAAAGTATCCTTGTCACAATCTACCTGCATTTCAACGTATTCTAAAAAATTACCACTCTCTTCGCCCTTGGTCCACAATCTATTTTTACTGCGGCTAAAAAAAGTAACTTTGCCCTCCTTAATAGTAGCATCCACAGCTGCTTGATTCATAAAACCAAGCATCAATACTGTTTTGGTTTGCTCATCCTGTACAATGGCGGGCACTAAACCATCTGCGTATTTTGTAAAATTGATATTCATTGAATTGTATTTATATTATATTATATTAAATATACATGTATTTAAACTCTAACCGGGATTCCTTTTTGATGTAGATATTTTTTTAAATCAGGGATGGCCAATTCTTTGTAATGAAAGATACTTGCAGCCAGCGCTGCATCCGCTTTACCCTTGGTAAATACATCATAAAAATGTTCCGAAACCCCACCCCCACCTGAGGCAATAATAGGCACAGGCAGGGTCGAAGATAAAATTGAAGTAATGTCCAAGGCAAAACCCTGCTTGGTACCATCATGATTCATAGAGGTCAATAATATTTCGCCTACCCCTAAATCCACTGCCTGCTTGGCCCAATTTGTGGTTAAGGTGTTTGTTTTTTCTCTACCTCCCTTTAAATACACATACCAGTTTCCATCTGCTTCTAATTTGGTATCAATGGCTAACACAATACATTGACTGCCAAAGTTTTTTGCAAACCGGTTGATCATTGAAGGATCTAAAAATGCAGCGGTGTTGATGGATATTTTATCGGCCCCGTTTTGCAATAAAACACTTACATCTTCTTCGGTCTTTATGCCCCCACCAACGGTAAATGGGATATTAATTTTATGAGCAATTTTATTGACAAGCGTACTTAATGTTTTACGTTTTTCAATGGTTGCAGTAATATCTAAAAAAACCAATTCATCCGCCCCTGCTTCTGCATACAAAGCCCCAAGCTCAATGGGATCGCCAGCGTCACGCAACTGCTCGAAGTTGACCCCTTTTACGGTGCGGCCATCTTTGATATCTAAACAGGGTATGATGCGTTTGGTAAACATATTCTTAATTGAAATTGGCTAATTCCGAAATGGTGATTTTATTTTCATAGATGGCCTTACCCACTATGGCTGCGCTGCATCCAATTTCTTCCAATTCAATTAAATCATCTAAAGAACTTACTCCACCACTTGCAATTAATCGTAAATCGGGAAATTGTTCCAATATTTTTTGATACAAATCAATCGATGGACCTTGTAGTTTTCCATCTTTTTTAATATCGGTACAGAAAATTTGTTTGACTCCTTTACCCATGTATAATTTCATAAAATCAAATACAGATATATCAGTTTTCTCTAACCAACCCCCAATGGCAATTTTTTCGTCCAACACATCGGCGCCCAACATAAACACTTTGGCCCCAAATCTGGCTATCCATTCTTGAAAAATTTCGGGATTTTTTACAGCCAAACTTCCAATGGTGGCATAGCTGGCGCCTGTGTCCAAGACTGTTTTTAAAATAGCTTCTGTTTTAATGCCGCCCCCAAAATCAATTTTCAACTGGGTTTGATTGGCAATTTTTTCTAGCACCTTCCAATTCACTACCTGCCCTGATTTTGCCCCATCTAAGTCTACCAAATGTAAACGCATTAGGCCAATGCCTTCAAAGGCTTTGGCCACTTCAAGAGGGTCTTCGTTGTAGATTTTCTTTTGCGTATAATCGCCCTCGGTTAAACGAACACATTTGCCTTCAATAATATCTATGGCTGGTATAATTTGCATTTAAGGTTATAATTGGTTGATTGTAAAATTATAGAGATAAGAAATTTTGTAGGATTTGCTCTCCAATAAGCGCTGATTTTTCTGGATGAAATTGCACCCCATAGAAATTATCTTTATATAAAGCACTGCTATATTCATTTACATAATTGGTTGCAGCAATGGTATGATTTCCCAATGCTGCATAATAACCATGCACAAAATAAGCATAGGAGTTTTCTGGAATGTCTTGAAATAAATTAGTCTTTAGATGCCTCATCGTGTTCCAACCTATTTGAGGTACTTTCATCGATTTATCGATGGGTTTGAATTGTTTCACTTGTTCTTCAAAAATTCCTAAGCAATCTGTATCATTTTCTTCTGAATGCGCGCACATCAATTGCATGCCTAAACAAATTCCCAATACTGGTTGTGTTAAATTTTTAATCAACACATCCAAACCTCGTTCTTGTAAATACTGCATCGCAGAACTTGCTTCTCCAACACCCGGAAAAATTACTTTATCAGCAGATTTAATTTCAACAGCATCATCGGTGACCAAGGCAGTGGCCCCAATTCTTTCCAAAGCATATACCACCGATTGGATATTGCCTGCATTGTATTTTACGATGACTGTTTTCATTCCATAATATTATTAAATACCTAGCACCCCATTTAAAAACTGCTTGGTACTAGTTTCAATGTCGCCTCCTTTAGACAATACTTGAATATAGGCAGAACCAATGATGGCCCCTTGTGTAAATTCGGTCGCTGCATCAAAGGTGTATTTGTCTTTAATGCCAAAACCAACTAGGATGGGGTTAATTAATTGCATGGATTGCAAATTTTTCAAATAAGTGGCTACTTTAGAAAAATCTTTGTCCTTACCTGTGGTGGCGGATGAACTTACGGCATATAAAAACCCATTGCTTAAACTGTCTAATTTTTTAATTCTGTCTGCAGGTGTTTCGGGCGTGACTAAAAAAATAAAATCCATGCCATTGTCCTTAATTATTTTTCCATAGAATTGTTCAAATTCAAATAAAGGCAGGTCGGGTAAAATGAGTCCGTCAATACCTACTTCTTTTGCTTTTATACAAAATTTTTCAAAGCCATATTGTAAAATAGGATTCATGTAACCCATTAATATCACCGGGATATGAATGTCCTTTCTCATGTTTGCCAATTGTTCAAACAATACATGTAAGGTCATGCCATTGGTCAAAGCATTAAGGCTGCTGGTTTGTATTACTTCCCCATCTGCCAAAGGATCGCTATAAGGCATGCCTAGTTCAATTATATTGGCCCCATTGGCTTGTAAGCTGTTCATGACAAGTAGGGTACTTTCTAAATTGGGATAACCTGCTGTACAATACACATTTAATACGCGCTTCGATTTTTCTTTAAATAATTTTTCTAAACTTGACATAGTTTAATTTTTTTATAAATATTGCATGTAGGTAGCTAAATCTTTATCGCCTCTTCCACTTAAACAAACCACCACCACATCAGTTGATTTTAAATTCATTGTAGGCAAGACCGAAAAGGCATGGGCAGTTTCAAGTGCAGGAATAATGCCTTCGATTTTAGAAATATGAAAGGCAGAGGCTAATGCATCTTCGTCAGTTACACTTAAAAAAGTACCTCTTTTACTTTCATATAAAAAAGCATGTAAGGGGCCAATACCAGGATAATCCAATCCTGCAGAAATACTATGTGGTTCCACTACTTGTCCATCCGCTGTTTGCATCACAATGCTTTTGCTTCCGTGTAAAATTCCATGGGTACCCAATTGCGTAGTAGCCGCACTTAAGCCAGAATGCACCCCATGCCCTGCAGCTTCTACTGCCACTAATTCCACAGAGGGCTCATTCAAAAAATGATAAAAAGCACCCGCTGCATTGCTACCCCCTCCCACACATGCCACTACATGGGTAGGTAATTCAGAGCCAGTTTTATCTTTTAATTGTTTTCTAATTTCTTCGCTAATCACACTTTGAAAACGCGCTACCATATCCGGATAAGGATGCGGCCCTACCACACTTCCAATAATATAATGTGTTTCGTTGGGCTCGTTGATCCAAGCACGGATGGCTTCATTGGTGGCGTCTTTTAAAGTTTTACTTCCACTTTTTGCAGGTATTACTGTTGCTCCCAACATTTTCATTCGCGCCACATTGGGCGCTTGACGCTCAATATCTTTTTCACCCATGTACACCACACATTCCATTCCTTTCAATGCACATACTGTGGCTGTAGCTACCCCATGCTGGCCTGCTCCTGTTTCAGCAATTATTTTTTTCTTACCCAAACGTTGGGCCAATATTATTTGACCAATAGTATTATTAATTTTATGTGCCCCTGTATGACATAAGTCTTCTCTTTTTAAATAAATCGTTGCCCCTATTTCTTTGCTTAGTCGTTCTGCTAAAAACAAAGGGGTGGGTCTGCCAACATAGTCCTTCAATAATGCCTGAAACTCGGCTTGGAAAGCAGGGTCTTGCATAATTTGCAAGTACTGTGTTTTTAATGTTTCCACATTACTATATAACATTTCAGGAATATAGGCACCACCGAATGCTCCATAATAACCTTGATCGGTAGGATTTTGATAATTATTGTCTTTGTTAAACGATTGCATCTATAAATATTTTTATTTTTTCTAAATTTTTTATACCTGGGTTGATTTCAAACTGGCTATTAATATCAATCACGAACAAATTTTTTCCAGCTTTGGTCTTCTGCATCACTTCAATACCTTGAACATCATTTGGACCAATACCTCCGCTTAAAAAATAGGGTTGATTGAAATTTTCATTTTTAATCAGCTCCCAATTAAAATGTTGACCAGTACCGCCATACAAACTACTATCTGTATCAAACAAATAATAAGTAGCTGCATTGGCATAATCTGCATAATCAGGTAAGGCCTTGCCTACTCTAAACACTTTTATTACTGGCACCAATTTATTTAAAGCAGCGCAATAGTCCATAGGTTCATCTCCATGCAATTGCACTAAATCCAAACCTGCTTCTTTTACAGTGGTCATTACCTGCTCTTTTGTTTCGTTCACAAATACCCCTACTTTTTTTGCATTGCTTGGTTTAAACGCGGCCAATTGCGCTAATGTTAGCTGAGACAATACATATCTTTTAGAAGCAGGGTAAAAAATAAAGCCAATAAAGTTTACACCCATCGCATCTAATGCCTGGGCTTGCTCCAATTGCGATATGCCACATACTTTAACCTGCATGGATGTCTAATTTTATAGCCATTGCAAATTCCTCAAAAGCCTTTGCAGGATTGACTTTTTTCATAAAATATTCACCCATCAAAAATCCATCAAAGCCTTCTTGTTTTAATAATTGATAAGTGGCTATATCGTAAATGCCGCTTTCGGCAATGCTCAATTTATTTTTTGGCAACTGGCTTCTTAATTTTAAAGAGTGCTCAATATTTACTTCAAAAGATTTTAAACTTCTATTGTTAATGCCTACAAGGTCTATTTCGGCACAAATATGATCTAGTTCTGTTTCGTCGTGAATCTCCAATAAAACTTCCATACCTAAGACCTTCGCCTTGCCTGCTAATAATTTAGTTTGTGCGGGGCTTAAGCAACTTGCAATTAATAATATAACTGCAGCCCCATAGGCCTTGGCTTCGATAATTTGAAATTCGTCTATGATAAATTCTTTTCTTAAAATGGGGGCTTGGTTTTTAACGGCGATACTTAAATCGGCTAAACTGCCTCCAAAAAATTCCTTATCGGTCAAGACAGAAATACCTGCTGCACCAAAATGGGTATAGGCACTAGTTACTTCTTGCACAGAAGCGGTATCATTGATAATGCCCTTTGAAGGAGACTTTCTTTTAAACTCGGTAATGATATTTGTTTTGGAAGCGTCCAATAAATTGGCAGTTAAGGAATGACATGGTTGATTGAATAAAGGCATGGCTTCCAACTGGGCAATACTGATCTCCTGCTTTCTTGCAGCTAGTTCCGTAAATTTATGTGCAACAATGGTTGCTAAAATATTCGTGCTCATTGTAAGCTGATTAATTTTTGTAAACAATCATTGGCCGCTCCCGATTCTAAACTTTTTACAGCTGCCTGAAAAGCCAAATCATAATTTTCATACTTGCCAGTGACAAATAAGGCCATAGCTGCATTAGATAAGACCACTGCATTTTGCGACCAGGTACCCTTGCCCTGAATGATATTTCTAAATATATCAGCCGCTTCTTCTACCGTCTTACCTCCATGCAATTCTTCACTAAACACTTTTTTCTTACCCAATTGATAAGGTGTCATAATATATTCGCCTTTATTGGTAATGACCTTAGTATCGGTGGTTAAAGCAATTTCATCATAGCCATCCAAACTATGGATCAAGGTGAAATCTTTACCCAAGCCTTGCAATACATAATTATAAATTCTGGCCATTTCTAAATTGTACACCCCAATTAACTGAAACTTTGGTTGTGCAGGATTCACAATCGGGCCTAGCATATTAAAAAAAGTACGTACCCCAATATTTCGTCGAATAGGACCTACTGTTTTTAATGCTGGATGAAACAAAGGCGCGTGTAAAAAACAAATACCAGCTTCTTTTACTTCTTTGGACAAAGCAGCTTGGTCATTTTTAAACACATAGCCCAATTGCTCCATTACATTCGAAGCTCCACTTACACTGGATGCTCCATAGTTACCATGCTTGACTACAGGTTGCCCTGCGCCAGCTGCTATAAAACAAGCTAAGGTGGATATATTAAAAGTGTCTTTTCCATCGCCTCCAGTACCTACAATGTCAATGGTATTTTCTACGCCGATGTCAATTTTTACGGCTAAGGATAATAAAGCATCTCTAAAGCCCATTAATTCATCAATGGTAATACTACGCATTAAAAATACGGTCACAAAAGAAGTAATCTCATGCTCATTGAATACTCCTTGAGAAATTTGAATAAGTACTTCTTTGGCTTGTTCGCGCGTTAAAGTTTTATGTTCAAATAAATATTGTAATAATTTTTTCATGACTATTTATTTAACCAGTTGAATATAATTTTTGCTCCATCAGGTGTTAAAACACTTTCAGGATGGAATTGCACACCTTTTACATCATAAGTTTTGTGTTCTAAGGACATAATATATCCTTGGTCATCTTTGGAAGTGATGATTAATTCTGAAGGAAAATCTTTTTCATCCACCACCCAGCTATGGTAGCGGCCCACTTCAAAGCTAGAAGGCAATCCTTCAAACAAATCCGATTTTGCAATCACTTGAACCGGCGTTGTAATGCCATGGTATACTTTTGCTAAGTTGCTTAGCTTAGCTCCAAAACTTTCCCCAATGGCTTGTTGCCCTAGGCAAACACCAAAGATTGATTTAGTAGCTGCGTATTGCTTAATCAAAGGCAACAACAAACCCGATTCTGATGGAATGCCCGGACCAGGAGACAATAATATTTTATCATAGTCCTTTATTTTTTCTAAAGCTATTTCATCATTACGAAAAACTTCTACCGTTGCTTTGGGTGCTATCTCTTTAATCAATTGCACTAAATTATAAGTGAAGGAATCGTAATTGTCAAATACCAATATTTTCATTTTATCTATTTTCATGGCTATTGATGAATTTTTTCTGCCAACAACATGGCTGCTTTTAAAGCATTCAATTTGTTGTTTACTTCCTGCAATTCATTTTCTGGAATACTTGCCGCTACCACGCCTGCGCCTGCTTGATAGGTAAGTGTATTTTGCTTGCTTAAAAAAGTACGAATCATGATGGCCTGATTGCAAGAACCATCAAATCCTACAAAACCAATACAGCCTCCATAATAAGAACGCTTTGTGGGCTCTATGGCATCAATTAATTGCATAGCTTTAAACTTAGGCGCTCCGCTTAAAGTGCCTGCAGGAAAAGTTTTAGATACCAACTGAAAAGGGTTGGCTCCTTGAGCAACCTTTCCTTCTACCTCACTCACCAAATGGATCACATGGCTATAATAATGTACTTGACGGTATTGCTTTACGCGCACCTCTGTACATACACGACTTAAATCATTCCTCGCCAAATCTACCAACATCACATGTTCTGCATTTTCTTTTGGATCATCCAATAATTTCTGTGTCATCAATGTATCTGTGGCCTCATCACCACTGCGTTTAAAAGTTCCTGCAATAGGATGTACGATGGCCTTATCATTTTTAATTATGATTTGTGCTTCTGGGGAGGAACCCATTAATTTATAATCTCCATAATCAAAGAAAAATAAATAAGGAGATGGATTGATATTTCTTAAGGTACGGTATACATTAAACTCATCGCCATGAAAGCTTTGTTGAAAGCGTCTGCTGAGTACAATTTGAAATACATCACCACGTAAGCAATGTTCTATCCCTTTTTTTACTGATGCACGGTACTGATCATCGCTTAGATTAGAACTTTCCTTGCCTTGTAAAGCAAATGGATACTGAGGTACATCTTTACTTTTAATATAAGAGACCAAGGCCTCATGTTCCGAAACAATACCTGCTAGATTATTTTCACAAATAAATATTTCATCCTTAAAATGATTAAACGCAATCACATACTGATACAATCTATAACGCATCAATGGAATCAAAGGTGCCCCTTCTTTAAATTCAATGGTATCAAAAAAAGGAATGGCGTCATAAGCGGTATAACCATACAAGCCTTGTGCGAATTTGGCTTCTTTAATTTCCCCGCCAGTTATTTCATACTGTTGCATGTAGGACCAAATGCGATCGGGTGCGTCATGGACATTTTGAATGACTTCTTTTTCTGGCTCTTGATTGGGATACTTGTATTCAATTTCATTGAAAGAAGAAATTTCAATTCCCCCAATAGCATTGACCCCAATAAAAGAATAACTATTTTCTGAAGCATGCGAGTCGGTGCTTTCTAATAAAATAGTATCCCTAAATCGATCTCTCAATCGAAGATAAATACCTACGGGCGTATAAGTGTCTGCCAACATTTTAGTGACAGTTGTGGTCATCGTAATTTTTTGCATCTTATTATTCTTCGGTCTTTCGTTAAAAAAATAAACCCCAACATTGCTGTTAGGGTTGATGTATATTTTGACAACATAGTTATGTCACTACAATACCCTAACGGATTTTGTATGCCACCACCATATATTGTTTGTTTGTTTCATTCTAGCGCAAATTTAAGGAAATGTAGTTTTTCTACCAAATAAACCTAGGCCTGAAGCTACCAGCTGTTAGGACCTATAAAACCCCCTTGGTACTAGGCAATTGATCGCTGTCTGGATGGCGGCGTACTGCCATTTTAATGGCCTTGGCAAAGGCTTTAAAAATAGCCTCTATTTTATGGTGTTCATTTTCTCCTTGACAACTTATGTTCAAATTACACTTGGCTGCATCACTGAAGGACTTAAAGAAATGAAAGAACATTTCTGTAGGCATCTCCCCTACTTTCTCTCGGATAAATTGAGCGTCCCATACGATCCAATTACGCCCCCCAAAATCTATCAATACTTTAGCTTCCGCTTCATCCATGGGTAAAGCATAGCCATATCTTTCCATTCCTCTTTTATCTATTAAACCTTTTGCAAATGCTTCACCTAATGCAATACCCACATCTTCAATCGTATGGTGTTCATCAATATGCAAATCGCCATCGCATTGTATGGCTAAATCTATGGAACCATGTCTTGCAATCTGCTCCAACATATGATCAAAAAACCCCAATCCAGTGTGAATGGAGGCATTGCCATTGCCATCCATATTTAAATCAATGCTGATTTTTGTTTCCTTGGTATTTCGCTCATGTGTAACCTTACGTATACCCAATTTCAAAAAAGAATAAATAGCCGACCAACTATTAGTTTCAAAAGCAATGCTGCTTTTGAAGGCTGATTCTTGATCTGGTGTCAAGCGATGATTTTCGGTATTGAAATAAATGGCTTTGCACCCTATATTTTTTGCCAATTCAATATCACTCCAACGATCTCCAATCACATAGGAATTGACTAAATCAAAATCCTTATTGTTCATTAAATGTTGTACAAGCCCAATAGCAGGCTTACGTGTTGGCGCATTGTCTTTTGCAAAAGTTTTATCAATATGTATTTCATCAAAAACAAAACCTTCTCCTGCCAAGGTTCTCAACATCAACTGCTGATAAGGTTCAAATTGTTCCGTAGGATAAGCTGCTGTGCCCAAGCCATCTTGATTGGTCACCATTACTTTATAATAGCCTAGATCCGCTGCAATTTTTTGTAAATAAGAAATGGCTCCTGGAACAAAACTTGTTTTTTCAAGGGAGTCTATTTGAAAATCGTTTTTGGGCTCTTGTAATATCACCCCATCTCTGTCTATGAATAAAATTGGTCGCATCTTGGATTGTCTTTGTTTACTTCTTAGCACTTATTTTATTCTTGCTATTTGCAGCTTTTACTTGTGCAAGGGTTATTTTACTTGCTTTATTGGACCAACTGGTTCTTATATATGTTAATACATCTGCAATTTGTTGATCCGTAAAATCTGGATTGGCAGTCATGGCATTGCTATAATACATACCGTCTAATGCAATGCGTTCATCATAGCCATTTTTTACTATTTTAACTAATCTAGCAATATCCTTTCCATTTACATTGCTTGAACCATCCAAGGGTGCATTCATATTGGGTACACCCCCACCATCTGATTGATGGCAAACTAAACACCTGGTTTCATAGAGCTTCTTCCCATTGAGTAAATTTTGACCTTGTCCTTGTATAAAAAAACTAGAAAATACAATTAATAAAAATAAAAATCTACGCCAGGCAATTGAGTTATTATTCATTTTCATTTTTTACAACTAAATTATTTTTGTAAGAAATTTTAAAAATCGCTCCTTTAGAATCATCACTTACATAAATAGAACCATCAGGGCCTAGTGCTAAACCACAAGGTCTTGCTTTGGCTTTTGCGGTATTGGTTACTTTAACCCCATCTTCAACACCTGCAAAACCATTGGCAAAAATTTCCCATTCGCCAGTAGCTTTACCATCTTTAAAAGGAACAAAGGCTACAAAAAAACCTTCCTGAGGAAGTGGCGCTCTATTCCATGATCCATGAAAACTAATGAAAGCACCGTTTTTATATTTTTCAGGAAATTGATTACCAGTATAAAATAAAACAGCCATTGGGGCCATATGGGCAGGAAAGGCAACAGCAGGCTCTTTGTATTCGCTAGGTCCTTCCTTTTTTCCATCACCACCATATTCTGGAGATACCATTTTTTTATGTTGTGCTGGGTCATAATAGATGTATGGCCAACCTGCATTGTCTCCTTCATTGATGGCGTAAAAAGTTTCTGCTGGCAATTCTGCATTTTGTGCATCGTTATACAAATTTGGATAAAAACTATTCAATTGATCACGTCCATGTTGTGCCACATACAATTGATTAGTTTGGTTATTCCAATCTAAGCCCAATACATTACGAAGACCAGTGGCAAAGCGTTTACCCTCTTTGTAAGTTTGATTTTCTTTGTTGCCATCAAATTTCCAAATACCACCTGCAGAATCTAAAATATTACAAGGCACTCTGCCTGGTGATCCTGCTTTACGATCTTCCACTTGACAAGCATTGGAATAAGCCCCAATGTTTACATAAACATTATTTTCTTTGTCAAAGGTGATGGACTTGGATTCATGCTGTCTTCTATTAAGTAACCCTTTCACAATGATCAAAGGTGATTGCGGATTAATTACTTCGTCTTTACTATTTAATTCATATTTAAAAATAGATTCATTAGAACTTGCATACAAACTATTTCCTTTTACATAAATTCCTGTTCCAGGATAATTGGCCCAGCCATTTACCTTGTCTGCCACTCCATCGTTGTTGGCATCTTCCAATCTTACGATGGCATTTCCTTCTTTGTTTGGATAATTTAATTTGGCAAATACGACGCCCGCATTAGTCACTGCTATATGCCTTGCGCTTCCAATATTATTGGCATATAAACTTGCTTTAAATCCAGCTGGTAATTTCAAGCCTGCATTTTCTTGAGCCATTCCATTGAATGAAAAAGCAGCTAAGATTAAAAATAAAATTTGAATTCCTTTTTTCATATATTATAACTATTTAATTTGAAATTTATGAACCTGTAATTTAATAAAATCTTTTTAGAATCAACCATTTGCAAAAGCGAAATTGATCCATTTGGCCATCGCATCCACTAATTCGGTGTTTTCCTGCTCAGTTCCAACGGTTATTCTTAAACAATCTGTACAATTTTCCAGGCTGGACCTATCTCTTACCACAATACCCTTGGTCAATAAATATTGGTACAACTGGCTTGCTTTGGGAATTTTCACCAATAAAAAATTGGCATCAGAAGGATACACTTTTTGCACATAAGGCATGCTAGCAATTACTTCTGCAAGTGCATTGCGCATATCCACCAAATGTTGGATCATATCATTGACCTGACCTACTTCTTCCAAGGCAGTCAAAGCCAATTCCTGTGAAACCATATTGATATTGTAAGGAGGTTTCACTTTGTTCATGTATTGAATAATGGATTCATCTGCAAAGCACATACCTACTCTTAGTCCTGCCAATCCCCAGGCTTTGCTTAAAGTTTGCATGACCACTAAATTGGGATAATCAATCAAGGATTGCGCAAATGATTTTTGGGTAGAGAAATTTATATAGGCTTCATCAATTACCACTATACCATTGAAATGATTCAATATGGTTTCAATGTCTATTCGATCTATCGAATTCCCAGTGGGATTGTTGGGCGAACAAATCCAAATGATTTTAGTTTGTGCATTCACCAATTGTTCTATATGCGCTACATTCAATTGAAAGTTGGGTAATAAGGGGGCGACTTGAATGGCTACATTATTGATATTGGCACTTACTTCAAACATGGGATAAGTAGGTGGGCAAATAATAATATTGTCTTTTCCTGGCGCACAAAAAGTTCGATATAAAACATCAATACATTCGTCACTTCCATTGCCTATAAAAATTTGTTCTGCCTTAATTTGTTTGATAAAGGCTAACTTTTCTTTGACTTTTTTTTGATAGGGATCGGGATAGCGATTGTACCATTTGGTCAATGGAGAGCCTAAACTATTTTCATTGGCGTCTAATAAAATTTTAGCTTCCCCAGTATATTCCTCTTTGGCAGAAGAATAAGCTTTTAAAATTTCAATATTGGGTCTTACCAATTTTTTTATATCAAATTTCATGGTCTTACATTTTAGATTTTATCCAATCCACTCTTAGTGCTACTGCATTGCTATGTGCTTGCAAACCCTCAGCAGCGGCCATCTCCATCACGGTGGATGCAATATTAGTTAGTCCTCTTTCTGTTAGTTGTTGAAAAGTTATCTTTTTAACAAAACTATCGATACTCACTCCACTATAGGCTTTTGCAAACCCATTGGTTGGTAAAGTATGATTGGTACCACTGGCATAATCTCCCACTGATTCTGGAGAATAGTTACCAATAAAAATAGATCCTGCATTGATTATCTTATCTGCTATTTGTGCGGCATTTTCAATAGACAAGATTAAATGCTCTGGAGCGTATTCATTAATACAAGCAATGGCATCTTCTGTATTTTTTAATACAATGAGTGTTGAATTTTCTAACGCCTTAGCAGCCATCTCTTTTCTTGGCAATAGGATCAATTGTTGATCAATTTCTTTTTGTACGGCTTCTGCTATGGAAATAGAATTGGTGATCAGTAGAACTTGACTGTCTGTTCCATGTTCAGCTTGTGATAATAAATCTGCAGCAACAAAGGAAGGAATGCAGGACTGATCTGCCCAAACACAAACCTCACTTGGACCTGCAGGCATATCAATGGCAACGCCTGCTTGTTGAACCAATTGTTTTGCCGCGGTGACATATTGATTACCTGGTCCAAATATTTTATTGACTTTGGGAATGCTTTCTGTTCCATAGGCCATAGCAGCAATGGCTTGAACGCCCCCAATGGTGAATATACGAGTAACTCCTACCAAAGAAGCCGCATAAATAATAGCAGGAGGAATACTTCCTGCAGCATTGGGAGGAGAACATAAAATTATTTCTTTGCATCCCGCCATTTTTGCTGGCACACCCAACATTAATACAGTGGAGAATAAAGGGGCTGTACCTCCAGGAATATAAATACCTACTTTTTCAATGCCCACCGATTTTCTCCAACACCAAACCCCTGGCATGGTTTCTATTCTTTCTACTTTTTGAATTTGGCTTTGATGAAATATTTCAATATTTACTTTGGCCAATTGTATGGCCGTTTTTAAACTTGGGCTTAATTCTTTTTCAGCCGCAGCAATTTTTTTTTCATCCAATTCTAATTGTTGTAGCGCAACCTGATCAAAGTTCTGAGTGAATTTTTTTATTGCCTTATCTCCATCTGACTTTACTTCATCTAGTATGGGCTGCACGCTTGCATAGAGTTGACTTGTATCCATAGCAGGCCGGGCCAATAAATTTAGCCATTCTTTTACCATTGGCTCATTAAACATTTGCATCATAATATCATTTTTTCGATTGGTACGACTAAAATTCCTTCCGCACCTGCCAATTTTAATTTTTCAATAATTTCCCAAAAATCAGTTT
>Ga0214919_10004914_pt1 | contig 19227 bp, 14 predicted proteins | sample LL1503_MetaG_FD_177994 | JGI IMG/M metagenome (GOLD analysis project Ga0214919, IMG submission 177994) | Freshwater microbial communities from Lake Lanier, Atlanta, Georgia, United States - LL-1503 | ecosystem: Environmental > Aquatic > Freshwater > Lake | place: USA: Georgia | collected...
CACATACTTGAATGCGGTACTGCTCGAAGTTCCAACCATAACCGGAGCGCCTAATGCATCTTGAAAATAACCAGTAGTCTCGTTGGCCAATGTTGTGCTTTGGTGCCAGCTGCTGAGAGCCGTGGTACCAGTATTCACAGTTATTCTTGGAAAGTTAGCATAATAAAATTGTTTGAATGTGGCGCCAGCAATTGCAGGCTGAATTGAGTTGGTAATAAGATCGGCAATTTCGTTACGATTGGTCCAAGCAAACAAGCTACTGGGAAGAATATTGTTCTCCCACATAGCACCGTCGCTGGAGAATGTGTTAGTGGATGAATACTTGCCTGTATTGTCCACCAAGTCTAAGTAACGACTGGTACCAATTGAGGCGCGATTGACCGCTTTTGATTTGATGATAGAATTGTAAAGAGTAAACGGGAATAGATTGTAATCTTCGCCGTTGACCATGCGATTTTGTGTGTAGTATCTTGCTGGAGCACGTTGCTTGATAGCATCAATACTTTCACGGCTTTGTGCATTGCTTACAGGCTGTGTGATACCACATGTGAATGTAATAGTTTGCAAGTTGCCATTGCGATCAATATAGCTGATTGGCAACACCACGTTCTGCATTTCAGCAGGATTGATAATGTATTGCAAGCCATTGCTGGCACGAACATACGCACGAAAGATGCCAACCGGAATTTCAGAAAACACACCATCGCCAAATACCATGGTAATTTGATCATTGGTTCTACTGGTAACAGAAAAAATTGGTCTTAGTGTTGCAGTTTGTTCAGCGGCCGATGAATAAATGTTGTCAGTATACGCCCACTCTCGATTGATACTGCCCACGTTATCTAACTGGAATAACCAGCGGTCGTCATTGTTAACACCATCAATGTTGATGTTTACTGTGCGATTGGCAATGCGTTCAGCCAAGTTAAAATCTTGATTCTGCAACGTACCTTGTTTGAAAAAGAAGAAAAATCCGTTGTTGGCACTTTGATATCCCAGCTGGTCATTACGGTATAACATGTTAAATGTGCTGTTGGGACGTGGACTTGGTTCGTAGATGTAATCTCGTCCAGCTGTTGATGACGTTGTGGCTTCAAATGGCATGTTCACACCATCTACAGTAGCAGTATACGGAATCACTGGCAAAAATCCTGGTACTAGATTTATACCATATTCACTGGTATCAACTCCCAGAATAGTTTGACGGTTTGATGGGCGACCAATTTTTTGACTGCTAACCAAGGACGAATTGACCACAGCATTCCATTGTTCTAACCAGTCAAAGTTTGTGGGATCCGCCCAATTGATTGTGACATTAGCCAGATTAACTCCATTGTAATCCACAACATTTTCTGTTGTGGTCACACTAAATGCCTTGAGTAGGCCTTGAGCTGCGGTGTTGCGTTTGGCGGTGTAGCTCACAAGATTGGCCAGACGTGTGACCGAGTCTCTACGTTCTGCTGTGTCTAGGTAGTTTTCACGAGTGTTTAGGTCGGTGCGGAAGGCTAGGGCCTGTCCCATGAACGCAATGACGTCCAGCAAGGCAATGTATTCTGACGACTCAATGTAGTCATTGAATGTTTCTGGATAGTACAAACGCAGGTAATCGGTAAAACTCTTGCGTAGAGTTTCAAAGTCGTAACTTTGGAAGTCTGCTTCGCGATAGGTTTGATAGATCTGTTTCCAGTCCTCTACACCAAATATCGCTGTTTGTCTAGTGGTTTTTGCCATTATGTCCGGGCCTTGTATTCTTTATCTGTTATTTATGTAGATAAAAAACGGCGTAGTTATACGTAGCTGGCTGAACGGCTGACTTGATCAAAAAACACATTGAGTATTTCAGCATTTACGCCGCCTACAGCCTGTAGTTCTATTTCAATCAACATACCATTTTGTTGGGGATACACATTGACATTGCTAATAAGTATTCTAGGATCGCCGCCGGCTACTCGTTGAACTTCAGCAGTGATCCCTTCTACCACCGAGTCTACTTGATTTTCAAACAAATAATTCCATAGCACTGTGCCATATCCTGGGCGCCCTGGCAATTGTCCCTGGCGGATATTAAATGCATTCAAGAGATCGCGTTTGACTAATTCAAAATCCACCAATGTGAATTTTTTGTATTGATTTTGAGTATTGAATCCAACAAAGGTAGTCATGGATATATTTATGCGGTAGTTTCGGGCCTTGGATACCCTATTGCAGTTAGACTTGGAAGACCTCGCCGTAGTCTTTCTTCGTTGATTCTATCCCATACTATATCATCACTGCCAGTATAAGTTAAATCTTTATCTTTTGTACTAGAATACACGCTAGATTCAATGTTCATTGGCATGATGCTAGGAACTTTGGCATTGCCTATAATTCGTTTTGCGGCTGCTTCAAGTGTGTCTGTGTTTACAGTATCAATGGCAGCCAAAGGCGTATATTCTTAAGCATAGAAAAATCTACTTTAGCTGCTGCCAAGTTCACAGCAAATGCACCGTTGACTGCTGCCTCATCAAATTTAGATTTGATGTCAGCTGGCAGTCCTGGAGTATTCTTGGCCCAATCTAATGTGTCTGACACACTCTTGGCAGCATTGGTTGCTAGGCCGCTGAGTGCCTGCGGTGTTAGTTTGTCTGTGGGAATACCTAGTGATTTTAAATCAGCTACCCCAGATGTCATCAATCCTTGCTGAATTTTGTTTTGAAGTCCTTCATTGCCCAGCAATCCATCAAGACTTTTTACACCATCTTTGCCAGTCCATACTGTGGGGCTTTTTAATACGCTGGTAAGATCACTGCCGGCTTGTGCTAAAAATGTGGCAGCAGTTCCTGGCTTGACCAAGCCCCATCGTTCAAGTTGGCTGGCATCAAGTCCAAATTTACCTGCACCTGCTGCATTGCTTATAGTATCAGCAGCTTGTCCTACCAGCTTTGATGCTTGGGCCAATGTTCCAGTTATGTCTGGCAAACTCATACTGCCAAGTCCACTCAATGCTGGACCTTGTTTGGCAAAGTCTGCTACATTGATTCCTGCAGTAGGAGTTCCTTTGATTAATCCTGATATGGTGCCAATTGCGGTGCTGGCCAAACTGCCTGCTTGAGCTGCGGCGCCAGTTAATGCACTTGTAATAGCCGATGTTGAAGGTAGAGACAGCCCGGCGCCTGCACCAGACAACGCTGCACTAATAGAAGCAGTAGCACCACTTGCGCCAGTAGTGAATGAATTAAATGCAGCCGCACCACCTTGCAGTGCGCTGGCAACTTGTGTGCCTGCACCTTGCCCAAGTGTTCCTATGCTGGCTGTGAGACTACTTAAATTTGTGCCTGCTGGCAATTTGCTAGACAATGATGCCAGGCCTTGTGTTAATTGACTTTGAGCGGCTGCCAGGCCACCTGCGGCTTGTGTAGCTGGACTCAGTACGTCCCCAACTCTGAATCCCGTAAGGCCGCCACTGGCTGTTTGTTGATCAAACACTGCTTTAGCTTGTTCAAATGTAGCGCCGGTAGGGGCTTTGATTTCAAACTTTTGACCGTTGAATTCAAAATTAAATGTGCTCATGCTTTTCTCGTAAATTCAAATCCAGCAGGCACTGGCACGGCACCTGGGTTAGGCGGCGGCTGTCCTGCTTCCAATGGAATTTCAATATCCACACCTTTGTTGTGGTAAGGATATGGTTCGTGTGTGGGTGCTCGAGTCACAATACTTTCAAGACCATCTGTTTCAACTGTCCAGCCAGTGGCACTGCTGAATGTAGTATCATCTAAGATAGTTGTGGTCAAGTTGTTGGGTGCAGACACTGAGTCAGCTGCTGGGCCGTTGAGATCAATACCACCTGCTGTGAATTTCAATGCGCTGCCTCCTTCCCAACTTCCAGTAGCACTTTGTAAAGCCAAGCTGCCATCTGCTTTTATGCCAATGTAACTTTTGCTATACAATCGTAAATTTTGCTGTGCAATAGCTGTGAAGTCTGCTTCAGCTTGCAACTTAATGTCTTCTACTGCTTTGGCTTTGATACTGCCGCCAGCGTACATGTTGATGTCTCTATCAGCATGCAAATTAATATCGCCACGAGTGCGCAAGTTAATGCTGTTGGTAGCATACACATCTAGTGTGCCTTGAGAACCAAGTTCAAACCAGGCCAGGCCATTTGCATGAGTAATATAGAAAAAATCTCCGCTGTCACTCATTGTAATTTGATGACCGGCTGTGGTTCTAAATCTGATCAGTCTAGTATTGCCGTCGGTGTCACCATCGTCAAGCACAATACTATGGCCGCCTACACGGCCAATTACATTGAGATCCTGAGGTTTTAATTCACCAGCTTTGACTTTTTTCTGTATTTCTCCCAGCTTCATACCACCTTGATACACCGCAGGACCTGGAGTACTAACACCAAATACAGCACTGGGACTTTCTCGCTGACTGCTACTAGATATAGGGCCACGTTGTGGATCTTTAATCAGTCCTTGACGGAACATGGTTTCTGCTACTACACTTTGTATAGGTTTAGGAGCATCAAAAAATCTAGCATTTTCTTCTAAAGCAATGTTGTTGGTATTAATTTCGACCACTGGCAATTGTTCTGCACCATCAAAATACGTTGCTTGATTTTTATTTTCTGCAATTACTTGAGTTCTAACAGGGGCGGCTCCAATAGCAGGAACCATATGTCCTATACTTTGATCAGGGGCGGTACCTATATAAAATCCTTGGCTACGGTCTCCATTTACAAATACACATAATACTGTGATGCCAACGTCTGGGGGAGTAAACCACATACCATAGCTGTTGGAGTTTCCATCAATATATGACCCTATACCTTGCGCGGCTGGATTGTGAGGAGTTGATCCAAAAAATTGCGGCATATAACTTACTGTGATCCATTTTGATGGTTCATTTTCGCCACCATTGGAAAATGCTTCAATATAAACTTGTATGCGTCCTGATCTTATTGAATCAGTTGTGTTTTTTACAACACCATAAAACGGTCCAAACTCCGCAGGTACGCCGCCACGATCAAACTTGTAGTTTGTGGGACGGCCTCTGCTGCGTTGTACTTCTGTTGCCATGTGTTATCCTTAAAAGTCTCTTACTATGTCCTGTGGAACAGATGGCGAATTGCCAATGCCATCTGCAGTGATTCTGCCAGACAGCGCACCTGGCGGCACAAATGGATCTCCTACATCTAAATTTTCGCCCGAGCCCGATGTTGGCGGCTGTGGCGGTGGAGCAGGAACTACTGTATCTTTTGGTCCAGGTGGCGCTGAATTTATTGCATTTGGTGTGCCGCTGCCAGGGCCAGCATTTACAGCCGGCACAGCTAATGTTGTGGGTCTTCCGCTGGCACCAGCCGACGCTGCATCGGCTGTTGATTTGCTAGGATTGTCTGACGTACTAGATTGACCACTGTTTTCATAATAAGTGGTTGATGCCGGCGGGGGTGCTGTGGCTGCTTTGTTAGAGGCATTGGGTTTCATGAAGAAATACAACTTGCCTTGTATGGTTTGATAAAAACTACCTTTATTGAATTCGCTAGTACATTGCATGGCAGTGTACACGCGACTTTGTACCGGTTGTCTTGAACTGGATCCAGCATAAGGGTCAGCTAGTCCAGTTGTAAGATCATAATCTTGTGGACGTTGCCAAGCTATTTCAAACATGACTTCTCTAGCATCAAAATTTATAGTACCATCTGGTAAAAATGCATTGAAATCAAATTCTTTTGCACTGACCCCTCCGGCAAAACTACCTTGCTGTATCCACGCAGGATCTCCTACAATTTTAAGGTTACAGTTGGCCAGGCCAACTGGGTCATATAGGCTTTCAGCCAAATTGGCCTGAGGTTCGTTTTGTTTGCCGTTGTCACCGGCACTGTTTTCTGCACTGGCTGTTTGAAAAGCCAAAAATGGTTGGTCTCTCATGCTGCTGGTAAAAGCCTTGCGTTGTTGAAATCCAAGATTGCCTTTGGTCTGATCTCCACTGATGGTGAGATTGTAGAGATTGTTCATGGTTTCTTTGTAATCAATCACCGAAGTATTTTTACCAGTAAACCAGTAGTTGTATTGTTTATGCAGCCCACGAAATTTGTTGATAGGATAGTAACTGCTATCAAAGTTCATAGGAGTGTATGTGTTGATTATAAACGTTATTTTGTGTGCATAGTCATTGCGTTTGCTATCATATTCTAATTGTACTGACTGAAATGTAATATTAAACCAAACAATGTCTTTTTTGTTGGCATCGTTTTTGACTTGCAATGCATCATCTTCGTTAAAAAACAAAACATTTTGATCAGTGACAAAAGTGCTGTTTCTTATAGCAAGCTCAATGGCCTGAACCAATTGCATACCAGCAGTGATAGAGTAGTTTCTACTTTTGATATCTTTATAAACTTTCTCCATATCTGCCGATTGTGGATTATTAGTAGGCACATTTGCCATTGGTGTTTGACTGGCATTAGTTTTTTTTCCTGGCGGAATCAATCTGGCATTTTTAATTGCAGTTCCACCGCCACCTGGTCCTGGATTAGCAAACACAATCTCATACTGGTCTGCTTGTTCATACACCCCTTGCTTGACCAGGTCTTGTTGAAATTGATTCATTGCCCCCATGAGTCCACGAGTGATACTGTTCTTTTTTGTTGTGGGGGCTGCGTCAGCTTTTGGCGGCAAAGCTACATTGTTAGCTGCATCTACTGCTGCCGCATCATCGCGTTCGGCTTGCGCAGACGAGACGTTAGTAGTTGCTGCGCCAGGTGTAGGTGTGGCTGCTTGTGTGGTAGAGAATACCACGTCTTGTCCTAGTAAATCTCCAATGGTAGACGCAGTCAATTCAATATTGTATGGTATGGTTCCTCGACGAGTTCCGGCGGCAGATGCTTCACCAGGTGAAAGTCCTTCAAAACTGTATGTGACTAACTTACTGTCAATGGTCCAATCACATTTGCTAATTTTAAATGGTATAAACTTTTCAATCACTGAATTAGGATCAGATTTGTTACCACCAATGCGAGTTACCAAATTGCCTTGTTCGTCATATCCGTAAAATCTTATTACCATGAGATACACTACAGATGAATAATTTATACCTTGTTTTTGTCCACTAGCTGGCATGAAATCTTGTACTGCTTCATACAGTCGATCCAACAACGTAATGCCATTGTTTTCAACTACAGTAAATCTGATAGCTTTATTTGCATGTGGTGCCCGGGTGCCGCCACCTGTAAGAAAATTTTCAATAGTAACAGAGTCAATATAAAAGTCCAAAGGAAACGCAGGGTTACGTCCAGCATCTGCATCATTGGCACCAGGAATCTTGTTAGGTTCAACAGACCCATCAGCGTATGCTTGTCCTTGTTGTGCGCCCAATGCACCTTTGAATCCACCTGAATTTTGTGGTGCGCCGCCGCTTTGTACCAACAGCATGTAACCGTTAACTGTTTTTTTCTTGCTATACACCAGTTGCTTGTATTGTGCTGGTGTCATTAGATACCAACTGGCTCGGTATGTATAGCTGGAAAACCGATCTAGAACATTGGCTTGAGGAATTACTACTTGGTTGCTGCCATCAGTAGAAATAGTTCCAGTTTGTGTTTTTAGTGCTTGATTTAGTGCATCGTTTTCTGCTGTACTAGCACCTCCATATGATGACCCTGCATCGTCGCCCAATGCTTGATTGACATTTGTGCCTGCTCCGCCGGTGGCATCGTCATAACTGCCAACTCCGACACTGGTAGGAGCTTGAAGATCAATACCTTGGTAGTACTCGCCAGTTTCAGGATTTTGACGTAGATTGCCACTGTCGTACAGTTCTCCAGTTTCGGGGTTCCGACGCAATGGACCTATTACTCCAGTTTCGTCTGGCAGGTCAATGCCTACATTGAATCCATTGGCATTGCTTGTGCTTTGTGTTTGTAAAAATGATCTTGTGTTGGCATTGGTGCCTCGATCACCATCACCTGCATTGATAGTTGGAGTAATCAGTGGATTGGCCATGGATTAGAATCCCAGTGTTGATTGTAGTGTGGTGATCTTTGGAATGTAAATTCTAATGTCTGTTTTGAAATCCAACGGCGGCGCTGTAAGTGTGTTGGGATTACGTTGATAAAATACCCACCACAAACCACCGTCACCATACAAGTCATAGGCCAATAGATCTGGTCGATACTGATAAGTTACATTTATAGTCCATAGTTTATCATCACTTTCTTTGGGAATAGGTCTATTGACCATAATGTCCAAATAAAACTGATTGTAGCCAGTTTGAAAGTACGGGCTAGTACTAGTATAAGTTGCAGCCATTACCAGAATCCTCCAGATAACAATCTACCTTGAGCAAATCCTTCCAAGCTGAATTGTTTGCTAACTTGACTGCGTGTTTGCATGGGCAACAGTGTTATTGAAATTTCCATCTTGGTAGGTACGTAAGTACTGTTGGCAGAATTTTGATTGGTAGCAGCTTTTACATTATTCATTTGTGCAATCTGTTCAGCGTCACTTATATACCCAATGCTTCCTTTGTTTAGCCCTGCATTTTTAAGTCTATCAATAATGGCCACAACAGTACCCAAGCTACCACCCATGGCTGGCCCTGATGACCGATCTCTACGATTTTCTAGATTCAATCCAATATTATTGAATCCAGTTGCACGTATGTAGTCTACATCACTGGGCAAATTATAAGTAAAACTAGACACCACACAAGGATGTTTGTTAAATTGAAATTCTCCAAATCCACTAAGATACACCAACGGAGGTGGTGCCCCTGCTTGCGGATCTTGGCCATAAAACATTTTTGTGACAGATCTAAAAAAGTGAATCACTGCCAGCAGATACTCTGCTTCTTTTGTGTCTTGCGCTGTGAATGTGCCTTTGACTGTGATATTCTCTACTGCACTACTTTTATAAAAATATCCGCGATAGTTAGAATGTGTTAGATCATACGGATCGTATTTGGCCTGATAACTTGTATCAATCGCTGGTGTATATGGAAATAACACTCCGTTAGTGGCAGCCAATGGCGCAAGTATGCCAGCTGCCTTTGCTTTATAGAGGTAGGTGGCATTTGGTGCCAAACTCAATCTCACACGCCAGTCAGCAGCTGACGGTAAGTTTTCTCGAGTCAGCAATGTGCTTTGATTTTGTGCGCTATTTGTTAGTCCACGCACAACAGAGTTGTTGGCGTCTACATCACCTTGATTTTGCACTACATTTGGATCACCAAACTCACTTTCATTTAACGCAGACAACGGAACTGGTGCCGCTTCATATGTCAGTGCTTCATTGAGTTGTGCTGCTTCTTGTGCTTGACGAATTGCTTCTTGTTGTGCCAACAGTCCATCTGGATCAGTGTCAACTGGTGATGCAGATTCGGCGGCTATGCGCAAGTCAGCAACTTCTTGTGCTTGTAATGCGGCATCTTCGTCAGTCAGAGGAACATCAGCGGCACGATCCAATCTAGCGTTGAGTTCTTCGTCAGCAATAGCTTGTGCTGTTAGTTGTTGTTCTAATAGTAGTGCTTCAGTAGTGTAGTCAACTGGTGTAGCTGATTCAGCAGCTATGCGTAAGTCAATAAGTTCTTGTTCGGCTTGAGCAGCAGCCAGTGCTTCGTCGCCATCAGATGGCAACGGACTGGTAGCAGTTGCCCGCACTGGATTACTTACTGTGGTTCCAATCTGTATTTCAGTTTGTTGGTTTATTGCTGGATCATCACCAGCTGGTGCCTGTACTGGTGTGTTTACTGCGGTAGTACCACTGGTCACAGTTTGTGTAGTAGTGGTAGTGTTTGGTATTCTTATGACCGAAGGTGTGCCAGGATCTTCAGCAGCTTGTTGTTGCAGATCTAATGCAGTTTTTTGCTTTCGAAGTTCTGCTACTTGTGCGTTATTTGCTGCTTCTTCTTCTGGTGTTAGAAGCGGTAGACCTTGCCGCTTGCGAATAAAGTTGCTGGGATTATCTTTGTAGAACTGATTAATTTCAGCTTGCTTTGCAGAGGCAGAGGCAGCAAATGCTTGGCTCTCTGCTGTGGATGTTCTTATACCAGCAATAGTTGTAGTAGATCCGCCACCGCTCACAGTTTCAGTACTGGTTGTGGTATAGTTAATTGGTGTTTTGTTGCTAACTGATGCGTCAGCTTTTTCAGGATAGTCTACTTGTTTAACTACTTCTACATCTGATCTAGGGCCAGTGCCTATAACCAATGCGCCCATTTGACCATTTGTGCCAAGGGCGTAATTACCAACGTCAGCATTAGTTATTCCAGCCTGCGCTAATGCGGCATCTTCGCTCAAGCCTTGTTGACGAAGTTGATTGAATGTTGCTGCTTTATTTGGATCGTAAGCCATATTTGTTTCCTATAGCTTATTTACCGCTGACAAAAACGGCATACTTTAACAAGAGGTTGACAATTGTTGTAAATATGCTACAATCCTAGTAAGGAGACCTTGTCATAACATGACTTTATTACCAAAAGCGGCACCTCGTGTCAATTACCTAAACAACCGTGATATTTTGAAAGAAATACACCACAGCAAGAACACTTATTGCTGGTATCGAGATCCTGTAGCAGATCACCAATTTGATTTGATCCTGCCCAGTCTGGACAAAATCAATCAGCGCACAGTAGTGGAAGCAAGAAAAAATCGTGCTGATCGTATCAAACGAGAAACAGGCGAAGTGATTGATCAAAAGAAAATTCCCAATACTGATCTAGTGTTCCGTATTACTTGTTGGGATCACATACCCCGGGCACCTAAAAAAATTACCAAAGCCGAAGCCAAGCGCAAAAAGCTGGAAGACATCTTTGAACTGGATGATGTGGCAGAGGATCCCTTGGCAGAACTGCTGGATGTGCCTGTACTGGACCTAAATCACGTGCGTGTGAATTTTCCTCCGTTTGAGCAGTACAGACTGGACCAAGACAAAAAGCCTTACATTGTGGGCCGTAGCCACTGGAAAGGTGATTTAGAGACTGGCGAGTTTTCCAAGGATCACGGCGAGATGACCAAGAAACTTGCACTGATGTTTATGAAACTGTGCGAACGCTATGCCACTCGGTCTAACTGGCGTGGCTATACCTACAACGAGGAAATGCGTGGACAAGCTCTACTTCAACTTAGTCAAATTGGTTTACAATTTGACGAATCTAAATCGCAAAACCCCTTTGCTTACTATACCGCTGCTATCACTAATAGTTTTACACGGATTCTTAACATCGAAAAGAAAAATCAAAATATCAGAGATGACATCTTGGAGCTGAACGGCCTAAATCCGTCATGGACTAGACAGAACTCTGGCAAGGCTGGTATGGCTGCCATGAGTGGGCCAGTAACCACAACGTATGAAGAATAAGTTAACGACTGATCAACTCAAACATCATTTACAAAAACAATATGATTTGATTTGCTTTGAAGACCTTGCTGATTATTACAGTCAGCATGGGTCTATCTTTGGCTTGTTTAAAAAATGTTATCAAACTGAATTTGCACCAACTCAACGGTTAGTGTTATTCAGCAGCCACGCTTTATCACAGCAGTTTTTAAATCATGTACAATATGCTGCCAAAAAAATAGACATCAGCAACTTTTTCATTTTGATTGTTAATCCGTTTGATTTAACTGCATTGTTAGATCAAGCAAACAAACTGCATGGCAATGATCCGCAACCAATACAATTTTTACAATTAAACATAAGTGATTCCAAGCTATTGCCCTTGGAAGGGTTTGTTGTTCATCGTGATACCATATGTCCGTTGCCATTTACCAGTGTAAATATCAACACTTCAAACCAGGCTCGGCCGTGTTGTAAATTTAAACAATCTGCTGGCAGCATTCAACAGACCACGCTCAAAGAAATTTTTGATTCAGAGTATTATAAAAAAATTAGGCAACAGCTCTCGTCAGGGCAACAGATCTCTGAATGCCAAGCATGTTGGGACGTTGAAAAACACAATTCAACCAGTCTGCGACAACATGCCTTGACCAAATTTGGCGACGGATTTGATTACCAGTGGTTTGATCAACCAACTTTGATTGACATTACTATGGCTCCTGGTAATTTGTGTAATTTTGCTTGTCGCATTTGCAATCATACTGCCAGCTCAAAAATTGCTGCTGAAGAATATGTTCACAGCACAACCAGCGAACAAAAAAAAGTTTTCCAATATCATTTAAAATTACAAAACAACAATATAGATCAGCATATAGTTGACAATGTAATTGATGCTATAGACAACACAGAGTTTTTGCATATCATGGGAGGAGAACCTTTTCTGTGGCCCTTATTACCAACATTTTTAGATGCTATCATTGACCGGGGGCAGGCACAAAACATAAGTTTAGAATTTAATACCAATGCATCCATCTTCCCATTTGACTTACTACAACGTTTTCAAAAATTCAAATCAGTTGAAATTTTACTGAGCATCGACGACATAGGTCAACGATTTGAAATTCAACGTGGTGGCAAATGGAATGATATTGTTGCTAACTTAAAATTGTTTAACAATATTCAAAACTCGGCTATTACTGTAAAAGTAATACCAACTGTAAATGTACAAAATGTATTGTATCTTGACCAACTGATGAATTTTCTCAATCAGTTTGAGTTTGATGTAGTATGGTGGTATCTCGAGTATCCAACTTATCTCAGCATAGACAACATACCCGACCGTGTTAAAAAATTGGTACATGAAAAATATCACGATCATACTTTGTCTGAATTACAATCTATTGCCCAACGAGTGTTAACATCGGCACCGGTCTCTGGCCAAGAATTTTTGCAATACATAGATAAATTGGATGGCCGACGAAAACAAAATTTTGAGTTTGCTCACAAAGAGATTTTTGATGCAATGTCCAGTTGACATTACTACAGCAACTCTGTATACTTGATTGATATGAATCTATTCCGTAAAGCTGCAATCTTCACTGACATACACTTTGGGCTCAAAAGCAATTCAACCTTACACAATGAAGATTGTTTGGCTTTTGTAAAATGGGCCACTGCCAAAGCCAAAGAGGAAGGCTGCGAAACTGCCATGTTCCTAGGCGATTGGCACAACAACAGAGCCAGCCTAAACATTGTTACCTTAAACTATAGCCTTCGATCACTGGAGCACCTGAATGCTAATTTTGACCGTGTGTATTTTATACCTGGGAATCACGACCTTTATTATCGCGACAAGCGTGATATTCAGAGCGTGGAGTGGGCACGCCATCTCCCCAATGTGGAAATATGCAACGATTGGTTTAGTAGCGGTGACGTGGTTATTGCTCCTTGGCTTTGCGGCGATGACCATAAGAGGATACCTAAACTGACTGGCAAGTACATGTTTGGGCACTTTGAACTGCCTGGATATTTGATGAACGCCATGGTAGAGATGCCAGATCATGGTGAAGTGCGTAGAGAAGACTTTGAAAATTTTGAACATGTATTCACCGGACACTTTCACAAGCGACAGACCAAAAAAAACATTACCTATATCGGTAATGCGTTCCCTCACAATTATGCAGATGCTGGTGACGACGAACGAGGCCTCACTATACTGGAGTGGGGAAGAGAGGCTACATTTCATGCTTGGCCTGCTCAACCCACGTACAGGGTTTACGGGCTCGCCAACCTTATTGATAACGCTCCAGCTCTTCTTAAGCCCAAAATGCATGTGCGTGTTGGACTAGACATTGAGATTTCGTACGAAGAGGCCAACTTCATCAAAGAAACATTTATCCGAGACTACGACCTGCGTGAGATGAGTTTGATACCAAACAAGAACTCGGATGTAGACACAGACATGGCACCTGGCGAGATTAAGTTTGAGTCAGTGGATCAGATTGTTACAGACCAACTCACTAACATCGAATCAGAATTCTACGATAACAAGCTACTGTTGAAAATTTACCAAAACTTATGAAACTAGCAGACACCACATGGTTACAAGTAGAAAATACAACTAAATGCAATGCATGGTGTCCAGCATGTGCTCGCAATCAATCTGGATACGGGCTAAACTCAAACCTAGTAGTTGAAGATTTACCCGCCGCAAGATTTGAAGAAGTATTAAAAAAATTACCAAATTTAAACACTATTCAGTTTAGCGGAACATACGGCGACACTATGGCTGCTGCAAATGTTTTAGAACACATTAACCTAGCGTTAAAATATGCAGACAAGATTCAAATACATACCCATGGCGGGATAAGATCTCAACAATGGTGGACTGATCTTGCTGGAATTTTAAAAAACAAACAACATGACGTTTGGTTTGGGTTAGATGGACTAAAAGGTATTCACGAAATACATCGACAAGGCACAGATTTTAATAAAACAATTGCAAATGCAACGGCATTTATTACCGCTGGCGGGTACGCCACTTGGCAATTTATACCCTGGGCGCACAATGAACACCAAATCAAAGATTGCATGCGATTAAGTCAACAATTAGGTTTTAAAAAATTTAAATTTATAACTAGCGTACGAGAAAAGTTACAAGCAAAACATTGGCAAACTGGGCAGGTAATTGAATTTAAACCATGGAGTAAAAGTGCTGCAACAAATGCATATCATCTAACTCCTAATCGAGATAATCTTAAGTTATCCGATTGTAGACATTTAAAAAACACCACAGTATACCTAAATGCCAATGGAAGTATAAGTCCTTGTTGTTATTTAAATGTTTACCGAACAGCCGAAGCAGACGTACTACCAGATATTTTAACAGAAATTGACTCACAACCACATCCATTATGTTTGCAAAACTGCGGCAATGGTGTTAGAATAGCGCATCAATGATACAAATTAAAAATCTCACTGTTAAAAACTTTATGAGTGTGGGCGCAGCCACACAAGCCATTGACTTTGACCGCAATGACCTTACACTGGTGCTAGGAGAGAACTTGGACTTAGGAGGCGATGGTTCAAGAAATGGCACAGGCAAGACCACAATCATCAACGCATTAAGTTATGCACTTTATGGTCAGGCATTGTCAAACATCCGCAAAGACAACCTAGTAAACAAGACTAATGCCAAACACATGTTAGTCAGCTTAGACTTTCATATCAATGGCACAGATTACAAAATTGAGCGTGGACGCAAACCTAATGTGCTCAAGTTCTATGTGAACAACGAACACAAAGCCGCAGAAGACGAAGCACAAGGAGATTCAAGAGAGACACAAGACGCCATAGAACGTATTATCGGTATGAGCCATGATATGTTCAAACATGTGCTGGCGCTAAACACTTACACAGAACCGTTCTTAAGTTTGAAAGCCAACGACCAGCGCACAATCATTGAGCAGTTGTTGGGCATTACCTTGCTCAGTGAACGTGCTGACCGTATCAAAGAACTCAACAGACAGACCAAAGATGCCATCCAGTCTGAAGAGTTTAGAATTCGTGCTGTGCAAGAAGCCAACAAGCGCATTGAAGAACAAATTACCAGTTTAGAAAAGCGTCGAACCATGTGGCTTAAAAAGCAACAGGAAGATTGTGCTGGGTTTGAAACGGCTATCAGTGACCTTGAACACATTGACATTGATGCCGAAGTGCAAGCCCACAGAGACTTGGAAGCATTTCATGTTAAGAAAAAAGCCATTGATGAGGCTAATCGATGGATTCGACAGATTGCCGCAGATAATATCAAACAACAAAAACTGTTGGACAAACTCCGAACAGAAATTGCAGCCTTAGACGATCACAAGTGTCACTCATGTGGGCAGGACTTGCATGACAACAAGCAAGACGAACTCAAGCAGGCCAAAGAAGAACTACTAAAAGAAACTGCACTTCAATTGCTTGCCAATAACACGCAAGAACAAGAACATCGAGATACATTAACCAGTTTGGGAGAACTAGGGGTTGCACCCACTGTGTTTTATGACACATTAGAAGATGCGCTAAACCATCGCAATACTCTCGGCACTTTGCGAACCAGCCTGGACACAAGAAAAACAGAATCTGATCCTTACACAGAACAAATTGCAGACATGCAAGGGCAGGCTTTGCAGGTTGTGAGTTATGATCACTTGAACGAACTTACCAGAGTGCAAGACCATCAGGACTTCTTGCTCAAACTGCTGACCTCAAAAGATTCGTTTGTGCGCAAGAAGATCATTGATCAGAACTTGAGTTATCTCAACAGTCGTCTCACACATTACTTGGATAGAATTGGACTGCCACACACAGTGAAGTTCATGAACGACTTGAGTGTGAGCATTGAAGAATTAGGTCGTGAGCTGGACTTTGACAATCTAAGTCGTGGTGAACGCAATCGACTAATACTCTCTATGAGTTGGGCATTCCGTGACGTTTGGGAAAGTTTGTACTCGCCCATCAACTTGTTGTTTATCGACGAGATGATTGACAACGGTCTTGACACACAAGGTGTAGAGAATGCGCTAGGCTTGCTGAAGAAGATGAGTCGTGAGCGCCACAAGAGCATTTGGCTTGTGAGCCATAGAGATGAACTTACCAGCAGGGTAGAAAACATTCTTAAGGTGATCAAAGAGAATGGCTTTACCAGCTATAACACGGATGTAGAAATTGCATAAACAACTGGCGTGGGCAATTGCAGCAAATCACAGTGAGGATTTTTTTCACTGTCGCGATCAGGTTCGCTATTTGTATCAAGGCTCTAGAGCAGTGCAAGACACCAATATTATGCACAACATAAACCAAGTGCTTGACACAAAGTCTTGGCAAAATTCCATGCATCTTGATCAATTCAAAGCAAACTTTGCACCTTGGTTGTTACAACACAGATCAAATAGTGTTATTGGTCTGGATCAGTATTGTGCTAATTTTAGTGCTGGTACCACACAGGCATTTGACAGTTTTTATTTTAGATGGCGTGAACGAAGGTTTAGATGTTTTGTAGGTGAATATTTCTATCATATCAAAACGTGGATCAACAACAATGTTGATTGGAGTTTTGTAACCGAGCAAGATCCATTAACTGCCGGTGATGCATTGGTAATATCAATGCCGTTTTGCGACACAGGATCTGCACCAGCAGATTATCAAGCTATCATTGACCAATGTACTGCACTAAACATACCGGTATTAGTGGATGCCTGCTACTATGTTATCAGTGGCGGTATCAAATTAGATGTGTCAGCCAAGTGTATAGATACTGTGGCATTTAGTTTGAGCAAGGCGTTTCCTGTGGGAAATTTACGAATTGGTATTCGATATACCAGACCCTCAACTGCTGATGGACAAAGTTTGCACGACTCAATCAATTACAACAACACCATGTCTGCACAGATTGGTTTTATGTTGATTGATACCTACAGCAGCGATTATGTGTACAATAAGTACCGACAACAACAGTTAGAATTTTGCAATGCTGTAAATCTTGATGCCAGTAATTGTGTTTTGTTTGCTGTAGGTAACGACTCATGGAATGAGTACAATCGCCGCAATCTACTGCAACAGTATCAACTGAGTTTTGATCCCAATTTGTTTGCCAATAGAATAAGTCTTACTCATGTGTTTGAAAACTGGCCGTTATTTGAATTGTTAAAAAATGAAACTACAGTTAACATTTGACCGCATTGTGGATGACCCACAATGTAAAATATTAATCAATCAGCATACACTATATGAAGGTGTGACTCAGTCTGAGTATACATTTAATCTAGCCGTACCAGTAGGGTCTTGTAGACTGACCATAGTGCATTGTGACAAAAAGTCCGAACACACCATTGTAGAAAATGGAATCATTGTGAGAGACAGAAGTTTTGAGCTTGTCAAGTGCATGATAGATGGATATGACCTACAAGAACTTATATGGCTCAGTCGGTTTGTGGCCGACCACGGCGAAGTTTACAACAGTTGTTTGTTTTTTGGGCCCAATGGTCAATTCCAGTTGGATTTTGAAAATCCAGTACTGCGTTGGATATTGAGATCACGGCACGAGCGAGACAACAATGACCCCCAGTGGGAACAAGATTTTGAATATTATCAACAGGCATGCAAACTTTTACAACTGACATCCAACAAGTAAGACAGTTAGCATGGACACTGGCCACAGCCAGTGCTACTGACCAATTAGATGTACCCGGTGAATATGTTTGGGCATTCCCTGCTGACGATCAATTTGATGCAATTCGTGCTAGAAGCCGCAGTATTTTTAGCAGTGGCAACAGCATCAAAGATCCTGAAGTGATTGAATACATTCAAGGACTACATCTTGCTAAACATTTGTTAAACCCTTGGATTGTGGAACAATTTGAATCTGAGTTTCCTACTTGGATTGCAAACAGTAAAAATTATTGTTTGCAAAATTTTGATTTGTTCAAGTACACTGGATTCAGTGCCGGCACACAAGAGTCGTTTATAAATTTTTACTTGTTCAATGCTGATCGTAGATTTAGAGTGTTCCGTGGCGATTACTGGTGGCATATGGATATATGGAGTCGTATCAGAGCCAATTGGGCATATATCGAAGATGATGAGTTACGTCCCGGAGACATTTGCATTTGCAGTTATCCGTTTGCACTAACTGGTGATAAACATCAAAATTTTGACTGGTTGGTTGACCAATGCAATCATCTTGGCATCGAACTGCTGGTAGATTTTATCTACTTGCCCAACAGCATGAACGCTGTAAACATTGATCTATCTGCTGAGTGCATTCAACAGATTACATTTAGTTTTTCAAAGACGTTTCCTGTACAGTGTGCAAAGATTGCTGTGCGCATGTGCAAGACAAAACCTCAAGACCCCATGCAAATGAGCAACGACGAAAACATTTGCAATCGGCTCAGTGCTGGCTTGGCCTGGGACATCATACAACAGTTTCCATCAGACTTTAATGTCAAAAAATATCGAGATCAACAACTGTATTGGTGCAACAAACTGAAATTACAACCTACCAAAGTGGTGCATTTTGGACTGGGTACTGATTATACCAGCTATGGCAGAACAGATTCTGTAGCCTGGTGCAGTCCGTTTAATCAGCAACAAAATCGCTACAATTTGGGCATGTTATACGAAAATCAAAATTTACTGAAAAATCTACATTTATATTAAGGCAGCATAACTACAACACGAAAGACAACACTACTCAACACACATGACATGGCTTTATCAAGATACCCCAATTGAGACACTGCCCGAAGAATGTGTAGGTTTTGTTTATCTAATCACAAATAATCTATCTGGACGCAAGTACATAGGCAAAAAATTAGCAAAGTTTAGCAAAACAACATACAAAATAGTCAAACAAAAGAACGGC
>Ga0214919_10004915_pt1 | contig 19226 bp, 17 predicted proteins | sample LL1503_MetaG_FD_177994 | JGI IMG/M metagenome (GOLD analysis project Ga0214919, IMG submission 177994) | Freshwater microbial communities from Lake Lanier, Atlanta, Georgia, United States - LL-1503 | ecosystem: Environmental > Aquatic > Freshwater > Lake | place: USA: Georgia | collected...
TCCGCCACCAAGAACAATGACGCTCTTAGGAACGTAATCCATAGATGTTCCATGATCAGAAGTAATGACGCGCTTTCCATCGATATCTAATCCGGGCAAGGTGCGGGCATATGAACCTGTTGCGAGAACGATGTTCTTTCCAACATATTGAGTTCCGTTGACATCTACTGTGTTATTAGAAACGAGACGACCAGTTCCTTCTACAAAAGTAATTCCGCGAGATTTAACGAGGCCTTGTAATCCTTTGAAGAGTCCAGCGATTACGCCGTCCTTGTAAGAATTGACTCCGGTCATATCAATCGAGTTAAAGGTGGCATTTACTCCGAAATGCGAAGATTCGCGCGCACTGTCGGCAACTTCTCCGGCATGCAAGAGAGCCTTTGTAGGGATACATCCGCGGTGTAGGCATGTGCCACCGACCTTATCTTTCTCGATGAGTGCAACTGATAATCCAAGCTGCGAAGCACGAAGCGCCGCTGCATAGCCGCCGCTTCCACCACCAAGAACTACGAGATCAAAATTGGCCACCGAGTTACTCCCTTGAGCGAGCTCCCTGTCGATATGAGCTCAACACCCGTATCTTGCCAGCCTGAGTGGGCGAATGCATAACCGCCTATGAGCTCGCTGAAATCGCTAACTGCACCAGAGAGCGAAGAGCGATTCCGGTTCCTCCGACTGGGGTATAGCCGTGGGGCTTGCTCTCGTTGTAAGCAGGTCCTGCAATATCGAGATGGAGCCATGGAAGTTCATCGGCAACGAACTCCTTGAGGAATAAGCCAGCAACGAGCATGTTTCCCATTCGTTCGCCAACATTGGCCAGATCTGCAACGGGAGAGTCGAGTGAGGCACGCAACTCAACAGGAAGTGGCATCGGCCAGAAAGCTTCTCCTGTCTCCTTCGTTACGTCCATAAAGTGAGATGAAAATTCTGCGTTGTTGGTCATCACGGCGCCAGTGCGAGTTCCGAGTGCAACTACTTGTGCCGCAGTGAGAGTTGCAACATCAACAATTGCATCAAGATCTTTTGTCTCCTGTGCGCGTACAAGTGCATCCGCAAGAATGAGACGACCTTCAGCATCTGGATTGAGAACTTCAACGGTCTTGCCACCATAAATAGAGATGACATCACTTGGTCGAGTTGCAGTATCACTGATCATATTTTCTGCAAGTGGAGCCCACGCTTCAATTGCAATAGGAAGTTTGAGTAGTGCAATGGCGATAGTGGCTGCACAAACTGCAGCGGCACCGCTCATATCTGACTTCATTGCCTCCATACCCTTTGCCGGTTTTAGCGCGAGGCCACCTGAATCAAATGTGATTCCTTTACCAACGTAGGCATATTTTTTCTTCGCCTTCGTTCCCTTAGGTGTGTATGAAATATTGAGAAGTCGAGGGGGATTCGACGAACCTTGACCTACTCCGCTTATTCCGCCGTACCCTTTTGCCATCAATTGCGCATCAGTCATTACTGAAACTTTGAGACCGACCGATGCACCGCCAGCTTGCTTCACAGCATCAGATAAGGCCTTGCAAAATGTTTCTGGGTTGAGATGGCTTGGGGGAGTGTTGATCAGATCGCGGACCAGATGTGTGTAAGTGGCGATTACTTCAGCCGTTTTAATCGCTGCCTTGGCTTCGCTCTTTCCGGCATGATTAGTGTGCACAGTAATCGTCTTCAGTGGTGACTGTTGTGCGCTTTTACTGGTCCCTTTAAATTGATCAAAGTGATAAGCACCGAGTGCTGCGCCTTCTGCTATCGCCTTAACTGCAGCAATATTTTTGGCGGGCAGTGAGAAAGTTGCGCTGGAATTACCAGCTAGCGCACGAGCTGCCGCACCAGATGCACGACGTAGAACTTCATGGTCATAGTGAGTAGCTGATGTCCCCAGCCCTGTAAAAACAATGAGGCGAGTTGAAGTTCCAGGGATTTTGATGACTTCCTCAGCCTTTCCCGTTGCCCCTAAATCTGACAGGGCTTGCACGAGAGCTTTAGTATCAAGGGCTAACTCACCCGATTCAATCTGCAGAGAAGTTGCCCCGGTTTTTGTGCTCTTGGAGTTTTTCGTGGCAAATCCGACGACCAGAACATCATCCTTAACAATTCCGTCTGAAAGGCGGATTGTGGTCATAGCGACTCCTCATGTTTTCACTCAGTTTTTGCTCAGCAGATGCGAGGGCGTAAGTGTAAGTTGTTACTGTGAAAAATTCACCTTTGCATCAGAAGCACATCGACCTACAAGCGAAGATGGCGGATTTCGGTGGCTGGTTGATGCCTATCGAATATCCCAGAGCCGGAGTTCTCGCCGAACATGCAGCAGTTCGCGAACGCGTCGGTCTCTTTGATGTTTCTCACCTTGGAAAAGCAAGTGTGAAGGGGGAAGGTGCGCTCAAGTTCCTCAACGAAATGTTTACCAACGATCTCACTCGCATTGGCGATAGCAAGGCGCAGTACACACTTCTGTGTAATCCTGATGGTGGAGTCGTGGACGATTTGATTGCATATCGAAATTCAGCATCCGATTTCTTTCTCATCCCCAATGCTGCCAACACGACAGAGGTCGTTCGAGTGCTCAATGAAAACGTTACCGCGGGAATAACAATCACCAATCTTCACGAAAGTTTTGCAGTTCTGGCGCTCCAAGGCCCCAACGCAGTTGATGTCATTAAAAGTTTTGGGATTAATCCCACTATGGATTACATGGCATTTTCACATGTGGCTATTGCAGGATGTGATGTCATTCTCTGTCGCACCGGCTATACCGGCGAACATGGATTTGAGTTAGTGCCTCACTGGGCTGATGCAGAAAAGGTGTGGGACGCACTGGTTGACGCGATGAAGCCTTACTCAGGTTTGATCTGTGGACTTGGTGCGCGTGACACCCTTCGCACCGAGATGGGATATCCACTCCATGGCCACGAACTCTCACTTGAGATAACACCTGTACAAGCCAGTGCAGGGTGGGCGATTGGTTGGAAGAAAGAATCTTTCAGAGGTTCAGAATTTCTTCGTGCACAACGAGAAAGTGGCACAGTGCGCACGCTTAAAGCGCTGAAATCTAATGATCGAGGAATACCTCGCGCCGGAATGTTGGTAAAAAATTCTGAAGGTGGCGAAATTGGAATCGTGACGAGCGGAACTTTCTCACCGTCTTTGAAAGTTGGAATCGCATTGGTACTTATTGATCCGCACTATGAAATTGGATCTACTGTGACAATTGATATTCGTGGACGCGAGTCATCGGCCACAATTAGTGCGCTACCGCTTATGCCCTCACGCGTTCGATAAATTCAATCGGGGTCATAAATGCTGCACGCGTGTGTGCTCGACGCAAAGTATGTAAGACAGGCTTGGCAGTTAAGAAAATAAGCGAAGCCGTAAAAATCGCCCGAGGAATATCCCACGCCATGGATGATAGGAAATGGTAAGAAATAAAGTGGGAGAAATTTTCACCAAGGGGAGCACCGGCACGATACGAAAGTTGCGTATCAGCCCCCAAAGTCCAAGGCCAAAATTGCAGATCCATCGCAATCCCAAAAAATTCCGCCGCGATAATTCCGTAGAAGGCTAATGCGGCAATTTCCATCTTTCCCTTCACCTTCTTCGGAATGAGTGAAACACCCAGTCCTACCCAACCTGCTGCAAATGATTGATAGGCAACCCAAGGCCCTAATCCACCAGTAAGAATTGCTGAAAGAAACATTGAGATTGTTCCAAGGAGGAAACCAAAAGACGCACCGAAAACACGAGCTGCAAGTATGAGAACAAACCACATAGGTTCGATGCCGACTGCTCCGGTTCCCATCGGCCTAAGAGCAGCAATAAGTGCTGAGAGAACTGCTAGCAATGCCACTGACTTACTGTCCAGACTCTTATTGCTGATACCGATGAGGAGTACAAGAAGTGCAAAGGGAGTTGCCAGGAGAAATATCCATTGGGGATGGCCTTGCTTTTCAGAGATAAAGAATGGCCATAGAAATCCGATGGCGCTCACAGCGCTTGTCGCAATGAGCGCGAAAAGTGAAACACCTTTAAATCTAACAATGTCCGCAGTCTTCATGAGTTCTCACCAAGTGCTTCAACTACATCACTGACTGTAAGCCAGGGTTTAGGTGCCATCACCTTTGCCACTTGTGGTGCAAATGCCGGTGATGAAAGAAGGACATCCAAAGTGGTGCCATCGGCAACGATGTCACCTTCGGCAAGGAAGAGAACTCGATCAGAAATCTCGGCTACGAGTTCTACATCGTGAGTTGCCAGTAGAACGGGGCGGTTAAAGTGGGAGGCATACTCTTTCAGCGCCGCACCAAAGATCGCTTTTGCTCGATAATCCAGACCACGAGTTGGTTCATCAAGTACGAGAACTTCCGGGTTCGCAGCAAGAACAATACTTAACACCAGCGCCAATCTCTGACCTTCAGAGAGATCATTGGGATGGGCATGAAGTGATATCGCAGGGACTAATCGATGCAAGAGCGCTGCAGTGGATCCTTCTGCCAATTGATTATCGCTATCTGCTTGGTCGCACTCATCGTGGACACTGGATGCAAAGAGCAAATCACTTGGCTCTTGCGGCACATACCCAATGGATCTTCTTCGCACTGCTCCCGTAAGACGTGTGGGATCTTGACCATTGACAGAAACATTTCCTGAAGCAGGGGAGTGGAGACCAACAATAGAGTGAAGCAGTGTGCTCTTCCCAGCGCCATTGCGTCCCATGATGGCCACTATCTCGCCGTGATGAAATGTAGCGCTCACATTATTAAGCGCCTTCTTATCCCCATAAGAATGTGATATCCGATCGATGAGTATCGCAGGAGAATTACTTTTCTTTGGTTCTATGAATTCTCTGTAGTCACGGTTTCGAATCGCATCAGTGTGGCGTCTTACTTCTCGCACACTTGTACCGATTTCACTCAGATTGAGAGCACGCGCCAATGTGATGATGGGCGGTACCAAATCTGAATTCTTCAGAATCTCATCGGCAGAGCCAATCGAGGTCTCGCCATTTCCTTCGATATAGATGATGCGATCAACAAATTGAATAACTCGTTCGAGTCGATGTTCGGCGAGAATTACAGTGACGCTGAGATCGTGCACAAGGCGATGCAGAATAGAGAGTACTTCTTCAGCTGCGATCGGATCTAATGCACTTGTCGGCTCATCAAGCACAAGCACCTTTGGCTGCATCACTAGGGCTGCTCCGATTGCAACCCTTTGTTGTTCGCCGCCACTTAAGGTTGCAATGGATCGGTTGCGAAGCGAGTTGAGACTGAGAAGGTCGAGAACCTCTTCGACTCTTTTGCGCATTACATCAGGTGCAACATTGAGAGCTTCCATACTAAAGGCGAGCTCTTCTTCCACAATATCTGTCACAAATCCTTCAATCGGATTCTGACCCACAATCCCAACCAGATGCGCAAGTGCGCCGGGCTTTACAGAGCGCGTAGAGATCCCATCGACTTCGATATCTCCAGCCAAGATTCCACCTGTGTGGTGAGGGACGAGCCCATTAATCAATCGCAACAGCGACGATTTACCGGATCCGGTCTCACCCATGATGAGGACCATCTCGCCTTCTTCGATTTGGAAGGAGAGATCTTCAAGAACTGTCTTTGTGGAATGAGGATAAATAAGTGAGACGTTGGAGAAGGTAATCATCGCGTCACCATCACAAGTGAAAGCGCAAGTGCAAAAAGAACAATTGTGTTATCACGCATCAACCATGGTTGAGGCCTATACCGTGAACGTCTACGGCTGATTCCATATCCACGAGCATCCATCGCTGCAGCTAACTGAAGCGAACGCGAAAGAGATTCCTCGAGGAGAGGGATTGCAATTGAACGTAGCCGAGCGTTTTCCATGCCTCGTAATTTCTGTGCAGTTCGAATACGACGAGCGCTCGTGGCTAGTTGCGGGAATAACGATGTGGCAATTACTAAAGTGACCCCAATTTCATATATGAAAGAAGGTGTTACTCGCAATAATTTGTGGGGACTTGTCAGAGATGTTGCGGCTCCAAAGAGCGCAATCATTGTTGCGATAATGACGCCTTCATGAAGAGAAGAAGTGAGTCGTTCTAATGTGACCGCGCCTCCTACTCGAATCCCAGGCATCCATGAGGGCAAGTCCAGAAGTGGAATCCGGAAGAGAACTGTGCCTGGAATGGGTACACCAATGAGAATCCCTACGAGGGTGCGGATTGCCAAGATGGTGGCACCAATCCGAAGTGAGAGCGAGAAACTTCTATGCCAAGGAGATCCATCACGGCGAATATAGACAAGAGTCGCCACCGCACCCACGATTGCAAGTGCAATCAATGCGTTATCGAGTGCAACTACTCCAATCGCGAGGAGAATTGCACTTACCCACAATGTGAGTGGGTGCAGTGACTTCTTCATCTGAACAGTGTTATTTCTTGAGAAGAGCGGCAGGAGTCTCGATTTCTACGCCACATTCCTTCTTGGGGAATCCATTGAATCCGCAGATCAGACCTGAACTCGCAGAGCGCACCTTTACGACCTGACCAAGGACGTCAATTCCTTGAGAACTTTTCGCAGTTGCAACACAGCGAATAATCGTCTTGGGAACTTTCTCGCCTTTCGGTGCATAGGCAGGATTTCCAAACTCAATCACAAGAGCGATGCGTTTGGTATCTGGATCAGCCTTCGTCTTGCCGCAGATCGCGTTAAAAGAAGGCTTTGTCTTTGGAGGATGTGATGGAACATCATCGCTACTAAATACGAAAGACCATCCTTCGACAGCGCCATCTTCGATATCGACAGTTGGACCTGTCATTGCAGCTTTCCACGTGGAGGCACCTGGAGCAGTTTGGAAGTATCCCCAGTAGCGCCATCCTTTACTGGCGGCGTGTGATGCGGGCGCTGTAAAGATTTGGGATGTGATGAGAAGTAGCGTGAGCGCTAACTTGGATGCTGTTGTTTTCATTGTGTGAACTCCTAAAAAGAAGAGTCTCACAGGGGTAGCTCGCGAGCGGTCGACCGAAAGTGGCCAAATACCTTTGGACTACACCCCGCAAACCTCGGCGGGTGGTGGTCAAAAACAAATATCCAAGTAGGTAATCCGACTTCAACAGTTCAGATTCGAACTGTCTTACGGTTGCGGGTCAGCGTCGGATTTGCACCGAACTTCCCCTACTGGGATACCTATGAAGTTGTGGTCGAACCAAACCATAGCCAGATGCTGTTGGCAACTCACCACGCGCACCCTATGGTGTCGCCATGGAATATAGACGCCTTGGCAACACCGGAATGTATGTCTCAGAAATTGCTTATGGAAATTGGGTCACCCACGGTTCACAAGTAGAGACCGAAGTTGCAGTCAAATGTGTACGTGAAGCGCTCAACCAAGGGATTACGACTTTTGACACGGCCGATGTGTACGCGGGCACAAAAGCCGAAGTGGTCTTAGCAAAAGCGCTTAAAGGCGTTCGCCGTGAATCTTACGAACTATTTACCAAGGTGTATTGGCCGACAGGACCAGGAAAGAATGATCGTGGTCTCTCACGTAAACACATCATGGAGTCTTGCCATGCATCGTTAAAGCGTTTGAAAACAGATCATATTGATCTCTATCAAGCGCATCGATTTGATTTCGAAACTCCGCTGGAAGAATCCCTCAGCGCCTTTGATGATCTGATTCGCCAAGGAAAGGTCAGTTACATTGGATTCTCTGAATGGAATGCGAGTCAGATTTCTGATGCACTTAAAATTCAAGATGCACGTGGTTACAATCGATTTGTTTCAAGCCAACCCCAATATTCCGCGTTGTGGCGCGTGATTGAAGCCGAAGTTGTTCCACTGTCGCAGAAGGAAGGCATTGGTCAGATTGTCTGGTCTCCAATGGCTCAGGGAGTTCTCACCGGAAAGTATCTTCCAGGAAAGAAAGCTCCAGCTGGATCACGTGCAACCGATAAGAAGAGCGGAGCGAATTTCATTTCGCGCTGGATGAGTGAAGAGGTTCTGACCGCTGTGCAGAAGCTCAAACCAATTGCAGAAGGTCTTGATATTTCAATGTCACAACTTGCTCTTGCGTGGGTGCTGCAAAACTCCAATGTCTCTTCGGCCATTATGGGAGCCACCAAGCCTTCTCAAGTCAAAGAGAATGTGAAAGCAGCGGGAATTAAGCTCTCTGCAGATGTCATGAAGTCGATCGATAGCGCGCTCGGCAATCTTCCAGAACGCGACCCTAAGAAGAACGAGAGCCCTAATCCGCGCGCTTAAGCCACAAGAGTTAGAAAGAATCTCCGACTTTAATCTGAGGCTTAGGTGAACGCATTCTGCGCATCTGAGTTGAGCGCAGCCATCCATACATCCCGATACCTTTGAGATCGGTGCCAGGGAATTTGGCGCTAACAGCGCTCTTCAATTTGCGACTCAAGAAGTAGCCATCAACAACTGAGATTAGAAGCACGCTATACATAATAAAGATGCTTCCGATTTGAAAAATTGGTGATGGAATCAAGGTAAGGAAGAGAACGACAAAGATGATGGGCAAGAAGTATTCGCCAATTGATTTGCGAGCATCGACGTAATTGCGAACATATCTTTTTACGGGACCTTTATCGCGGGCAGGTAAGGCGTTTTCATCACCGCGCATATAGGCGGCGCGTGCCGCGACACGGGCGGCGCGTGCTGCATCCTTGGCGCGCTTCTTCTCTTCCTTCGTTGAAGCAGGCGCTAGTGAGGATACTTTGCGAGCAGCGATAGCCTCTTTACGTTTAGGAGTCGGGCGACCCTTTTTATTAGCAGCTGATTCAGTCATACCGTTAACTATAGAGCGAGCATCTGGTCGAGAGCCAACTTGGAGAATCGCGCAACCTTTTCATCGACCTTTATTTCATTGACGATATGCCCTGCAACAACCGACTCCATCGCCCAGACAAGGTGGGGCAGGTCTATGCGATTCATCGTGGAGCAGTAGCAGACTGTCTTATCGAGAAAGACAATCTCTTTATCTGGGTTGTTCTGAGCTAAGCGCGAGACGAGATTGAGTTCTGTTCCGATGGCCCATTTACTTCCTGCTGGTGATGCAGAGACAGTCTGGATAATTTTTTCGGTACTTCCCACTACATCTGAATCGACTACGACCTCATGTTGGCATTCGGGGTGAACCATGACTTGAACGCCAGGAATTCGAGTGCGCACCTCTGCGATGGATTCACGGGTGAAACGGCCATGAACTGAGCAATGGCCGCGCCACAGAATCATCTTGGCTCTGCGAATTTCATCCTCAGTAAGACCACCCATAGGTTTCCACGGATTCCACAAGACGCAGTCCTCAAGAGAGAGACCTAGAGATAACACTGCAGTGTTACGCCCTAAATGTTGATCAGGTAGAAAGAGAACCTTCTCTGCCTTTGCAAATGCCCATTCGAGACTTTTCTGCGCATTTGATGATGTGCAGATAGTGCCACCATGTTCGCCAGTAAAACTCTTGATTGCAGCAGAAGAATTCATATACGTCACGGGAACTGTTCGGGAGGCGACACCGAGTTTTTCAAGTTCTTGCCAGCATTGATTCACTTGATTTGCAGTTGCCATATCTGCCATAGAACACCCTGCAGCAAGATCGGGAAGTATGACTCGTTGCCGAGATGAAGTGAGTATGTCTGCGCTCTCTGCCATGAAATGAACTCCGCAGAAGAAGATAAATTCAACCGAACTTTGTGCAGCAGCTGCCTGTGCCAACTTAAATGAATCGCCAGTGATATCAGCGAATTGAATGACTTCATCGCGTTGGTAGTGATGGCCCAAAATCAGGGCACGGCTCCCGAGCGCCGCTTTCGCCGCGATTGCTCGCTCAACGAGGTGTGGGTCACTTGCAGGAGGAAGTTCGCCAGTGCATGAGACCCCGCGCTCTGAAGCAAGATCTGAGCCTTGGCCCAGCAGGAGAAGCTCGCTCAGGTTGATAGACATATACGTATTGTCGTGCGTTTGGGTTAGCCAGAGCAACCCGACGCAGGTATTCTTGCCCACATGACTACTGAAACAACATCAACTCCTGTAGAGATCACAACCGGTATCACTCTTACCGATGTTGCAGCTGCAAAGGTTGCCGCTCTTCTTGCTCAAGAAGGTCGCGATGACCTCTATCTCCGCGTTGCTGTTCAGCCAGGTGGCTGCTCTGGTCTTCGCTACCAGCTCTACTTCGATGATCGCAATCAAGAGGGCGATGTCACACGCGAATTCGGTTCGGTTAAAGTTGTAGTGGACAAGATGAGCGACCCGTACCTCATGGGTGCCTCTATCGATTTCGTAGACACAATTGAGAAGCAGGGCTTCACAATTGATAATCCAAATGCACAAGGATCATGTGCATGCGGCGATTCATTTAACTAATTAGCGTTAATTCGTCGTTGCTGTAGTTAGATTCCAATATGAAAATTGGCGTTGCGGGTTCTGTTGGTCTCGACCACTTGATGACTTTTCCAGGAAAGTTCACCGACTCTCTCGTTGCCGGCTCTCTTGAAAAGGTTTCGCTCTCATTCCTCGTCGACGGGCTAGATGTACGCCGCGGGGGCTGCGCTGCAAATATCGCCTTTGGCCTTGGCGTACTTGGTCTCAACCCAATTCTGATTGCTGCCGTAGGTAAAGATTTCGCTGATTACGATGCATGGCTTACTCGCCACGGCGTCGATACATCCCACGCATTGGTGTCAACCTCCCAGCACACCGCACATTTCACGGTGACAACAGATACTGAACTCAATCAAATTGCCTCATTCTTTCCGGGCGCGATGTCAGAGGCACGTAACATTGAACTCAAGCCGATCATGGACAGGGTGGGCAAACTCGATTTACTCGTGATTTCACCCGACGATCCTGAAGCAATGTTGCGCCATACAGAAGTAGCACTTTCCATGGGAGTTGCAGTGGCAGCCGATCCATCTCAGCAGATGGCGCGCATGAGTGGCGAAGAGATTAAGAAGTTAATTTCCGGCGCAACTTATCTATTTATGAATGAGTACGAGTTAGCGCTGGCAATTCAGAAAACTGGTTGGAGCGATCACGAAATTCTTCAACGGGTGAAATATCGCATCGTCACTTTAGGTGCCGAGGGAGCTCGCATCGAAAGTATTGATGGAACCTTTATCAAAGTGGGATGTGCCAAAGAGAAGGCAAGGGTCGATCCAACTGGAGTTGGCGATTCATTCCGTTCTGGATTTGTTGCAGGACTTGCCTGGGGCTTATCTCACGAGCGTTGTGCTCAGCTTGGTTCCATGATTGCTACCTACGTTATTGAAACAACGGGCACACAGGAATATCGCTTTACTAAAGATGAATTTGTTGCTCGTTTCAGCGATGCCTATGGATCTGTAGCAGCATCAGAAATCGCTGCCCATCTTTCAGCGTAACTGTTGCGCTACCTCACCTACTGAATGAACAAGATCATCAATATTGTGTTGCGTTGTGCCTGCATGGAGAGTAATTCGCAGATGTCCCACAGTTTCATAGTTCATCGCTGCGAGTACATGGCTCGGTTGTAGATCTTCAGGCGAGCACGCCGAACCTGAGTCAATATCTATTCCTCGCGATGCAAGTTCACGAACCAATCGTTCTCCCGTTACTCCTTCAACAATAACCGAGAAAACATGGGGGAGGGCTGGAGATTCTGGCGCAACGACGCGAACGCCTGGAATGCGAGCAAAGGCTGCAATCGCTGATTTGCGAAGCTGTGGATTCTCAACAACGAAATTTTCGAGAGCAATAGATGATGCTAAGAGCAGCGGTAGCGAGGAACTACCAGGAGAGCTGATAGGTGCAATCCTTGGCAATGGATACGAATAGTGTGAGCGATCTCCGATCGCCATGATCGCAAGCCCTGCAGGGCCGTTCCATGAGAGTGAATCAAAAAGTGCAGTGCTCCATCGCGGAGGAAGCGGAACTCGTAATCCAGATGATGTTGCATCGACAGCTATCAGAACCGAATCGGCAACTACATCGAGTGGTTTTTGAATAACCCCAGTTTCACCATTGGCCAACTGCAGAGACAAGACAGAGTGATCAGGTACCTTCGAAAGGTCTTGTATAAAACCTGCGGAATCAACATCGAGTTGCACCACGTGCGATGAATGGGTACGGGCAATTGCGCGGATCTTGCCCTTATCGATTACCGAATATGCAAAGGTCGAGTTCTTTGAAAATAGACCAGCGATCGATAGATAGTGGCCTAGAGCAGGCTCTCCGAGAACTTCTATGGAATCAACCGGTATCGCTAAATGGGTCGCGATATTTTCAAGCGCTTGATTGCGAAGAATGGCTGCCTTGGCAGAGCTCTGGGAAAGTTTCTTGGGGTCGGCCCACCCTTGATCAAAGGCGGCTAAAAGTGCTTCTCTGGCGGCAGGATGGAGCGGGCTTTCAGAGGCGAAATTTCCTGTGACACGAACCACCGAATCAACGCTACTCGCTCCGACGAGCGCATGCACATCGCGCCACTATCCTTATCCCATGTCTTCTCACGCTCCGCGCCGCAAGCGCATAGTCAGAGCGGTGGCACTTGTAGCCCCGGCCCTACTTCTTTTAACGGGTTGCTCTTTTAATTCAAAGGATATTTCCGGAATGGGATTTCCAAAGGGCGTTTCAAGCATTACCGATATTTCGCTCTCCTTATGGCAAGGTGCATGGATTGCAGCTGGCGTCGTAGGAATCTTTACCTTAATTCTGATCTTGTGGCCGGCGGTCTTTCACCGTGCGCATGCAAGTAAGGGTGAATTTCCAAAGCAGACTCAGTACAACATTCCTGTAGAAATTCTCTACACAGTCATTCCTTTTGCGATTGTTGCAGTTCTCTTTTACTTCACCGCAGTAAAAGAAAATAAGATCATCGATAAGACTTCACCGGTAAAGCATGAAATTTCTGTCGAAGGAATTCAGTGGTCATGGCAATTTGGTTACCCAGAGGCGGGAGAAAAGGCGCTCGTGACTGGAACCCCTGCGAATCCTCCAACGCTCTATCTGCCGCTGGGTGAGAAAGTTCGTTTCACTTTGACTTCCAATGACGTAGTGCATGGATTCTGGATTCCCGCATTTATGATCCAGATGCAGAATCTTCCCGGCGAGACTAATCACCTACAGTTCACCGCAAATAAGTTGGGTGAATACCCTGGCCGCTGCAATATCTTGTGCGGTCGCAACCACTCTCAAATGATCTTCACAGTAAAAGTTGTAACACCAGAGAACTACCAGAGATATCTTGACTCACTGAAGGCGAGCGCGTAATGACAACATTTGCAGAACGTCCAACGATTGCTGCCCCTCGCCAAGGAGTCCAGAAAACTTCACGTGGAAGCCAGTTTGTAAAGACAATCACCACCACGGACCACAAGCGCATTGGCTATCTCTATCTTGCGACATCTTTTGTGTGGTTCCTGATCGCGGGTGTTTTAGCGCTCCTACTTCGCGTCGAGCTCGCCCGTCCCGGATTGCAATTTTTAAGCACTGAACAGTACAACCAGATTTTCACAATGCACGGCACCATCATGTTGCTTATGTTTGCGACACCGCTTTTCGTGGGATTTGCCAATGTGATTATGCCTTTGCAGATTGGCGCAGCAGATGTGGCGTTTCCTCGTCTTAATATGCTCTCTTATTGGTTATTCCTCTTTGGTTCGATTCAAGCGGTGGCAGGTTTTCTCACACCTGGCGGAGCAGCATCTTTTGGTTGGACCGCATATGCACCTCTTGCTAATTCCACTTACTCACCCGGTATCGGTGGCGATCTCTGGGTGATGGGACTTGCAATCTCAGGTCTCGGAACCATTTTGGGTGGCGTCAATTTCATTACAACAATCTTCACAATGCGTGCACCAGGAATGACCATGTTCCGCATGTCCATCTTTTCGTGGAACGTATTGTTGACTTCTATCCTTGTGTTGCTTGCATTCCCTCCACTTGCTGCGGCACTGCTAGGACTTGAATCCGACCGCCTCTTCGGCACTCATCTCTTTGATCCAGCCAATGGTGGAGCGATGTTATGGCAACACCTCTTCTGGTTCTTTGGACACCCTGAGGTCTACATTCTCGCGCTTCCATTCTTTGGTATTGCAACTGAAATTTTGCCTGTCTTCTCTCGTAAACCAATCTTTGGATATAAGGGTTTGATTGCAGCAACTATTGCGATTTCTGCTCTTTCTGTTGCTGTATGGGCGCACCACCTCTTCGCCACCGGAAAAGTACTTCTTCCCTTCTTTTCATTTATGACATTCCTGATTGGTGTACCGACGGGAGTGAAGTTCTTTAACTGGATCGGAACTATGTGGCGAGGCCATGTCACATTCGAAACACCAATGCTCTGGGTCATGGGCTTCCTTGTCACCTTCCTCTTTGGTGGCCTGACTGGAATTATCTTGGCATCACCACCACTTGATTTCGCAGTGTCAGCTTCCTACTTCGTTGTTGCGCACTTCCACTACGTGCTCTTTGGCACGGTGGTCTTCGCCATGTTTGCCGGCTTCTACTTCTGGTGGCCAAAATTCACCGGACGTATGCTGAATGAACGTTTAGGAAAGATTCACTTCTGGACATTGTTCTTTGGATTCCATACAACATTTCTTATCCAGCACTGGCTCGGAATCAAGGGCTTCCCACGTCGCTACGCCGATTACCTAGCAAGCGATGGTTTTACCGGAATGAATATGATTTCAACAGTGGGTTCTTTCTTACTTGCTCTTTCCATGATCCCATTCTTTATCAATGTATGGATTACGCGTAAGTCGCCATTGGTTGAGGTCGATGATCCGTGGGGATACGGTTCATCGCTCGAATGGGCGACATCATGCCCACCACCACGCCACAACTTCACATCGATGCCTCGTATTCGCTCAGAGCGACCAGCATTTGATCTCCACCATCCTCATATCAAGACAGAAGGTCATTAAGCATGAAAACTAATTGGAAACTCTTCACAGGTCTCTCAGTTTTCTATGTAATTATGGCTGTCATCTATTACTCCGTTGGTGGTGAAGCGGTAGGAATTACTGGAATGATTCTTGCTTCCTGTCTCGCAGGAATGGTTGGCTTCTACCTCTGGTTTACACAGAAGCGCATCGGCGTTGCAATTCCTTCAGATAATCTCGAGGCCGAGATTGCAGATGATGCTGGCGAACTTGGTTTCTACAGCCCGCATTCATGGTGGCCACTTCCGGTAGCGCTCAGCGCAACAGCGATGGGACTTGGCTTGATTATTGGTTGGTGGCTCACCTTGATAGCACTGGGCGCACTCATTATCAGCATAATCGGTATGGTCACCGAATACGAGAAGCCAGTTCAACTCTCTTCACACTAGCGAATTACGCCCACTGCGCCTATGAAGAAATTAGTTGGCGTAGCTCCCTGGATATTTACCATCATCTGGAGCTCGGGTTTTGTCGTTGCTAAATATGGTTTTGAAGATGCAGATTCACTCTTCTTTCTCGCAGTTCGACTTCTCCTTGCGGCGACGATTCTTCTTATCCTCACTCTGGCGCTGCGACAGCCCACCTACTTATCTCGGCGTGATCTTCTTGCATCGTTAGCGATAGGCATTTCTCTACACGGCTTTTATCTCGCCGGAGTTTGGTATGCAATCGAGTTGGGAGCTCCGGCAGGCCTGTCATCTGTGATTACAAGTATGCAACCCATCGTTGTCTCACTTCTTGCAGTACGTCTTTTGGGTGAACCTCTTACGGTTAAGCAAGTAGGTGGTCTTCTCTGTGGGCTCTTAGGTGTAGTGCTTGTCGTTTTTCCTAAGCTCTCGAAGGCATCTGGTTTTACTGGTGAATCACTGGGGCTCCTCTTCGCAGCGTTAGCAGGTAGCACCATTGCAACTCTGCTTCAAAAAAAGATCGGCCATTCGATTCCGTTGATGATTGGTACAACATATCAATTCGCGATAGCTGGTCTTCTTCTTTTGATTGTCTCATTTCTGAGAGGCCGTACTCGCTTTGAGTTGACTGTTACATCTTTCTGGACAATGACGTGGGCAGTACTTGTCACTTCAATCGCGGCAATTTTGTTGCTCTTATGGCTACTCAATAGAGGCTCTGCGGCAAAGGTATCTAGCCTTCTCTACTTAGTTCCGCCGATGGCGGTAGTTCAAGCTCTTATTCTCTTTGGTGAGAAAGTTTCATTGATGGGAGTGGTAGGTATTGCAATGACTGCATTTGGTGTGGCACTCGTAATTCGCTCCTAAGAGTCACAATTTTCTCTATTTCCTGATTAGATAGGGCTATGACTCAACCTCCTGCAGATCCAGCCCGTGGCAAAGAGGTTTCGCACCTCGATCGCACACATGTCTTTCATTCATGGTCAGCGCAAGCACAGATTTCACCGTTGCCAGTAGCCGGGGGAGAAGGAAGTTACTTTTGGGACTTTGATGGAAATAAGTATCTTGATTTCTCAAGCCAATTGGTCTTTACCAATATTGGCCATCAACATCCAAAGGTCATCAAGGCGATTCAAGAACAAGCTGCCTTATACACAACGGTTGCACCACAACATGCCAATGAGGCGCGCGGTGAAGCAGCACAGCGCATCACGGCGCGCGCTGGTGCACACCATAACAAGGTCTTCTTCACCAATGGAGGTGCAGATGGCATAGAGAATGCCATTCGCATGGCACGTCTTCATACCAATCGCCACAAAGTACTGAGCTTCTATCGCAGTTATCACGGCAACACGACTTCTGCCATCGCCTCAACCGGAGACCCACGTCGTTGGCCAAATGAATTTGCATTTGGACACGTTCATTTCTTCGGACCTTATCTGTATCGCTCACCATTCTGGGCGACCACAGAGCAAGAAGAGTGCACTCGCGCACTCGAACATCTCGAGCAAGTGATTATTTTTGAAGGGCCTCAGACCATTGCAGCGATTCTCATCGAATCAGTTGTTGGAACAGCAGGAGTTCTGGTTCCACCCGTTGGTTACCTCGAGGGAGTGCGCGCTCTCTGCGATAAATACGGCATTATGTGGATTGCTGATGAAGTCATGGCTGGTTTTGGCCGCACTGGTAAGTGGTTTGCTTATCAACATTCGACCGTCGAACCAGATCTGATTGTCTTCGCAAAGGGCGTGAACAGCGGTTACGTGCCACTCGGTGGTGTGATTATTAGTGATCAAATTGCTACAACATTTAACGATCGAGTATTTCCCGGGGGCTTAACGTATAGCGGCCACCCACTTGCAGCAGCAGCAGCGGTTGCCACCATTGATGTCATGTCAGAAGAGAAGATGGTTGAAAATGCTGCAGCTATTGGCGAAAACGTTATCAAGCAACTTCTTGCGCAATTGATGGCAAAACATAAAGTAATTGGTGAAGTACGCGGTAAAGGAGTCTTCTGGGCACTCGACCTTGTCACCGACCGCCAGACCAGGGCACCGCTTGCTCCTTATGGATCATCTAGCCCTGCTATGAATGAATTGGTAGCTGCATGTAAGAAGTTAGGGCTCTTCCCATTCACTAATTACAACCGTATGCATATCTGCCCACCATGCAATGTCAGCGAAGCAGAGATTCGCGAAGGTTTTGCTATTTTAGATAAAGCTTTTGAATCTATCGCCCACTATTACGTAGGTAAGTAAAAAAATAGACCCTGCCGAATTGGACAGGGTCTATATTCTTTACGAATTTCTTTACGAAGTTAGTGGTGACCTTCAAGTTCACGACGCTCAGTTTCAGTTGCCTTAGGAACTGCAACTGCAGCGGCGCGTGAGATGCGATTGCGGATCCTATTTTTTATCGCAGCGGGGCGACGTACGCCAGCGGCATCGTGCTCTGGAAGTTCAAGCGGTGCAATCTGTTCGTGTGAAGTAAGCAGCCACGCCTTTTCAGCTGAGATTGGCTCATGAACTTCTACAAACTCACCATCTGGCATGCGCACTAAACGCCCAGTTTCACGGCCGTGTAGAACAAGATCTCGGTCTGCTCGCTGTAAGGAGAGGCAGAGGCGCTTGGTAATAATGAAAGCGATAGGAGGAAGAACCAAGATACCGATACGCGAGAACCACATCATCTGATTGATAGTGAGGTGGAATGTGGTTGCGATGATGTCGTTACCTCCATTGAGAAGAGCAACGATTGTAAAGGTAAGTGCCATCGCACCTAATGCAGTGCGGTTTGGAGCATTACGCGGGCGATCAAGGAGATGATGTTCGCGCTTATCTCCTGTTGCCCAACTTTCAATAAATGGATAGAGAGCAAGTCCAGTAAACATAATTCCAGGCAAAATCAAACCAGGTATCAAAATGTTCCAAGAAATTGTGTGGCCAAATGCATGAGTCTCAAGTGGAGGTGACATACGAACCAAGCCATCGAGCCAACCCATATACCAATCGGGTTGTGAACCTGCAGAAATTTGACCAGGTGTGTAAGGACCATAAAGCCAAATTGGGTTGATTGATGCCACTGCTCCCAAGAATGCTGTCACGCCAAAGACGATGAAGAAGAATCCTCCAGCTTTTGCCATGTAGACGGGCATTAATGGATAGCCAACCACGTTCTTCTCTGTTCTTCCTGGACCTGGGAACTGTGTGTGTTTCTGGTACCAGACGAGCATGAGGTGAACTGTGATGAGCGCAAGGAAGATTCCTGGCAAGAGAAGTACGTGCACGGTGTAGATACGTGGAATGAATGCTTCACCTGGGAATGCTCCACCAAATGCGAAGAAAGCAATATAGGAACCGACAAGTGGGAGCGCTTGAATAATCGCTTCTGCAATACGGATACCTGTTCCTGAGAGCAAGTCATCAGGAAGTGAGTAACCCAAGAAGCCTTCGACGATTCCAAGAGTAAGAAGTCCAACTCCAATAATCCAGTTAAATTCGCGAGGCTTGCGGAATGCACCGGTGAAGTAGACGCGAAGCAAGTGGACGACAATTCCCACCATAAAGATCAGCGCAGCCCAATGGTGGATTTGGCGCATTAAGAGACCGCCGCGCACTTCAAATGAAATGTGCAGAGTCGACGCATATGCCGCAGACATCTTGAGCCCTGATAGCGGTTGATACCCACCGTCATAGACAACTTCGCGTTGTGAAGGATCGAACCAGAAAGTCAGGAATGTTCCGGAAAGAAGCAGAATGATGAATGAGTAGAGACAGATTTCGCCAAGTAAGAATGACCAGTGATCAGGGAAGACTTTGGTGAGGTTCTTCTTCATCCATTTGGCCGCACCTGTGCGATCGTCGACATATCCTGCGACATTTCCGGCAATTCTTTCGCGTGCTGTC
>Ga0214919_10004916_pt1 | contig 19223 bp, 14 predicted proteins | sample LL1503_MetaG_FD_177994 | JGI IMG/M metagenome (GOLD analysis project Ga0214919, IMG submission 177994) | Freshwater microbial communities from Lake Lanier, Atlanta, Georgia, United States - LL-1503 | ecosystem: Environmental > Aquatic > Freshwater > Lake | place: USA: Georgia | collected...
TACCGTTAGTTTAAAAAAGAACAGTTTTGTTTCGGAGGGCGCTTGCCTGCCCATAATTTCGTTTGTAAAGGGCGTGCCTCTTGCATTTTCAACTTCTCGTTGAATGCTTCTTCCTGCTGGCCCAATAGTGCCGAGTAGCAATCCTGCAATCCAATAAAATAGCAAACCAATTTCAATCATTGTTAAATCCCATTTTGAATGTCCATTAATGTTGATCTGCCCACAATTAATTACATCTCGGCCTTGACGCAATCAAACACGGTCATCTTGAATTCTTTGGCTATCTTGGTGCACTTTTCGTTGTGTTTGTAGAAGAAGTCGCGCACTACGTCGGTATCATAAAACTTGGCTTTGGCGGTAGTTCTAAACCACACTTCTTCATACAGGCGCTCTGTGCCGTGCACGCCCCATCGGCGTTTTTCTTTGTCGTCTAGTTTCCAGTTGGTGTAGTTGGGCGTGATGCGAATAGCGTCTACCAATTGGGTTGCCATACCCATTTCAAACAAGTGGTTGGCGTTGTCTACGTCGGTTTGCTTCAAAGACTTTTCAAGCTTCTCAGTGGGGTAGCCGTCTTCGTAGGTAGTGCGGTGCACCGTTACTTCGCCGTAGGCCATGCGAATAATGCCGCTGCTAAGGATATAGATACATGCACTGCCGCAGTGGTGCTTGGGACCTACGTAGGTATTTAAATTTTCTTTGCGAACAATCTTGCCTATGGCTATGGCTGCAGATGGGCTGCCACCTGCCGTATTCAGAACGACGCTGTTGAGTTTGATTTTGTAGCCATCGCTCTTAATTTCGTTCAAAACTTTTTGGAATTGCAGGTCGTCTTCGTATTTGATTCGGCCCTCAATTTTGAGAACGACCACTTTTTTGGGATGGTCGACCTTGTCGACATAGATGTCAGCGCTAGCCGTGATAACCCACAGAGCTATTACAAACGCAGTTATTAAGCGGAAAAAAATCATCATTTGGTAGATTTACTAATTGAAAATATGGATCTAAGCCCAATTAAATTTAACTTAACCGAATACTTTGCCTACACTGCGGGCACCGATAGCCCACTTCCACGTATTCCTGAATCTCGTTGGCTTGGAAGTGGTGGTTGCAATTTGGACACATGGTGTTGTCCAGCACGGTGTGATTGAACTTCTTGGTTTTAATTTCTACCTGAATCACTTCAGGATAGGGGTAAAGCTCATCCAGCAATTCAAGGGCTTGCTTGGGAATTTCAAAATTACCGTCAATCATCTGTTGAAACAAATCCACCGCCATGGCAGTGCGTTGTTTGACCCAGGTGTTTTTGCTGCGCTTAAAGTCTTCTCTGTACTCTTTCAATTCCACTATCAAATACGCCAATTGACGTTTTGATAAGACATCGTCCCACATCAGGTCAGACAAAAACAGGGTGTAATGATGGATGGGGTGGTTCTTGAGCTTTTTGACGTTGTCCTTAAGGGCGCACACACTCTCTAGCAACTTGGCAGCCACTGCCAGCTTCTGCAGGACAGCTTGTATTTCTACTTCCGTGAAGTCTGGGTCGGGCTGGGTGATCATGTATACAGCTTAGCTCAACCACAGGCTCGCTCGGTGAGCTACCACTTAGTAAACAATGTTGATCTGACCCCATTGATCAAAAAACGGAAAAGCATGAACCTTGAAGATATTCCCTCCACCCAAGAGTTTGATCGTTCGGGCTTGCTGAAACTCGTTTTTGGGCAATTCAAAATTAGCAGGGATAGCGATCATGGGCCGGGGCACTGAAAAAGGTGTACCCGAAACGGTGGTGCTAACTAGATGGCGCAAGCGGCAATTTCCTAACTTCAGCTTTTTTGGGGAGAAGCTGAGCGCAGCATTGCCTAAAACTTAACCTTAAAAGCTGCAATTGCATCGCCATGAACTTTTCGAAATTTCCAAGTAGCTTTGAATCCCATTTTTTCAAAAATCACTTGAAGATCTTGTGCAGAAAAAATAATATCCATTAAGGTTTCGTCGCTAAAAATGAGTTGATTCTCGTCATCTCTATGTATTAAATCGAATTGAATATAGGATTGAAGCACATCAGTTTTAGCATTCATCTCATCCGAAATTTTCGCGAAAAACTCTTCACCACTTTCGGAGTTTAAGAATCTTAGTTTGTTTGGATCTAGCAAACTGTATGGCGCGTCGCTTTCTGGCACCTTTTGGGGCTCAATGTTTTCATCTTCCCATCGTAAATATGACCGGATACATTGCTCTGTATCGTTTTCTGGATCGAAAACATCAATGACATCTTCTAATCTACTAAGGTACAGCCAGAGTTTTGCATCTTCTTCTAAACTGAAATAATTATTTTCACGATAGTCTATGTTGTAGTGAGAAATAACTTTCAATAAAAATTTTACTTGCTCTTCTAAATTATTATCGACACTTTTGAATCCTTCATATGCGTCCCATAAATCTGTGTCATGTTCTGGAGGTGAAATTTTGACCATTTTTTTAACTTCACCACTTAATCTTACAAAGAGAGCTCTCAATTCTTTGACTGGAATTTCTCTTACTCTATCTAAAAGTGAGTCAGTTTCAACTTCACGTTCTTCAATTTCAAAGCCTAACCTTTTTAGATCGACTTCAATTTCAGATTGATATTCTTCATTTAGACAAATTTCAAGTTCACCATTTAATGCTGCGCCCAAAGCCAGTGAAGATATTTCAGATAAAAATTGTGTTCTTCTTTCAATAGATGCTTGTAGCGCTTGTTGTATTTGTAAAAAACTATTTTCAGATATTTTTTTTGCTTTCGCTTGTTCTCAAGATTTTTTCTAAATTCGTTTGGGTTTAATTTCATTCGTTCCTCCTATTTCTAGCAAGTGAGGCATTCCCCCATTTCAGAAGACAAACATCACGATGAGTGCAATCAAGACATAAAAGGTTCAAGATTCATTACAAGTCCTCATAGTTCCCCTTGAAGGGGATGACATGTCGAACACCGCCTTTTGGATATTCAACATCACCTTTGCGACGCGGTATCAAATGAACATGACAATGCCAGACAGACTGACCAGCAATCTCACCGCAATTCATACCGATGTTGAAACCACCGATAGTTGAATCAGATTCAAGTAGGGACTTTCTCTGTTCTTCTATTAACTCATTAATTGCCAATACTTCTTGTGAAACAAGACCAAAGTAATCAATAGTGTGTCTTTTAGGTATGAATAAAGTGTGTCCTTCAGTAACTGGATAACCATCACGAATCGCATAGGCAAGGTCGTTCTCTGCAATGATCCTTTTTCTGTCATCTTTTTGCAGATTGCAAAAGAGGCAATCTTTCTCATGATCTTCATAGGAGGCATTGGTTTCACGAAAGTCGGTCGAAACAATTGTCATCACTTACTCAACAGTCTGAACTCAACTTCATACTTCAAAAATTGAATTGAATCAACATGCTTAAGTGCATAGTCTAATTTTTCATCTTTCCTTTGTGCAATGATGCAACCAGTCACCTTCTGATTTGACGCGCAGAGGTGCTCTTTTACCCAACCCATGTACCTGAGTGTTTGACCCACTACAACATCTGATGCCCGATCGCGTTTTAATTCAACAACCAAGAAATCAGACTTATCTTTTCGCTGACCGAGTATGTCTATAGGACCTGTGCTTGTCCTATACTGCTGGCCACATCTTTCCCCGTTTTCCTCAAAGATATCGTATTCCTTAGAAAGTGGGGTTCGATCCCAATTTGACACTAAGAAGTCTTCAAGTTGCTTCTCAAAAAAGAACGAGCTTCTTTCTTCCTTAGCAATCAAATTATCTTCAAAGACTACAGTTTTATAGTTGGGTGAAATGATTTCCTGCAACTCGGCAACTGAAACAACAAGCCGAATACATTCGTAACCCTGTGGTGTCTTGTATCCATCTTCAAATTTAAGGATTGAACCAGTGCCTAGAAATGTGAATGGAGGCTTCTGATTCCACCTTGCAAAAAAATATGGTGTAAGTTCTCCAGAAATGAGTTTCTGAAACAATGGATTAGTTGACCTTTTATTCGGTTTACTAAACCAAATTAGCGTGTTTGTATTTTCATCGTAGTAGTTCTCAAAGTCGTGTCCAGTTCTACCCGCAACACCTATGTTCATAAAAACAAACAACTTGTCATCTATTCGCGCATAGCCAGTTGTCCAGTCTCCACCATACGGTGGGTTTTCTGGGCGAACGAGATTAGCAATTGCATCTCGAGTGTATTGAGAACCCCTCTTAAACATAGAAAATATCCAATTAAGATCTTGAAGGAATTATTATTTGCATATAGATAAACATGCCATTTAATCCCTTTAGCACCCTTTTTCCTATTAAATTTCAATAATGTTTATATTATCCCAACTTCGATACAACTTGCGATGCGCCTCCATAACTGCACTCTCTACGTGCGGCTTCGCTCAGTGGGCAGTTCTTCGACTTGAAGGCCGGGCAGCTCGACAAGCTTTGCCATGCCATGCAGCACCACAGTGGGGGAGATGTGCACACCTGCGCCACCATTCAGTCTTGCTGGGATGGTGACCGATTGGATTTGGGCAGGGTGGGCATTAAGCCTCACAAGGACTAATTGTCGGAGGAGGAGGCTAGGTTGATTTCCAAGGCTTACAAGATGAGTAAGGGTTTGCCTGATGTATAAACAATGTTGATCTGACCCTAATCAATCAAGCTTACTTTATGATCCCGGACTCCTAAAAAATGCTTTTATGCCAACTAATTCAAAAAATCTTCGCTTAACCGTTTTGTTGCTACCAGTGGTCTTTGTGATTTATGAAATGATTGGATCGATTTTCTGGTTGTATGCTAAATTTGGCAAATGGATCGTTCCAGATCTATGGGTCTGGCAGCTTTTATTTTTGTCATTAGCGCCAATAGTTTATTGGGGCTGTAATACGTCTCTGTGGCGCAAGATTTACTTGATTTTTGCTACTATCTTTTCAGCCTTTTACATGGTTGTATTTTTATTGGTCGCCTTTAATTGATACTTCTTAACTGTGAGCTGACTTAAATTCACTTAACTTTGTCTTGAAGCTTTTTAAGGTCTGTACAGAACCAACTTCAAGAAGTTTGCGCCTTGGCTGCAAACTTACCAGCTTGACAAGTTGAGTTTTTCGGATAATTTGACTGAGTTGAACGCGAGTTTTAATCAAAAAACGCAAAAGGGCGACATGCTGTATTTGAGGCGGTTAAGCCGAGTTGCTTGAGCTCAATAAGGCTGCAGAGTTTGAACCAGAATGTGAGTTGATTGTCACCTTGTCTTTAACTATTGGCCCGTTTCCTCTCCATTTCAAGAGTTCTTATAAATGTCAGTAATTACAGCATTGAGCGATACAGTACAAACCTGGTTGAGCTTGCTTGCAAAGAGTCAGTTAGTTATAATTTTACATAACGTAATTGAAGAAAATATTAGTTTAATTATCAAGAAATAATAATTAGGAAAATAATAAAAATGAACAATATTTCAGCTCGCTACGACAAATTCCAAAGTGAAGCTGTTAGTAATATTGCCCAAGATTTTAGTACAGATCGGGCTGGGCGTTTTCTCTTGGTAATTCCAACCGGTGGTGGAAAAACAATGACAGCCGTTAAGGCGATTGTTGAATTATACAAGCGGGAAATTCTGAAGCTAAAAGATCGTGTTGTTTGGGTTGTTCATCGTATAGAGCTTAGCAAACAAGCTGAAAAAGCGTTTACTCGTTATTTTGAACTAGAAGGAAGTATAAATTTACATGACCGTATTGATGTAATTATGCTTAGTGAAGTCAAAGAATACATTAAAGAAAATCCTAGTGTTTCCTTTGCGGTTATAGATGAAGCGCATCATTCAGCAGCGACAAGTTACGCACCATTTTTTTCGCGTCTGAATTTTGGCATTCTTGGGCTTACTGCAACTCCATCAAGACACGACGGGCAACAGTTACCATTCAACAGAGAGTCTTACTCGATAGGATTTCCCGATTTAGTTCGAATGGGAGTACTAATTCAGCCCAAAGTCGAAATTATCAATGGGGGCCGGTATGAAATTGGCTTTATATCTAATGATGGTTCTGGTTTAGAAGTATTGAACAACGACATTCGAAATCAACGAATCCTTGATTGCTTAGAAAATTATGCGGATAAGTTATCAAAGGTTATTATTTATGTTGGAACGCAGAAGCATGCGTGTGATCTATTTGATTTAATTCGTGAATCTAAATTTTCACTAAAATATCATACTGTTGCATTAGTACTTGGGGATGTAAGAAGGCGAGTACTTATGTCTGATGGTTCAATAGTGGAAGATGAAATTCGAACTAATTTCATAGATGCTCTCAAAGCTGCACCGACTGCAATTATTGTTAATGTAGATGTACTTACTGAGGGCTATGACGATCCCACTGTTAATGCGGTTGTGATGGCGCGACCAACAAAGTCAAAGTTAATTTACATGCAAGCTATTGGCCGTGCTGTAAGACTTGACCCTGACAATCTTTCAAAGCAAGCTTTTATTATTGAGGTGGAAGATGAGCTTCCGAATATACGTTATCGAATTGACAATCGTTGGCTTTACTCAGACGTTTCTGACTTACTTGAGCCTTCAGTTATAGATCGTTTCTATTCCGACAAACCCCAGCTCAAAAAACTTCTTGAATCGCTTTTTGAAGAATATAAAGTTCCAAACGAATATAGAGAGTTGCCTGAAAGTGAAGATCACGATCGAGTCACTTTGTTACTTTTTAAGATATTCAGTGGAGACAATCAATTTGAACATTTGCCTTTAGTTATAACTAATGCTAACAGGCTAGCAGCTAGTAGTTTTTTTAATTTCGTATCTCTAAAGATGAACAGGATTCAAGACCTTGACATAGAACAAGGATTAAGACCAGTTCTTGAGGTTTGTAAGAATTTTAAAGCGCTTAACGATGTTAGAGGTAGGAAGTTAGTATTTGGTTCAATGCAAAATGCGTTCAAATTGATAAGTCTTGGAGATGACGCAACAGCTACATGTAAATCTGGCGCTCCATGGATTACGTTTGTCGCAACACGTCTACAGTTAGAAAATCAGGATCTTCCTCAAGACTTTTTAGAATTTACTGCTGACATGGTGAATAAAGAATCCGTCCGAGAGTCACTGCGTTCAGAAACCATATCACAAGACTTTGCGATCGCAAAATTTCCATTGCCGTTAAGCGGTTTTGTAGGAGTTTTCCTTTCGGAAAAAGAAATGCATTCCATGATCGCTATTGTTGATTGCCTAGTTTCTCACTCGATGGAAGAAGACCCCTTAAAGCAGTGGAGCATTACAACAAATGTGATTGGGACTACTACTTTACCAATAGAAAAACGCTATATAGAAGCTCTTCCCATAATCGTGCGCGAGAAGGTTGACTACTATCGATGGCTGTCTTCAACTTTTCAAAAAAATTAAAGTTTAAAAATAAAAGGAAAACTATGCTGAACCACTTAAATATCGCGCGAATCTAAAAGAAATTAAAGTACCACTGCAAAAATTATTGTTAGATCCAAACAATCCTCGGTTTATGGAGGACCACGATGTCCGAATTAAAGAGGTTGAATGGGCCGACAGTGGTGTGCAGACACTAACTGCAAAGAGGATGAGTGAAGGTGGGTATCATTTAAATGAACTTAAAAAATCAGTTGTAAGTAATGGCTGGCAACCAGTCGACATGATTTTTGTTCGCAAAGTAGATGGACTACCTGATCACTATGTAGTTTTAGAAGGAAATCGGCGCGTAACAGCATTGCGTGAACTTCAAGCCGAGAACAAACTTCCAACTGATGTAATTGAGGTTGTTAAAAATCTGCCCGTGTTGGAGGTTCTTGGAACTGCAGCAGACTCTGAAATAAAGGCTCAAATTAGCTATCTTTTAGGTGTACGCCATCATGGTTCTCTTAAGCCATGGGGTCCATTCGCGCAGGCACACGATCTATATGAACGTTACTTGAGATTAAGTGGAATGAATGATCAAAATTTCGAATGGAATGAAAAAATATCTGAGGATATTTCTGCTCAGTTGAGTCTCGATCCTAAAAAAATTAAAGAGCGCATTAGAGTTTATAGAGCAATGAAGCAACTAAACGAAGTTCCAGAAATTGCACGTATTGGAATAGAGGGTAGATATTATTCACTTGTAAAAGATGCTTTACCAACCTCACCATCTAGTCCGTTAAGTCAGTATCTTAGGCAAGATTCCAATACTTTTCGCCTTGATGAACTGGCAGTCGAGCGCTTTGATCAACTCTGTCACTTCTCAACAAGTGGCAGAAAAAATGCGCCTATAAAGAATCCAGATGAGTGGAAACCTTTGAGCAATATCCTTAAAGATATTGATGAAGACAAAAAGAATCAAATGTTAAATGCGGTTCTTAATGAAAAGCAAGAGCCAACCGTAGTTTTCGCAGAAAGGCAAGCTGAGTTGCGGCAATTGCGATGGGATATATGGCTGACTCAAGTAACTGCGCTTTTGGGTGGTCTAAAGATGGCGAACGTAGATCCTGATGATCCGGAGGCGCAAATTGCAGTATCAAAACTTGCAGTCATATTAGATGCATTACCAGCTGGTAGTTCAATAGGTAGAAATCATGCATAACATTACAATGCAGCTCAAACCATTACAGGTCACCTTAGATCAACTAATGCTTGACCCGAATAATCCTCGTCTTGCAAGATCACTAAATCTTCGTGAATCCTTAGATGATTCTGGCGTCATCGGTGCACAAACTGCATTGATAAAATTATTTGAAAATAATAATGAGTCTGACCCAAACCTCTCGGAAGATGAATCAGATAGTGAAGAAGGTCCAATTAAAATTGGTGACCTTGTTCACTCAATGCAGCAGATCGGTTTCGTAAGAGTTGATCAAGTTGTTGTTCGTCGTCTTGAGGGCGAATCGGATAAGTACCTTGTAATCGAAGGTAATCGCCGCATTGCAGCTGCTAAATTTGTGCGTCGTATAAATCCTAAGAATGATCAAAAGGCGCATCACGAGCAAATTATTAATACCTTAAATGCAATCGAAGTACTACTTTTAGAAACTCATGGACTAACCAATGATGAGATACATCATCAAATTGGTGTCATCTTAGGATTAAGGCATTTTGGTCAGGTACTGCCATGGGGAGCTTTAGCTCGTGCTGTAAATATTTTTAATGAATACTTACGAATTTCACCTGAACAGATTGAATTTAAGTTCGAGTCTAAAAGAATAGGTGACGTAGCGGGTTTGCTTTCTGAGAGTAGGGCGAGTGTACTTGCTGCACTTAAAACGTATATTGGATATCAACAATTAAAGAAAGTTTTTCCAAATAGTATCGTGCCTCAGTATTACTCGCTTATTCAAGCTTGCGTAATTAATAAAAAACTTGCAACACACAATTATGTTGTATCTAGCCCAGAAACTTTTCTTATGACTGAAGAATCGCTTGAAAACTTAAATGCAATTTGCGAATTTGATAGTCGAGACTCATCAGATTCCAAAGTATTGCCGGATCCTGAAAGTGTTTCTAAATTTTCCCAAATTTATGCCACTGCAAAAGGACATGAAGAAGAAGTTGTAAAAGGTTATGCGTCCACTTTGGTGGAAAAAGTTTTGAACAAGGAATTTACAGTAGATGATGCAAACGCTGAGATTCGACGATTTCTAAAAGATAGAAAATGGGTTCAAGCCTTAGAAACTCTATTTCAAAAAGTTAACTCACCAACTGAAATCTTACAGAACGAAGAAGGCCGGCTAATTTTGAGTCAATTTGATCCAAGCGGAAATGAACTTATGGCTCTGCAGGACGCGCGTGTTGCATTTAGAAACATTCGTCGTATCTATGGCGTTTAATAGGAAAATCTGATGCCACTATTAGATGGAATTACAAATGCGTATAGGTTGAGAAGTGCAGTAGTAAATCCTTCACAGTTACTACTTGACCCAACTAACCCACGCCTGATTACAGATACAAAACAAATACGTGCATATAGCAATACTGAACTGCAAGATAGCAAGATTCAGAATCAAATTTTAGATCTTGTATTTAATAAGGAACACGATGTTCGTCGCCTTATTAAAAGCATTAGTGAAATAGGATTTGTTGGAGGGATGCACGAAATGGTTGTAAAACCAATTGCCCCGAATGGCCCGTATAAAGTGCTAGAAGGCAATCGTCGTACCGCTGCTATTCGATACTTGTTAAATTCTCCTGAAAAATTAAGAGAAGATGTGCGTCGAGGGTTAGAGCAAATTGAAGTAAAAATATTTGAATACATTCCAAACACACAACATGACGAGGATAAAGTTATCAGTGTGCTGCTAGGTACTATTCATATTGATGGTCCAAGAGAATGGGGAGCTTTAGAAAAAGCTAACTACATTACGCGCACATACAGTTCGATAGTTAAAGGAAATCCATTTCCATTTAATAATAAAGCGGCACATGACGTAGGCTTACGATTTAAGCAAAGTACTAAAGCCATTCATAAAGCATTAATCATCTGTAAAACTTATGAGCAAATTAAGCTTGCGCATCAAGATCTTTCACCCGCGACATACACTCTGATTGACTTAGCAACTTCGACCAAAGCAGTTTGTAATGATTTTTTTGAGTTAGATCGTGAGTTATGTAAGTTAAGTGAGCTAGGTGTAGAAAGATTTATTGAACTTGTGCTTGTACCCAATGCACCAGTTCATAACCCAAAGCTTTTTCGACTATTCGTAGACATATTTAAAAATGGTACTGCAAACGAATTAGAGCAAATTATTACAAAAGAGCGATCAATTCAAAGTGTTTGGGATTCATTGCAACTCAGAAAAGAAAAGCGTGCATTTCGTGAAAGTCTTGAAACTCTTCGCGATCAGATAAATTCACTTGTTATTGCTGATTTCAATGGCACTGAAAGTGAAAAAACTTTAATTCGCAAAATACAACAGACAGTTGATGCTAAATTGGTACCGTTGCTAGATGTCTAATGGAATTTCCAAGCAGCAATTGATATGGCAGCCGTTGATATCATCTTTAATCTCACGTTTTGAGGAAGGCGAGCAACTTTCTTTAGTTGTCTCACCATTCATCAAAATTGATGCATTAGAGGAATTGATAAGAATCGCAAATTGTAAAGAAAAGTTACAGTTTATAGTTCGATGGCGAGCTGACGATCTTTTGTCTGGGGTGTCTGATTTAGCTATATACCCTATGCTAAAGAAGCATGGATATCCGCTATATGTATGCCAGCAGCTTCATATGAAATTATATGTATACGAATCAAACTTGGCTCTTTCGACTTCATCTAACTTAACACAAAGAGGACTTGGAATAGGCCCCAAATCAAATTGGAACATTGAATGTGGCAGTGAGGTTTTATTATCGCGAGATGATTGGTATTTTTTGCACCAATTAATTAGAGACTGTAGACTCATTGATGATGATGTCTACGAGCGTCTAAAAAAGTACGTCTTGGATAATGTACGACCTAATTCACCTGCTCCTAGTATTGAGGATATTTTTACTCCTATAAAGATATTTACACTTGCATCACTTCCTGCAACAGCCAATCCAACTCTTCTGGAGGAGTACTATTTCTCTGATGCAAGTGTAGTTTTTGATCCCGAACTGGAACGTCGTACTTCGCAGGATCTTATTACTTACAAAATAAAACCTGGCCTACTCCAAAGTGATTTTAAAAGTCAACTTGAGAGTGGTTTTTTAAATAGTCCATTTGTTTTGGCATTTTTGACTCATCTTAAGAAAGAGAAGAGCCTTCGATTCGGCGCTGTAACATCCTGGATACACGATCATTGTGAAGATGTTCCACTGCCTTACAGAAGTGATATCAAGATACAAGTTCAAAATCTTTATAGTTGGCTTAATTTTTATGTTCCTGAAATTTATTCTGATCGCCCTAGGCATTCTCAAATAATTTACTGGAAATCATGAACATGCAAAAAGAAAAATAAATTTAAGAAGTCAAAATATTAAGCATTCTGAACTGGCACAACAGAAAGAATACCAATTGCACACTGAGTATTAGTTCAATTCTCAAGTAGCAATACGAATTAAATCTTCTATTTTCAATAGTTTCGTATTGCCTGTCATATAAGAAATTCCTCGGTGCAGATGCAAACGAAAATATTTATTTAACTTTTCTCTATCGCTTTCTACCCCCGCTTCAAAAGCTCTTTGCTTCAATAGGGCAAAATAAAGTTCTTCATCACCACCAGTAAATGTTTTCCAAGTCATCTCTATAGAGCTGTCAGCTGGGATATCTTCAACTGGAGGTTCTTTTTGTTCTTTTAAAGAAATGCAAAAAGCCCATCTGCAAAGTACATTCCAATTCTGAATTCCAGTTCTTCGCTTTAAGGTAATAAGTTGTGTTTTACCTTTTTCGGAAATGCGTACGGTCTCTATCATGCTGGCACCTTAGCTTGGTTGAAATATCCATTTGAAACAACAGATGATTGCTCTACTTCGTCGTATTCAACTAAATATTCCTTTGCAATTGAATTTTTGAGTGAGTTGTAATATCCCCCGACAATTTCCTCATCCGTAGACAAGAGAATGACCTGGTGCCCAGCATTCGGGAAGTAATTCTCAACAAAAAACTTTCTATGTTTACTATCTAGTCGGCCAAGTGGTGTATCGATAACTGTAGGTAGTTGTCTTCCAGATAATTTGGCCAGGGCCCATAGAACTGCAACTGCTAACAACTGACGTTCACCAGCAGATAGCTTAGAGGAAGGAACTGTTTCACCGCCAACAATATTGATGGTCATCTGATAGTCAATTCTTGAGATTGAAATAGATTTCAAAAATTCTTTTTTTCTGAGTAATGAGTCAAAAGCTTCTTTGATACCTTTTTCAAGATTAGCAACATGCTTATTTCTAATTTTTTCTTCAAATATTTGCAAAGTTTGCTTACCCCTAGCGAGTTGCTGCTTCATATTTTGAAATAGCATTTCGTCTGCGTTACCAGTACTGATCGCGCTAATTGTTTCATTTATTTTGATTTCATTAATTGCAATCTCTTTATCCAAGCTTAGTGAGTTCAATGTCAAAGCTTCAATTTTTATGTTTAACTTCTTTAACAGATCTTCTAACTTTGACACAACCTCAACAAAGCTTAAAACTTTATCTTCAGCCGGTATTGCGGAAATTTTCTTATCAGTTAGTTCAACTTGATTTTTAATTTGAGTTAGTTCTACAAGTGAGGTCATCGCTTGTGATTGGATAGAGGATATTCCAGTTCTGTATTTGTATAAAGATTCACGCGAACAATGTATTTCAGGAATCGATGCATTGTTTTGAGTAATGGCGAGAAACGAAGAATGAATACTTTGCAATTGACTTAATTGCAAATCGCTAAAGTCTCGCTGTTTTGCTTCGGTAAGTATGCATTGGCTAAAGTTAGAAATAGCTTCTATTACCGCTTCACGTTGGGTAAGCGAAAGGCTTGATAAAGATAGTTCTTCAATTTTTTTAACTCTATTTTCAAGCAATGATAAGGGGAGGGTACTGCTTGCTAAATCAACTAACTCTGCTCGATTTCTTATAACCTCACGGTTTAAGAATTCTTGCTTAGCTTTAAGTTCTTCTCGATTTTTAAATAAATCTCCGCCTTCCCGTATCAGTGCCTCATTTGCGCTTACAAGCTCATTATTCAGAACCTCTCTTTCTGCGTAGCATTCTTCTATTTCTTTAGATAATGAGTCGCGTTTAATAGAGAGCTCGTCTGCCTTGTTTTTTAGTTGGGCATAGATTTCTTTTTCATTTCGTCCACTACTTTCAAGCTTAATTTTCCGCTCTAACGTGGTTAGAGTCTTTGATAGATCTGATACCAAATCTAAACCCAGCAATGAATTCAATCCAGTCCTAATGAGCTCACTACACCTGTCTTGTTGCGCAAGATTTTCAATTCGCTCACCATCAAAAAAGAAAAGGTCAGAAAGTTGACTTGGGAAAAAATTCTCAGACAACTCAGGCCATCGATTGGATAGCTCTTCATCAAATTCCCCGTTTTTGAATAGTTGTACTGTATCTAGCTGTGATTTACTAGTGCTTACGGACCAAGTTCTAATAACCTCATAGGACGTTATGAGACCTCCTTTACGGGTCTCAAAGGTAACTGCAACTGATGCAGAAGTATCAAGATTTTTCCTATTGATCGAGTCTTTCAAAAATTCAAGATATGCAGTTTTAGTTTTTGGAATGAACTTTGCATTTTTTCCAAACAAGGCAAATTGAATACTTTCAAGTAGAGTTGTTTTACCTGAACCATTTAGTGCGCCAAATAAAATGATTGGCTTATTTTTTTGAATAGTCAGATCAATTTCATGTCTGCCACCGTAAATGCCAAAATTATGTAGTGCAAGTTTTGTGAGAATCATTAGATAAGCTTTGTTGGTTGCAGGGTGACATCAGTCAAATCAATTTCAACTAGCTCTTCGTTTGAGTTATCTTCAGAATCTGAATTTGCTTGAGTCAGTTTGAAGGCAAGGGCATCTTCCTTATTTAAGAAGGCATGCTGTTTTACTGTCTTTTCAAGTGTTTCGAATATGCCGCTTCTTCGATAAGCCCCTCTATAAGCTTGCTCTACATGCAACATTTCCCTAAGCATTTGATAGTGAATATCATCTGGATCATCAAGCCCCTTACAAATTTCTTTGAGTATTGCTAAGTCTTCAGCTTTAAAAATTTGCCCTTCATCTATGCTTTGTTCTGGATATTGTTTTCCTGTTGCTTCTTTGTATATTCCAGGCAAGGAATCTTCAATTTCGTGTTTCTCATCGACCCAAATACGTCGTATTTCTTCCAACTCTTCTGTCGTAATTAATTCAAACGATTCCATCCCATCGACTGCATCGGCGCGTATTTTTGTCTGTGCAACAAGTAATTCTCTAAGCAGATCTTCTCTGTAATGCTGCTTGTATGGACCGTGTATAAGGCTTGGCCCGTCTTTGCGCTGAAAGTAACTTAGACTTTTGTCAAGTCGACGGAAATCCCGATTTGGAAAGTCATCAGTGGTATTTAATTTTTTATCTCTAAATTCTGCCAAAGGGATCATCCATTTTTTGTCGTCTTGATTTTGAATCATGGCATTCATGGATTTGTCTTTATCAACCAATGTGCAAACAAAACAGCCAAATCGGCTATCCCCACAGCTGGGTGTGCTTGTGTCAACAACTAAAGGACATTCGGCATCTTGCGTGGCTCCTTTGTACATCTTAAAAAGATCATCATTGCTATGGCCCCACGGATTTGGACTTGTTACTAAATATTCCCAAACTTCATCTGTTGACCAATCTCCAATTGGTGGGTATATCCATACGCGATCAAGTTTTGGGTCTGAATTTCTACTTAGAAGTTCACGGGTACTGCCTGCGTGTTTTGCCATGACTTTTTTACGTGCCTGGCTTTCAGAGGATCTTGTCCCTAAGAAAAGAATGGCTTCGCCAGTTTGCGAGGCGATTGTTCGAATGAAGTCTGTTGACGCGTTGATTTTTAAACGACTTGTACACCACCTGAATTTTGGTCGTGGCGCTGGATATCCTTTACCAATTAGATTCACCCAAAATCGATCTTCAATCTTTGGTACGAGTCGTCGTGGATCAATCCCCATTTTTTGGTTCATGGAGGCCAGTTTGATTTTGTCTAATGACAACTCAACCCATTTCGCAACAATTGGATTTTCTACAAGAGTATCTGTAGAAATAACGTAAACTTTTTTTGTTCGAGATTCTATGGGAAGCGTCTCAATAGCACGCCATACAAGCTGAAGCACTGCTGTTGAGTCTTTGCCTCCGCTATATCCAACTATCCAAGGAAGATTGTCTTCTTGGTATAAGGATGCAATGTTAGCGATTGCAATGTCAATTTTTTCTACTAATTCCATTTTAAAATTTACTTTCTTTTGCCAGATTTGGTAAACGCTGTTTCTGCTCGAAGCTCATCAGGGTTGAGTTGAATATTCAAATTCTTTTTCATAAATGAAGTTGCCAGAACAACGCTGTTTGTTGCTTTTGTTAGCCTTCCACCAATCATGACTCGACCTTCCCAGTCCTTCGCATTGGAACGTGCCCAGTTAATTTTTTTCAAATTTGCAAGTGAGTTGTAATTCAACTTGTTTTCACTTTGGAGACTGGCACCTATTCTTCCAAAGGCCTGTAAAAGAACACCATGAGAATGAACAAAGTCTCTTCTTATTTCACCTGCAGTCATTTTTGACCTTCTTACAAGTTGCCATTCAGGAATGTGTTTCGCTAATTCATCCCAAAATTTAATCGCTTCGTTAGCGGCTTCATCAGGTGTTTTAAATTCTCGCATGCCTAAGAAATCTGAAGTTGCAGAGCAAAGTGCACTTAGTGTGAAAAGTTTTCGAGATCTTTCAGAAAGTGAATTTCTTTCAAGTTCAACCATCCCTTTGAAAGCTTCACTCTTAAGTGCAACTAACTTGCCGACCTTTGCCGCATCATTTCGTTGATCGTAAAGAATACCAAGTGACTTGGAGGCTCGGATTGCATATCTATTCAAATCAGCAAACATTTGCTGACTTCTTTCAAGTCCCTGGTCAACAAAGAAAACTACTGCGATAGTTTCATCGCTTAGGCTGGAGTCTTCTTTGATTGCTTGTTCAATTGCAGCACGCCTGTGTTGTCCATCATTGATGATGAACTGGTTCTTCATATCAACGTGAAGAATGCCGAGGCGATCGTCTGCGCCTTTAGATCCGATGGGGCTGAATCTAACGTTTCCGTTTATAGAAGCGGTTATTGCTGAAAAAACGTAGTCAGTCTTGTTTTCAAGGATGTACCTCGACATTTCGGGAATTCGACTCCTGTTAAGAGTTCTTTGAGCCCTCAGCTCTGGGGTTAGCTCTTCCTCGTCAAATAAGAAAATCTTAGGAATTAGCCTGAGAGGACACATCGAAATGTAGTATTCACGGCCTGCTTGTATGCCGCGTATTGAAGGGAAAGCATACTCAAAATTTGACATACGTTTGTGGTCTTTCTTGCAATGTTTGTGATTTTACACACAAACAATTGCTAGTCAAATTTTTCACTTAATTTAATTTTTTTAGGCAATAAAAGACGGTGTGGGTGGGATTGCTTAGGCGGCCAAGTTTGGTAGTCAAAGGTTTTCGCTTGATATTTTGTATTGTCCAATACTAAAAACCAAAACTTAGACTCTCGCAATTAGTCAGTTAGCTATTGGTTAATTTCACCCCAATTCGTTTTTTTTCAAAATCAACAGAGTCAATATAGAAATTACAAGAATCACCTTTGGAAAAAGTCTTTCCTTCTGGAATCTTTGTGCGATGTAGCATAGCCTGAATCCCTGAAGGTTCTAACTGTATAAAGCAACCGTAATCCAGTACGTTGACTACGGTACCTAGAAATAGGTCATTGAGATGAATTTTTGCCAGCTCATCATCGATCGGATTTTTGTCTAATGCTTTCTTAGAAAAAACGACACGATTTTTTTCTTTGCTAATCTTCAAAATCATCGCTTTGAAAATATCACCTGGCTTAAGTAATTGCTTTAGTTCTTCGCGAGATTGGCTTAACCAATTCATTTCAGTCGATGGCAACATTCCAACAATACCGCTACTTGTGACGACCATGAAACACATGCTTTTTTCTAGCCAAAATAGGGTTTGTACTTCTACAGCATCATCTTCTTTGTAAAGCGTAATGAATTGCTCCCATTTTTCTTTAGACATGGGGTAGGCAAAGAAGGTTATTTCATGCTGATGCGCTGGAATTCCACCAAATAACGCTTGTGTCTTATCTTCTCCAATAAAAACGACCTGAACTTCATCGCTAACTGCAGGCAACTCTTCTCCCCAGTTGTTTAACTTGTGGAGCAGTCCAATTAAGCCTTGATGTGTTTCGATTAGCGCGTAATTCGATGTCCTTCGCGTGCATTTCCCCCAAATTAGATCGCCTGTTTTATATGTATGACATTTAGCTTCAGTGCCAATCAATGACTCTATGTTTTTAATGGAGAGTAATAAACATTTTTTTTGTGAACGGTAACCAATAACTTCAGTATCAACAGTTTGTCCGATTGGACTACATCCATATAGTGCTGGTTGACTCAAATAGATTTGAACTTCATTGGCTGGTATCACTCCCCGCACACCACTTCCTAGTTGAGCCATAAATTCTTGAAAATATCTGATTTCTAATGTGGCACTCTGAATAGAGCCTACAGGATATTCTTTTTCAATTAATTCCCAATTTGCATCTGAAATATCTTTAGGGTCGAGTGAAAGTGCATAAGCTCCTTCATCAGGAAAGTGTGTAATTTTATGAACCAAAACAGAGACCTCATCGCCTATTTTGGGAGGTATGTAATTCGTAATTAAATTTATACCTCTGTCTATTGATCTACGAGGAATCTGTCCAACCCAGCCATTTCTTAACCCCACGATCAGATGGCCATCCGCTCTTTGTTGGACTACAACGCCATGATGCAATGTATGAGTCTTAAATGGTGGTGATGTTTCTTTGTAATTCAGACCTGCGATGTAACTTGCGGAAATCTTTCGATATAAACTTGGATTAATCGTTTCATCACCGTGAGAAAGTTCCACGCTTAAATCTGGGTCATGTGTATCTTCTCTAACTTCCTGTTCGTTTTGCTCCCAGGCCAATGAAATTGTGTCCTCACCAGGGACATGCTCAAATAGCATCCAGGGAAAAGATCTTATGAATTCTTTTGCAAAATCAAAATTCTCTAATCCTTTTGTATTTCCCTGCTTTAATCGTATGAGGTTAGAAATTGGCAGCCCCCATTTCTTGCCCATTTGCTTTGCTTGTATCCACGTCACGACGGTTGTTATCAGCGGACCTGATTGAGCAGTTCCGACAAAAAATCCATTTGTTGAGAGTAGCGGCCAGCATTTGGCTTCTATTTCTGTAGCGCCTTTATGCCAATGTATAGCTTGACCGATACAGCTATAAATTTCGTCTAATAGCGAATCTTCTGAACTTTCTTCAAGTCGCTCAAATAGGCGTTGAAGAGCGTGAAGGCTCATCTGAACAGGTGTTGTAAGTTCAAATTTAACAGCGCCAGTTCGCGCATTAATTTCACCATAAAGTAAGCAAAATATCAGCTTATCCTCTGTGTTTGTTGGAAAGGCTAATCTGAAATTGATGTGTCGATTGTTAAGTTGTTGAACTTCACCGCGTACCTCTCGCTTAGAAAATAAGCCCTCTAACTTTTT
>Ga0214919_10004918_pt1 | contig 19222 bp, 12 predicted proteins | sample LL1503_MetaG_FD_177994 | JGI IMG/M metagenome (GOLD analysis project Ga0214919, IMG submission 177994) | Freshwater microbial communities from Lake Lanier, Atlanta, Georgia, United States - LL-1503 | ecosystem: Environmental > Aquatic > Freshwater > Lake | place: USA: Georgia | collected...
GTATGTTTTTCAAGTTTTCCCGTTTTCTCCCTTTTCATTTACTATAATTTCAAAATATTTCAAATACTATAAATTATTTAAAATTCTGGTCGCCTTAAGGCGACCTAGCCTTTAGTGAAGTTTTAGCAAAACTTCGCATTTAGTGAAGTTTTAGCAAAACTTCAATAGACGTTAATAGGTTTTAATACTAAAGCAGTATCTGGGTCACGAGTTACAATTCTAAATAATAAATGTGTTTGCAAATCCATATTAATTACTGAACCAAATGTTGCTCCTGTAAAATCTAATGTGGTATTATCATAATATCCAGAAACAGTGTTACTTGTTGAATTATATGAACCTGGAGGACTAATATAAAAATTACTTATAAAAGATTTATTTCCACCGGAAGCTGTATTATCTTCTGAATCTAAATTAACAATAATATGTCCTTCAGTTTTAGTAATAAAACTATTAAATGAAGAATTATTTATTGCTGCTAATGTAGTATCTGTCTCAAATTCTTTAAATAATATACGGTCTCCTACTCTAAATAAACGATTAGAAAATGTTGAACTTGATGTTACTTTAATCATTTTATATGTAGATTGGTTTGCATATGGAAATGCTGATGATGCAGTTAATTCCAGTCCAGTTGTTAATGTATTTAGAGTATTTGTAAAACTAATATTAGTAAGATTTAAAACATCACTTTGGTCATTAATAAGATTGCCTCTTGGGTCAGTAATTGAAATTGTCATTCTATTTAAACTAGCCAAAGGATTATTATAGAATTTCTTCTTTTCAAAATATGCTGGGTTAAACTTCATAAATCCACGATAATACTCAGCTGCAAATGCAGTTTTAGGAGAATTATTAACAATACTATTTGAAGTAGATGTTCCAGAAATATAATCAGTAGAAAGTGTATTTGTATAAAATACCTTATCAAATAAAAGAGTAGAAAATGCCCTATCTGCCCAGTTATTAGTTCCTCTAAAAACACTATCTAATTCATCAATCCTTAAAAGTAAATATGGATATTTCATAAGACCTCCATATATTCGTGTATCAAATGTATTTATAGTAGTATCCAATGGCATAATAGCACTTACTAATTCAACACTTACAATATTTTTATATAATTGGCTAATAGCTGCACCATCAAATCCAGAACCTTGGTTAAATTGTACTTTATAACTGTAACGACTTTCAATACTATTTTCCCAAAGGCGGTCAACACTATTTACATTTATATAATGAACTTTTTCAATATATTTAGGTTGAGTATCTCTTTGCAATTTAATTAAATCGGCTTGCATTTTAGCTAAATCAATATGTGATTCCATATTAGGTCGTGCATCATTGTTATTAACAATACGTTCTTCTATTCTTTCCATATAATTATCTGTTAATTTTTTCCCAAAGTTTAGTAATTCCATTGGGTCTACTTGTGTTTGGTCAATCTTTGTTTTTGCATCAGTATTATTACGATTAAATACAATATTTTGTGTATCTAGTAATCCACCCATTGATAATTTAGAAGAACCAGAAGAACCAGAAGAACCAGCAGATTGAGATGTTTGCATTGCAGTAATATTTTGTCTTTTTTCTAATTCTGTATATGTTTGAACTTGTTGATTCCTCTGTCGTTGATAATCTTCTAACATTGACATAGGATTTGTACCATCCATACGTTGAAGATTCTCTATATTTTGATATAATGGACTATCAGCACTTTCAGAACCTACTAATGAATCAGTTAAATCTTCATTTAAATTAAAAGAATTTATTGAAAAGTCTAAATTTTGACTGTTCATTTGAGATGGTGTTTGTAAAGTAGATTTATTAAGAGGCGACTCATCTGCTACACGTAAAAATTGAGAATCATAGCTAGAGTTATTATTGTTATCACCTTTAACAAAGACCTCATTTTTAACATAGTTATTTGATTTAATAATAGGTTGTGCTAAATAATCGTTAGGATTTCCAGTACCAATAGCATTAGTAATTGCGTCTCTTTTAGCCATTAGTTCTTCATATTTGCCTTTAATATCTTCATTTTCTTTTATCATTGAAAATCCCTGTTGATTATTAGTATTAGTATTACTAGCAGTTTGGCTCATTATAGAATTACGTATTGATTGATTAGCTTGTTTTTCAGTAGGATTATTAACATTCTTTTCAAATATTTTACCATGAAAAAAAATAACAGATTTATCAATTAGTTTTGTATTTACACTTTGCAAATTTCTTTCTAATGGAGGACATTTATCATAGACCATCTTAGCCATAGCTTGAAATGATTTTTTATAAGACATATTACTAGATATATCTTTGTTAGTTCGTCGATTAATTTCTTCAGATACTTGTTTAAAAGTATTATCTAGATTACTTTGTGAATAATAGAGTTTATCGATACCATCATCTGACATTGACATTTTGAGATTTATATACTATTATATTTATATATTATTATATAAGTAATTAATTATTATTTATATACTATTATATTTATATACTATTATATTTATACTATTATATAAGTAATTAATTATTATTTATATATATATATTATACTTTTATACTTATATAAATATATAAATATATAAATATAATAAATAAAAAATAAAATAATAAAAATTAATAACAAATAATTTAATCTAAATATCTTTATTATAAAAATCTTTTCTTTTTGAATTCATATCATCATCAGAAATAATATTATTAACAACTTCTTCAAAACTTTTACCATCTAAAAGACTAGTAATAAAATATATACAATATACACCACATTCACTATTTTTATATTGATGTCTAGTATTATTAATTTTAATTTCAATATGTTTTCCTAATTCTTCGCCTTGTTTTTTCAATCTTTCCATTAAAACTACTACTTCTGGGTTAGGTTTCATACCATAACTATCCCAATATCCAATATAACCTCCATTTCCTCCATTTCCTCCATTTCCTCCATTATTTTTATTAATATCACAATACATAGCTACCCAATGGGAACCAGATTGTGTATGTTTATCTAGATTAAATATAACTCCTAGTTTAGTATCACCTTTAGCCATTAGATTATCCAACTTAACTTTACATAATTCATCAACAACACATTGACCAAATCCAAGCTTTGTATCAAAGTCCATAGGTACTGGTCCAACAAATTCAAACTCTGGATATTTAATTTCATATTGATTCATAACATCTCTAATATCAATTGTATTTAACCATTCTAATGGGTTAGTATTCCATTTTTTAGGCATCATAGGTTTAAAATTTTTAAGTAATTCTCTAGCAAGAGGACTATCCTTTATAAAATCTTGTTTCATCCAACATATTTCTGTAGTACATTTAGAACTCATCATTTTATTAATTTCATTCCAGAGATTAGCCCCACTTGTCGAATCATCAAATGTAATTTTCATTGTAGGGTTACTAGAATTCCATTTTGTTGCAATTTTTCTTAATGCTTCAATTGTAAAACATGATTCATCTGTTGCCGATTCTACTATATTTATATTAGATTGTAATAACTTTTTACCTTTAGAAATATTTGATGGTTGAATAAAAGGAGCACAAGTAGTGTTATGTTTTGAAGTAGTAGATATAGGTTTTATTGTTTGAATGTTTGATTGTTTTTGAATACTTAATGGTGTTTGATTATGTTTAGGTTTTTTATAAACTTTTCTATATTTTTTTGTTTTTGTGTGTTTGTGTATATGTTTTTTATCTTTTGATTTAATAAATACTTTACGAGTTTTCATTTTTTATTATTTTTATTTTTTTTATAACTAACTATTACTATTACTATTATTATTACATAATGAGAAAAATAAAATTATATAAATAAATTAAAAAATCAAAATTATAAATATAAATATAAATTAAAAAATCAAAATTATAAATATAAATTAAAAAATCAAAATTATAAATATAAATTAAAAAATCAAAAACATAAATAATTATAAATAATTATAAATTTTTTTGATATTCCATAATCTCTAAAAATACTCTATGCTTAGAAATTTCTGGGTCAGCAAACATTTCAAGTAATATATTTTCAACTGAAAAAGAACTATATTTTTCTGCTAAATTTTCTTTTAATGTATCTCTAATATATTTTTTTAAATCAAGTGATTTTTCTAAGTATAGATACTCTATTAAATTCTTTAATTCATTTTCAGATAATTTTGATTGTTTTATTTTTTCTAATTCTTGTTCATAATAATATTTAATATAGAAATATGTTACATCTTTTACTAAGCTTGTCAAATTATTACTCATTTTATAATATATTTGTTATATATTTGTTATATATTTGTTATATTTTTCTTATATTTTTATAATCTAATAATTAGTAATTAATAATTATAATTTTATTTTTAAATAGATTAAAAAATTAAAATATTTACGTTTGTCTTTTAATTATAATTTAATAATTTCTTATAGAATAAACTATATAAAAATATTTTATTTATATTAGATATTTAACATAAGATATAATTTATAAAATTTATTTATAAATATAATAATATTATTATGTTTGATTTTGGCGTTGGATATATCTATAGATTATATAAACAAATAAAAAATATTTATCAAATAAAGACACATATTGATATTATATATGACAGTTTTAATAAAAATAATTCAGAAATAAAACAAAAGGAAAACTTTGAATCTCTTAAACAAATTATATTTTCTTGTGGTAGTTTATATATTAAATTCTTTCAATGGTATATTAGTAAATTAAAATCAAATACAATAAATAATGATATACTAACACAGAATGATACACAGAATAATACACAGAATGATACACAGAATGATATACTAAATAATACACAGAATGATACACAATCAAAATATTTATTATCATTTATAACTTATTTTGAAGATATATTTGAACAATGTCCTTATCACGATATCGAACATACCAAAAAAATATTTATAGAATCAATGTATGGTATTGCACTTGAAAAATATGTAGATATGAATACATTTACAGTAATTGCATCAGGTAGTATAGGTCAGGTATATTATGCAAAGAAATTAAATGATGGTAGTGAAGTAGCAATTAAAGTAAAACATCCTAATATAGAAAAAGATTTAGAAAATCAATATGAAATTATTAAATTTATAAAACTTATTCAAATGATACCATTTTTTAGAAATCGTTATAATATGTATTTTAATGTTGATGATTTTCTATCAGATATTAATTTACAATGTGATTTTAATAATGAAGCTAATAACTGTATTCAATTTCAAGAAAATTTTAAAGATAGTTCTGATTATATAGTATTTCCTAAAATAATTTATCAATCAAAAGATTTACTTATTAGTGAATTTATAGAAGGCGATTCTTTTGAAAATTTAACAAATGTACAAAAGTCACAAACTAGTATAAATTTTATATGTTTCTTTTATCAAATGTTGCTTGTTGATAATTTTTTACACGGTGATTTACATTGTAAAAACTGGAAAGTAAGAGTAAATAATAATAATAATAATAATAATAATAAAAAGGTACAACTTATTATATATGATTGTGGTATTTGTTTTCAAAATATTAATACAGAATTAACTAATGATTTTTGGTTTTCATTATTAAAATATGATATTGATGGTATAACTAAGGCAATAAAACTTTTTATTAGCGATAATAATATTAATAATGTAAATAATGTAAATAATGAAAATAATGAAAATAATGAAAAATTTAAAATGGATATAAATAATTTTTTTAATAGTATTATATTTAATAGTATAGATACTTCTATACTTATAAAATCAATTATTAATTTTTTCAGAGCAAATGATATTATAGTACCTAAGTTTTTATTAAATCTAAGTATTCTTATTTGTGTAATAGAAGAATTTTTAAAAGCAAATAATATAATTGATAAAGAAAAATATAAGCAAAATAATACAACAAAATCTAAATCTAATATGTTTGAAATAATGAATGATTGTCAAATGGATATTATTGCATTTTGTGATGTTAAAAAATGTTATCCAAAAGTTAGAGATTTATTTACTAAAAATATGGAAGATAAATATATTAAATATAAATATAATATTGAAAAAAATAATATTATGGAATCAAATACAATTGAAAAACGGCTTTTTAGTAGTTTATCTCTTTCTAATTTAAAATTTAGGAAACCTGAATAAAAAGCATTTATATATATATATATATATTTATTTATTTATTTTTGATATTTTTTGATATTTTTTGATATTTTTTGATATTTTTTGATATTTTTATTTTTTTTGATATTTTTTATATTAAAAAAATGGAAAAAAAACTAAAAATCATAAAAAATTGATTATTTTTTTTAAATATGTATTATTAAAAACTCTTAGAACAATTTACTTTAATCTCATAGAGATGGATGACATAGATGAAATAATTGTAGATGGGATAAAAAAAGACCTAGAAAAAGAGCTAAACCCTAAAGAACGAACAATTGAAGGACTCGAGGGACTAACCCCCGAAGACATAAACCGAGTTTGGCGTTTTGTCAATGGCTTTTATTCCACGATATTCAATGAGGATAAGCCTTATTGCTCTAAAATTAACCCCGAGGTAAATGGACCTAGTTTTATGATGGGTCTGAACCTCCAAAGAAGAAATGGGAGACCTTACTTAATAGAACACTTTGGAGTATTCTTCGACCCAAATTGTTGGGAAAGCTACGGGAAAAACCTTTTAAAGGTTATGAATACTCTCGAAAAAGAGAAGTTCTGTCTCAAAAATAGAAATTAGGTTCAACAAAGAAGTATTCTTTTTAATTAATGATCTCAAAAAAGAGCCTATAATTAATTTATAATTTTTTTTAATTATTTTACATATATTTTATTTTTTTATTAATTTATTATTTTAATGTAAAATAATATAAAAATATATATACATAAATATATACATAAATATATACATAAAATATATACATACATAAATAAATATATAAATAAAACATAAATAAAACATAAACATAAATATAAATAAAACATAAATATATAAATGAGTACATATTGCATTCATATATTTAGGCGTGATTATCGTCTAGATGATAATACAACTCTTATAGAAGCCTGTAAAACGCACGATATAGTTATACCTATTTTCATCTTTAATAAAAAACAAATTGATAAAACCCTAAATCCTTATAGAAGTGATAACTGTATTCAATTTCTTTGTGAATCATTACAAGACCTAGATAAACAAATTAAGAAAGTAAGTAATAGTAAAAGTCAATTATATATATATTATTCAAATGATGAGTTTTCTATTCTAGATACACTTATAAAAAAAATACCTAATCTTAAAACAATTTCATTTAATATGGATTATACTAAATATAGTAAAGAGCGTGATGCAAATATAGAAAAAATATGTAAAGAAAATAAAATTAAATGTTTGTCTCTAGATGATATTTGTCTTAATCCTATTGGTACAATTCTTAATGGAAGTGGAAATCCATATACAAAATTTACACCATTTTGGAGAGCATCTGCAAAAACAGATATTAGAAAACCTACATCAAATAATTATAAGCATTATTTACAAACTTCATCAGCAATTGGAAAACTATTATTAAAAAATATTGGTACTAATGGTACTAATGGTACTAATAGCTCAATATCCATAAGTGAAGTAATGACTCCTAATGGTAAGTATGGTATTATGGGTCCTAATATAAATGATAAAATACCCGAAAGAGGAGGACGTGATAATGGACTTGCTATTCTTAATAAGCTTAAACAATGGAATGATTATAATGATAAACGTGATATGTTATCATATCCTACAACACACTTATCTCCTTTTAATAAATTTGGATGTGTTAGTATTCGTGAAGTATATTGGAATATGGAAGAAAAATTGAGTAAATCAGATGTTGATGATGGTTTAATTAGACAATTAATTTGGAGGGATTTTTTTTATAATCTTTCTCATTTCCATCCAGAAATATATAGTGAAAAAGCACTTAATCCTAAATATAGAAATATAAAATGGGCTGAAACTGCAGAATCAAAACGCAATTTTGAATTATGGTGTGAAGGTAAAACAGGGTTTCCAGCAGTAGATGCTGCTATGAAAGAGCTAAATACTACTGGATATATTCATAATAGAGGACGGCTTATAGTAGCCAATTTTCTTTGTAGGTTATTACATATTGATTGGAAAAAGGGTGAAAGATATTTTGCAAGTAAATTATATGATTATGATCCAGCTCAAAATAATTTTGGATGGCAAGTTAGTGGAGCAAATTCTAGTGGTACAACTTCAAGACCTCTAGAACAAACAATTATGAATCCTTGGTTACAAAGTTTTCAGTTTGATAAAGATGGATTATATATAAAAAAATGGATACCTGAATTGAAAAATGTACTTCCTCGTGATTTACATAAATGGAATGAAGTATGTGATAAATATATTGGTAATGGTAATGGTAATGATAATACTAATCCTTCTATTAAATATATAAAACCTATTATAGATTATAAGATAGAAAAGGAAAAGAATTTGAAAATGTATAGGAAATATTTATAAGTATTAGGTATTTAATTAGGATGTTCCATTGCAATAGATGGTTGTATAATTTCATTTGATACGGTGTTAGGTTGTAAATAAATAGATTCAGAAGCCATCATATCAACTGGAAATGGTTTATGATTTTTTTCATCTGGACCCTTATAATTAAAATTAGGCTTAAATTCTGAAGGTAAATTAGATACAAAAGTAGATATATCTTGCATAGATTCCGTGCTATGATTAAGTGAAGAATGCATTGATGACATAGGTGCCATTGATACTTCTTCTGGCATAATTGGTAAAGATGAAGATGAAGATAATGTTGGTAATGGAAATAAAGAACCAGATGCAGGTTTAACTAATGAAATTGATGGTTGTTGTTGTGGTGGTGCCTGTGGTGGTTGTGATGGTTGTGGAGTATGTGGTGTATGTGGAGTATGTGGAGTATGTGGAGTATGTGGATTAATATGTATAGAATTATTAATATATCTATTATGCATATCTAGACCATCGTGTCTATCATAATTATAACGCCTATCATATAAATTACTCCTTCTATTCCATAAATTATTCCACCATCTACTAGGTTGAAACCAATAACCATCATAATCATAAGCATAGTCTATATCACCATATACAGGTAAATTTAAATTTCTGATAGGATAATTTGGATATGATTGAATACTTGATAAATTGCTTGCTGAATTGCTTGATGTTCTTTGATTAAAAACTGATGTTACTAATATTGTAAGCAAAATAATTATAGCAATTAAAAATATTGCTAGAATAATATATATTGTTTTTTGTTTCATTTTATTATTTATTTTGTTTATTTATTATTTTATAATTATTTATTTTGTTTATTTATTATTTTATAATTATTTATTTTGTTTTATACTTATCATAGATAATTATATATCATATATATAAGAATATAAAAATAATAAATAAAAAATGATGCTTACAAATAATAATGGTATTCTAAATAATAATGATAATCTAGATAATAATAATATTCTAGATACAATTAAAACTAAAAAAAAACATACACATATAAAAAATAAAACATTAAAAAATATACACAATACTGTAAATACGCATATAGATAATCATAATTATATAGTTTCTGAAGTTACAGATGATGATTCATATAATCATTTTAAATCTCTAATTGCTAATTCTCCAAAAATGTGTCAAGGTAAAGAACATTCTGGTAAAAAATATAAAGTAAATATTTCAATACGCAAAGATTATTCTACAATAATGAAAGATAGTCATTATCGTACAATATATATTCATGATAATAAAGAAATAATTGCATATATTGGAACTAAAAAATATAAAAAAGATGGCGGAATGATTTTTATTCATAAATTATGTTCTAAACCAAATACAGGACAAGGTTCTAGACTAATGAGAATGATTTTGGCAGATGCAAAACGTAATCATAAAAAATTAGGTATTACATATGTCTCACTAACTACACATAATCTAGACTTAATTGATTATTATAATAAATTTAAACCAACAAGAACTATTGAAGTGGATAGTCCAGGTTCAAAGCGCAAAATACCTAGAAGAGTAGCATATATGATATGGCAGGTTAGTCCAGATATGCCCGATTTACATTACTAATTTTTTTTTATCTTTTGTGTTTTTTTTTAGCTTTTTTTAGTATTTTTTTGAAAAATTAACAAAAATTGATTTTTAATTTTTATATTTAAATTATTAAATTTCTATTTTAATTTATTAACTTTGTTTCACATTGAGTTTTTAATTAAGTAAGGAAAGAACCGTATCAGAATGAGTAAAGGAGAATACAGAAGAAAGCGCCAAAAAAAGAAGGCTGAAAAAGAAAATAAAAGAGAAGCTGAAATAGCAAGAAGAAAAGCTGAGGCTTTGAAACGTATAGAAGAAAACGGAAAAAAATGTTTAGTTATTTACAATGTTACAGAACCTAGACGTGCATCAAACCTGAAAGCGGTTATATTTGTACTTCCGCTTGAGTATGATGAATACGAAGACGAAGGAATGCTTTTATTCTACGCAAAACACAGGTTTCCTAAATATCATGTTTCAAATAATTTCCGTGAGACGGAACATTTGTTTAAAAATATTGGTGCACCCTGTGAGTATCAAATCGTTGATTTTAGTGAAGCGGGAAAAATACCAATTTATTTGGAACCTGCGTATTGGTTTGGTATTAGTAGCAGTATTCAAAATCAAATTTTTGATTTGGTGAAAAGGTATTACCATAATAAATTTGGTATGGAAGCTAGGACATCGGATAATTTTTACAGCGATGGATATAATCAAGAAGATGAATGTCCTCATAAATTCAGTAAATATTCTGTAAAAACACCATCTAAAATTACAATTGGTAAGTTTATCTTACCTTTTGAAATATTGTGCTGTTGTTGTAAAGATATAAATGAAACCCTAGTGTTAAATTTTAATTTCAAACACGATTATTACACTAGGGATATCTGTTTAGTACCTACTGATAGAGGATATACAACCGAACGTGCTCGTATAAGTGATGATGGAGCTTTACAAAAATTACTTGAAAAAGTATTGGATAATCTATACCAACCAAATAAGGATAAAACTTGTTCTAAATGCTTTTTGGAAAAACTCAAATCCAATAAAACTGCCGAAGTTTGTGAAGCTTTCAATATATATAATCCAGGTATAACAACTTCCTCTAAAATTTATTTAGATTCTTTTACTTACAAAACTGAAGGTGAAGAAACAACAAAGATTCCAGAAATGAATTCCTATATATGCAAATGCGGTGATGATGATGATGATTATTATGATTATTATGATGATGATAGTTATTCTCGTCGTCGACGTTTATTTTGTGATAAATGCAGAGAAATAAAGGCAATCTGTAATGGTGAAAAAGGTGTTATCATTAAAGTTCCATTTGACAACACTGATTCTTATCATTATCGTTCTTCTGATGGTGTTTATTCATTACCACCACAGAAAATAAAATTGTTGCCAAACTATTTATTTATTTTGACGACTATTGGAGAAAATACAAAAAAACTTTTGGATATTGTCGACACAATCTTTGTAGTTTTATCTAAAAAATTATTACCTCAACTTGCAATTGAAAACATTTGTAACCATTTGATTCATAATGATAATTATAATGGCAAAACAATACGAGTTTTGATTCAACTTGAAAATTTGACGGATAAAAATGACTCAAATTTGAAATTGGCAAATTCTTATTTAGAAGAAAATAATAAGTATAAATATTTACATAATAAGTATAAATATTTACATAATAAATATAAATATTTAAGTATTTTATCTAATCTAACTTGTCCCAATTGGTAAAATTTTCATTTAAGAATTTTTTTTTATTATTTTTTTGAATTAATTTATTTAAGTATTTAAGTATTTCAAGTATTTCAAGTATTTCAAGTTTTATTCTACTAATTGAATTCCATTTTTAAGTTTATAAAAAAAAATATAAAATACAAACTATAAAATACAAACTAATTACTAATTACTAATTACTAATTACTAATTACTAAATCATTTAGAATACACCTTATCAATAAAATATTTGCAATAACACCATATATATGTAAATATCCGTGATAAATATTACAATTATGTATTCTTCCAGATATATATGAACTAATTGCTAGAATATAAAAAAATGCAGGTATTAATTTATAAAATTCGTATGTTATATGATAATAATATAAGTATAAATGATGTAATATTGCGCTATTTGTAATTACAATATCATAATAACGGAAATTTGGTATGAGATTATAATGGTATATGATACTTGATAATAAAACACAAGATTCTAATAATGATATGTAATATTGTGAATTATATATTGAATGTAATACATTTAGAGAAATTAAAAATGATGTATATTTTGGATGGAACATTTTAGGTATTTAGTAATTTTAGATATTTTAGGTATTTTATTTTTAAGTTTTTATTTTTAAGTTTTTATTTTGAATTTTTGTTTTATGTTTATAATTTTAAGTTTATAATTTTAAATTTTATCTTTGTATTTATTAGAAAGTGAAAATAAAAGTTTACTTTTATTATAAATATGAGTAATATCAGTAATATGAGTAATATTACAATCAATGAAGAATATGAAACACAAAATCGAGAATATGAATCATGGTTACAAAATGAAATAGAAAAAGAAAAAAAACAAACTAAACTTGAAATACAAGAACAAAATATATCAACTTTAAAAACACAAATTTTAGAAGAAAAACAAAAAATATTGCAATATTTAACAAATGTTAATGTTAATACATATACGCCAGCTCCACATCAGATACCTAAACGTATATATGATGTAAATGCAAATCGCATAACTATATGGAATCTAGATACAATAACACCTCAATATTTACATTTTTTACAATTTATGAATAAGGAATTTGAAAAAATATATGGTGAATTTAATAATAATAATGGTGAAATTATTACATCTCATGTATCTGATAACTTATCAGAAGTTGAAAAAACTGAAGCAAACAAAATATTACAAAATTATAAAAAACAATATGAAGATATATTTACAAACAGTTTAGATAATGATGGAAGAAAACATAAATTAAACAGTTTAGATAATGATGGAAGAAAACATAAATTAAATAGTTTAGGCAAAGCATATCCAAATTTTTCAGGTGATATGATGTCTAAAACTAGAAAAACTCAATACGAAATAATTGAAGAAACATTAGGTATTAAAAAACCAATTCAAGATCAAACTTCATTAGAGTTTCTAGAAACTATAGTTAAAAGAATAGAAGGATTATTTAAATGTTATACAGATAATAAATCAAACAAATCAACAAAAACACAAATTGAACAACAAAATTTTAAATATTATGAAAAAGAATTATTAAGAGAAATAAAAAACATAAAAACAAAACTTAATATTAGTGATGATAAAGATGAAAATTATGATGAATATGATGAATTAAATAATGATACATGGTATAACTATGAGCATGCAAAACCTATAAAACCTAGAATTGCATATATAATTAAAAAAATTAAAAGTAAAATAGAAAAAATTAAAAGTGAAATAAAAACAGGTAATCTAACTGAAGAAAAAGCTGAAGAAACAGCTAAGGATATTGTTAAAGAACATTGTAAAAATATATTATGGGGTCCAAATGATTATAAATATAATGAAGATATTAAAGATATTAAACAAAAAGAAAATTTACTTGAAGAATTTAAAGAATTTATTGAAGCTAATCCAATTGAATTATTATTTCTTAAAACATTTATGATTGATTGTTTTTATAAAAATGAAAAAGGTGAATATACTAATAATATTAATTGGGATTTAGTTAAATCTAAAATGGACGACAGAAAATATCGTCAAATTTTTTTTAGTTATAATGAAATAATAAAAAAATATGAAAAATATAAAAGTTTTTATGAAGTATTAGGTTCAAATGATATAGAAATAAAAGATATTACAAATAAATCTTGTAATAATTTAGTAATATGGTCAATATTTCTAAATTTCTATTTTAATAGATGTTCTGAAACAAATACAGATATTGATATACCTGTAAGATTCAAATTACCTGGTAATGATAATTATAGAAAACAAAAAGATAATAAACAAATTTTAAATAATTCTAAATTAGATAATTATTCTAATTATAAATATGATTTTAGATCACCATCACATAATAATGATATATTTAATGGAACAGATATTAGTTTTATAGGTTTTATAAATATTAAATTTTATTATGAAAAACAACAACAATTTAGAAACTGGACATTATTTGTATTTAATAATAAAAGTAAAAAACAATATATGAATTATATGTCTGGAGAACTAACTAATTTTCCAATATTATCTCATGAATTAGAATTTATTCATTCGGGTTCAATTGTAGCAAGAGACCCTGTTACTTATGAAGAAATTAAATTTTTTAAAAATCAATCAGATAATAATATATTATTTATATATATATCCAAATTAGATAATGAAACATTATTTATTACATATAAAGATATTTCAAATTTAGAATATTTAAAAGATTTGATGTTGGAAAGAATTACAATAAAAAGTAGTGGTGAAAATGAAACAACAGATAGAAAAAATAGATATATAAAAATTATTCCATATTCAGATTCAGACAAAAATAAAACACAAGGTGGTGGTAATAATAAATTAACTTTAGAATTAAAATTTACCAATAATATAAATATATATACTGATGAATTAAATAATACTAATATTTATAGTAAATATTTTAAAATAACAAAAAATATATATAAAATAGAAGATAATAAAGGTAATGATGCAATATATAAATTCAATAAAATATTATATAAATTTTTTTTAATTGCACCAAATACTATAGTATATTCTTATTTAAATACTAATATTTCAAGAATAAATATTCTACCAAAATATAATCCAATTTCAACATTATTTTTTCATTATAATGAAATATATACAAATTTTAATGTTATAAATAAAATAAATAATAATATTACAATATTATGCATAGGTAGTATAACACCTATTGAAGTAATTAAATTTAATAATTATAAAATAAAAAATATTAAGTATTTAAATTATTATAAAAATAATAATAATCAATTAAATTTTATAAATACTATTAAAAATATTTATGATATTGATATAATAGATAAATCAAATGAAAATATATATTTACTACCAAATTTGTATCCAGAATTATATTCTACATTTAATCTTAATATGTATTCAATAAATATAGTTAATAATGAATTTTATATGGCTGATACATTTTATAATGTAATAAATATATATATTGGTGCATTAGTAGGATTAAAATATACTTCTTTAAATGGTACATTTATATTAAATTTAAATTCAATATCTAATAAACCAATTGCAGATATTTATTTAATATTAAAACAATATTTTAAAGAAAGTCATTTATATTATTCTGAAATATCAAATATGCTAAAATTAAGTGGAACATATGGAATATTCCAAGGTTTTAAAGGAATTAAAAAAGATGAATTAGAAAATTTAGAAAATATTTTTGAAAAACTTAAAAAACAATATCCAAATAATATGATTGAAAAATTTAATATATATGATTCTGAAATAAGAAAAGAATTTAATATTACAAAACCAATAGAACAAATAGGTAATAGATTTAAATATATTGATGGTTTTTTAAATATAAAAAGAAAAAGTAAAGAATTTGAAGATATATATAAAGAAATAATAGAATTTAATAACTTAAATTATATAAATAGATTAATATATGTTAAAAAATTATTATATAATTATGAAAATAATATTATAGTAAAAACACCTACACAAGACCAAATATTATCTAGCATCCTTTACTGTCGTAAATATAATATTCCAATATTTGATAAATATACTATTACAAAACAAGATAATACCATTACAAAAACTATATTAAGTGATTTATATGGATTACACGAACCGATCCTAGCAGCTTTTAGAAAAAGCCGCGCCAAAAACAGCTTTTTAGAAAAAAGTAAAACTAGCAAAATTAGCAAAATTAGCAAAATTAGCAAAATTAGCAAAACTAGCAAAACAAGCAAAACTAGAAAAACCAGAAAATCATCAAATTTATTCTTCAATGACTTATTTTCAAAGAAACAATCAAAAAACCAATCATCATCAAAACACAATTCTAGCAAAACAAGAAAAACAAAATTACGTTATCATGCAAATGTTTCTTTAGAAGAAGCAGTTTTCAATTCCAATAACCAATTAGTTCAAGTAGGTCGCCTTATCGATTCGCGCAAAGATTTCACCAAAGCAAACCCAACTGAGGTCTACGACAAACTTAAAGACCAATTGCGATTTTATAAGGGTACAGGAACAATGGGTAAAGATAATAGACATATTGAAAATCTAGATGTAAAAGTTCAGAAACTTTTAGGAGATTTCAGCATTTCTCAGGCTTGGCTCAAAATGTATGAAATTATAACTGAATGTAACATAATACCTACTAATCGCAAAGGTGTATATAGGTCATTTCACATTTGCGAAGCCCCTGGAACATTTATTAACTGTATTAATAATTATATCAACACTAAAACTCAATATAATTCATATGAATGGAAAGCTAATAGTCTTAAACCAAGTGGTAAAATAATAGGAGATACATATGGGCTAATAAAAAGACATCCTAATAATTGGGATTGGGGTGTAGATGGAACAGGAGATATTACTAATACTGCAAATATCCGCCATTATGCAAAAATTGCTAAGTCTATGAATGCAAATTTGATGACTAGCGATTGTGGTCTTCCTTGGGGAGACCCAAAGTATTATCACGTAGCATTTGCTTCTTACGTATCAATATTATGTGCACTACCTAATAATGGAACAATGGTATATAAAATTATGAGCCCAATAGATATTCCTCTTATATGGAATCTAATTTATATTACATATACAAATTTTAAGGAAATGTATTTTTTCAAACCAGTCCAAAATTCGCAATCGCGTGAATTCTATATTATCGGTAAAGGATATCAAGGAACCGACCAAAAGGTTCTAGATAAATTACTAAATCTCGTAGATAAATTTGGTAGAAAAGACTTTAATAAAGAGGAATATGATATGTATTCGGATATGTATCCAGAAGAATTTGTAATTCAAGTTCAAACTATAAGTGAGAGATTAGCATCAAATTATGTAAATTCTATAGAACGCATTATTTATTACGTAGATAATATAGAATCATTAGGAAAAGATTATCAAAAACATATTGAAGATTATGTAAAAGAGAAAAATGAAGATTGGATTAAGAAATACAATCCAAGAAGAATTGATAAACAGTTTGTTCTTTAGGAATATTTATTTTGTTTTTTTGTGTTTTTTTTTATAATTATTAATATGTTTATTTTTTTATTCACTATGTTTTTCAATAAGTTTTTTACAATCAGTAATTTCACTTTTTATTTCTTCTAATGATTTATCACAAATTATTTCGTTTTTACTACTTAATCTTTTCAATATATTTAAATTTAATACACATTTTTCTAATTGTTTTTTACTAATATTTATATTTTCTTGATGGACTAATTCTATATCTGGATGACCTGTTTTATATACCATTAACCTTTTAGTAAGATTCGTTGCATATCCAATTTTATAACATATTTCTATTTTACCATTTTTAAGTTTTGTTACTTTAAGAACATATATGAAGCCTTTACCTGTTTTATTTATATATTTTTTAGTTGTTGTATTTTTAATAGATTGTTCTTTTTGAAACAATTGTAGTTTTTTAGTAAGCTTTTTTAATTTTGCTTTATCAACAGAATTTACAGAGAATTTACCAGTTTTTCTAATTGATGGTAGAACATTTGAATACAATATTCTCTTAAGTTCAACAGCTTTTGGTTTTTGTGATTTATCTAGAAGCATAAATAATCCAGATTCACTAATCATTTTCATATGAGGTTGTGTGTATGTATTATAAACAATATGATATTTAGAAGGTACATTTTTTAATAAAGATTCAAGAGTTAATATTTCTTTATCATCAATTTCAATTCTTTGAACTTCTATACGAGCATGTTTATATTCTAAAACATTAAAAACTTGACGAAGTGAAAACCATATTTTATTATCATTATCAGTTAACACTAGAATTTTATTACCATTTATATCAATAATATTTTGATAAATATCTACAATTAAATTACCTATAGACATATTTACTATATAATAATTTATATATTAAATAATAGTTAGATATTAAATTTTTAATAATACTAATAAGTAAAATTAATTAAAATTTAAATTTTGTAAGGGGGCATACATTTGATGTATGCCCCCTATTAAAATTTAAATTTTGTAAGGGGGCATACATTTGATGTATGCCCCCTTACAAAATTTGGATACTAAAAGTGGAATACATTTGTAAGTGGTACCCTTATCATGTATACCACTTATAAAATTTAAAAATAAAATTTATAAGTATAAAAAGTTTGGATCCTAAAGGTGGGCTCCTAAAGGTGGGCTCCTAAAGGTGGGCTCCTAAAGGTGGGCTCCTAAAGGTGGGATCCCCAAAGGATACATAAAATAACACATATATTCATATATATCCAGAAGAATTTGTAATTCAAGTTCAAACTATAAGTGAGAGATTAGCATCAAATTATGTAAATTCTATAGAACGCATTATTTATTACGTAGACAATATAGATTTATTAGGAAAAGATTATCAAAAACATATTGAAGATTATATGAAAGAGAAAAATGAAGAATGGATTAAGAAATACAATCCGCAGATTTTAGTAAAATCCGCGCCAAAACTCTAGAGAGGCTAAAGCCTCTCAGTTCACGTGTGTTTGGTAATATTAAATTTTTGTTTTTGTTTGTTTTTATAATTATTAATATTTTTTTTTATTGGTTTATTAATTTATTATATTCTATATATATATTATGTTTTTTGTATTTTTTCATATTTTTAATATATATTAAATATAGTAAATATAGAAAAGTTAAAATGAATAATGAATTTGATTTATTAAATTCTGAAGAAAAAAAAAAACAGTATGAAGAATATATAAAATGGTTAAACACTCAAGAATCAAATCCAGATTCAACACAAGATTCAACACCAGAATCATTATACCCTTCAATTGGTATTCAACATTGGATAAGCA
>Ga0214919_10004919_pt1 | contig 19222 bp, 18 predicted proteins | sample LL1503_MetaG_FD_177994 | JGI IMG/M metagenome (GOLD analysis project Ga0214919, IMG submission 177994) | Freshwater microbial communities from Lake Lanier, Atlanta, Georgia, United States - LL-1503 | ecosystem: Environmental > Aquatic > Freshwater > Lake | place: USA: Georgia | collected...
GGTTCTTTCCGACATTCGGGATAACTTTGGAATACCGGTTACGTCTGATTTTTCTGACCCAGCTTGGGCGCAAGCGACTGGGGAAGTTTGTGACTTAGTGCAGGTTCCCGCATATCTTTGCCGACAAACTTCGATACTGAAAGCAGCGGCGCAAACTCGCAGGCCGATTCATCTGAAGAAGGGGCAATTTATGAGTCCTTGGAATATGGCTAACTCGGTTAAGAAGATTGAAGCAGCTGGAGGTTCGCAAGTTATTTTGGGTGACCGCGGAACTTTTTTTGGATATAACATGCTGGTAAATGATTTTCGCTGTCTTCCTATTATGGCTAAAACTAATTACCCTGTTTGCTACGACGCAACGCATTCAATTCAGATGCCGACATCCATGGGAGATATTTCAGGCGGGCAGAGAGAGTTTATTCCTTACCTAGTTAGGGCTGCGGCTGCATGCGGAATAGATGCTTTGTTTGCAGAAATTCACAACGACCCAAAGAATGCAAAATCTGACCCGAATACCGTGTTAAATATTAAAGATTTACGACACGTGCTTGGCCAGGCAAAAGCCATGCATGAAATGCGACTTGAACTACTAGAAGAATATGGACCTGACAATGTCGAATAAATTGGCTTCAGATTTAATGATTGACGTAAATAATTTCCCTTTGATACGAGAATCTGACTCTCTTAAAAAGGCTCTTGACTCCATGACAAAATTCGGGCTCGGCTTTGCATGCATCGTCGATGAGGCAGAGAAATTAATTGGAGTTCTTTCGGATGGAGACTTGAGGAGACTTCTGCTAACCCGTCAAAATCCTCTACCAGCGCTACTTGTAAATAAGGCATTCGAGTACAGTGGGAGAAAACCAATCTCGATTTACTCCAGTGCGTCCGCTGACGATTGCCTTGCAGTCATGAAAAAGTATAAAGTCTCAGATCTCCCAGTGGTTTCAGAGCAAAATGTCTTAATTGGCGTAATACATTTCCACGATCTAATTGAAGTATAAATAGATGAGAAGAGCAAAAGTGTCTAATTTAAAAACAAAACTGGCTAACCGAGAATTAGTCTTCGGCGCATGGATGTCGTTTTCGCACCCATCAATTGCTGAGATTTTTTCTTCTGGCGATTTTGATTTTCTAGCGATCGACATGGAGCACACAACCATTAGTCTGGAGCAAGCTCAGCGAATAATTGCTGCTTCCCAAAGTTTCGGCGTACCTTGCTTACCCCGCCCAGTTTCGCACTCGAATGATTGGATCAAGCCATTACTGGATTCCGGTGCAGACGGAATTATTGCTCCCCTAGTGAACAGTAGAGAGCTATCAATAAATTTAAAGGATTTGATCAAGTACCCACCGATGGGAAAAAGAAGCTTCGGTGTTAACCGAGCACACGGATATGGAAAAGATTTTGATGTCTATTTAGAGAGATGGAATGAAAATTCGGTTTATATCGCTCAAATTGAAAACATCGAAGGCCTTAGAAATATCGATGAAATATTAGGCACAGAAAATCTAGATGGTGTAATGATTGGCCCCTATGACATGTCCGGATCTTTGGGTGTTCCGGGACAAACTCAACATCCTCTCGTTCTTGAAGCCGAAAGAACAATAATTGAAGCGTGTGTTCGCGCTAATAAGTCATGTGGAACTCAGCTAGCCCAGTTCAATTCAACTAATGTAAAGTTGGCCATAGACAAGGGATATACGTTTATTATCGCTTCCTCAGACTTGTTTATACTAAATGACTGGATACAAGATGCGAGTAAAACAATTAGGCAAGTCTCAATAGAATGATGGGTGAAGATGTGTTCAGCCTTAAAGGAAAAACTGCCGTTGTTATCGGTGGAGGAGGGCATATTTGCTCCGCACTAGCGGAGGGATTTTCCTCTATGGGTGCACAAGTTGTGGTCGCAGATCTCAGGGATGAAAAAGCTGAGAAGGTCGCAAAAGAAATTAGTTTGAAATACCCTAATAAAGTATCTCATGCGCAAGTTGATGCAAGTTCGAAAGATTCTATTTTTAATTTGTTGCACTTAACTTTAGATCGACACTCCTCAGTAGAAATTTTAGTTAATGGAGCTGGCATAAATAGTTCTAAACCATTCTTAGAGATTGAATTAGATGAATGGCAAGATGTTTTCAATTCTCAACTAGTTGCAACCATGCTGGGGTGTCAAGTTTTTGGGCAGCAAATGAAAAAGCAGGCCAACGGGTCTATCATCAACATTTCCTCGGCTTCGGCAGATCCCGCACTTTCGCGTGCATTTGCTTACTCTGCTAGTAAAGCGGGGATTAAAAACCTAACCCAGAACCTAGGGCGGGAATGGGGGCTTGAAGGCGTCCGAGTGAACGCCATTCGGCCTGGTTTTTTTCCCACTGATTGGAATAGAAAAAACTTTATCGATAAGGAAAGAGAAACCGCAATCCTAAGTCATACTCCCATGCGTAGATTTGGCGAAACGACCGAACTAGTCGGCGCTGCCGTATTCTTGGCATCTAATGCTTCCTCGTTCGTCACCGGCAGCGAATTGGTTGTAGATGGTGGCTTTTCCGCTATGACTATCTAGGAGAAAAATGAATCATCTGGTAATTACGGGGGGCTCAAAAAGTCTTGGGCTAGACATTTCACAAAAATTCTTAGATATGGGGTGGAGAGTTACATCTGGATCCAGAACCAAACTATCAACGAATCTAGATACTAATGATAATTTCTCACATGAGGTTACTGACGTTAGAGATAGAAAATCGGTGACGAACCTTTTGGATACCGCAGTCTTTAGATTTGGAAAAATAGATTGTTTTATAAATAACTCCGGCTATTCCGAGTGGAAATCCTTAAGTTCAATTTCAGAAGAGTTTTTGCAGGATATACTGCAAACAAATTTAATGGGTTATTTTTGGGGCAGCCAGGCTGCGGCGCGTGTAATGACTAACGGGGGCTCCATTATTAACATTTCAAGCTTGGCGGCACGAAGAGGCACGGCCAATAACAGTGCGTATGTCGCTTCAAAATTTGGGGTGGCCGGATTAACCCAAAGCCTTTCCAAAGAACTTGGTCCTATCGGAATTCGCGTTAATGCCGTGTGTCCGGTTTTAATTAGAACAGAAGGATTACTGCTGGCCCTTAATGGGGAACAATCACCCGCGAATGGAAATCCGGAGGCATTTCTCTCGACATTTGCATCCGAACAAACTTCACTTGGTTTTCTTCCTACAGGGAAGGATGTTGCTAATCTATGTTATTTTCTCGCTGGGCCGGAAGCTAGAGCAATAACAGGGCAATCTATAAGTGTTGATTCTGGAGTGTTTCCGAATTGAACCTGTCCCTAAATGAAGATATTGGGATAATTATCCCAGCAAGACTTGATTCTACCCGTCTTAAACACAAGTTATTGATTGAAATTCATGGAATTCCCATGATTGAACATGTTCGCAGGCGGGCACTAAAAAACAAGCTTGGAATTCCAGTTGTTGTTGCATCTGGGGATATTGACATATTAAATGCAGTTCAGAAATTTGATGGAGCCACTTTAGAGACTAAAAAATTTCATGAGAACGGTTTAAGTAGGGTAGGTGAAGCTAGTCAGACCCTAAATTGGAATAGGTACATTATTTTACAGGGAGACGAAATACTTACACGTCCTAAAGATTTAGATTTGTTTATAAAACAAAACTTACAAATAAATAGTTATCCTGTAATCAATGCAGTAAGTAATTTAAACAGTACTACAGAAATAACAGATCAGAGTATAGTGAAGTGCACAACTTCAGATAATGGCACTATTTCCTATATATTTCGTAAATCTCCATTAACTTCATCGGATTCCTTGCAACTCGAACTAACAATGAAAATATGTGGATTATTTGGCATTACTCAAAGCGTTTTGACGCAAGTGTTAGAGAAAGAGAACACTCCTCTTGCCTCAAGTGAGTCAATCGAACAATTGAAATTTATTGAATTAGGTTTAGACCTTGGTGCATGTCTCCTTGATTCAGATTTTCCATCTGTAAATCTTCAGAAAGATTTGGATTTAGTATTGAGTATCCTGAATGAAGATCGCGAACAAGCCGAAATTCTTAATTCAATTTTATGACCTTTGTTTGCCTTCCCGATCTAATATCAATCATCAAAAAAACAAGAAATAGTGAACAATCTCCTGCTTTCCAAGCAAATCAACTTCTCACTTTAAGTAAACCCACGCCTGAAAATCTAGAGATTTACTTTATTTCCAATAGACACCTGATTTTTTTGCATGAATTGCTAAATCTGTCAAAAAATTCCTTGAAATTGCTATTTCAACTTTTATCGGTTGGGTGGCGCGCATCGATTAGAACCAAGTCTGTATCCGGACCTCAAAAGAGCTTATTTATCTCGCATTATTTTGAAAACGGGGAATCTTCAATTGACCTTGAAGATCCATTCTTTGGGCACATTCCATACCTTTCGATAAAACGTGGCTTAGTCCCTGTAATCCACTTTATAAATCAAGTTTCGTCGAGTTTGCGAATAGCTCAAAGAATGCCCGAAGTAAATCAAACGGCAATTGTCGTTATTGGTTTAAATAGTTTGAATGCAAAATTGTTTCTGTCGTACTTCAATAACTTGTTTATCGCCTTAAAACTTTTCTGGCGAAGTTTTAAGGCGAATAAATATGAAGGTTGGCTGATTCTGAGGATTGCTGTTGCACAGGTTTCTTTGCAGACTTTTAGAAACCAAATTATTGCTCAACACGTTATTGATGAAATTCAAACAGGTGAGTACAACGAAATCTGGCTTACATTCGAAGGACACGCTTATGAAAGGTCCATTTTGAATGCCATCAAAGAGTCTAAGATCGATATTGATATAAACCTTTACCAGCATGCGCCGATTGTTCCAGGCCAGATAGGCTTGATGGAGTTACTAGAAGATTTTGGCAGCATTGTGAACGTTTACACATCGGGGTTAATAACTTATCACTTCTTGCAATCTGCCTTTCCTGAATTTGCAGGAAGAATTCATGTTGCTGGGTCAATAAAGCACTCACCGCAAAATGATCCAGACAGAATAAATGCAATCAAAAAGAGACATCAACTCTTATTTTTGCCGGAAGGTACTGCTAAATCGCTATATTCTTTCGTTAATTTCGCCGTAGCAGTTTCAACGCTTGATAAGTCAGTAAAAATGATATTCAGGCTACACCCTAATTCACCAATTAAAGCAGCCGAAGAGGCAAGAAATATTCTGCGCAAAAGTAATATCCGTGTCTCTGATGGAACCTTGATTGGTGACTTCCGTTCTTCTTACGCTTGCATTTATAGAAGTTCCGCCGCCGTTATTGAGTCTCTTAATTTCGGATTACTTCCAATTTATTTCAATCCGTCAGGTAATAGAGAACTTGACTGCCTAGCGTTATCGTCAATTAAATATCCAGTAGTTGATTCCGCTCAATCTTTAGTCGATCTTTTGAATAACCAAAAACTAGAGTTTTCAGGCGCACTTTTTTCGGATATAGAGGAATTTATGGAGTTCTCAAAAATGTATTTCACGCCTTTGGTAATTGATATCTAATTATTTTCTTTATGGATGTTTCCCTCTTATTGGAGGTTAAGACGAGAAATATACATTTCCATGTTTTTTTTAATATGGTAAATTTCTGTCCTAATTTTTCATTCGCACGAGGATCAAACCCAAAGATTATACTTAAGCCCAACGTACTCCATACATATTGAATAAGTGAAAGTTTGAATTTAATGACAAAGTAAAGCTTCCATAATGTATATGACTGATACGACAGGGAGGAGAATTGCGTTAAATTATCAGGATTCTGGTACTGGATTTGCAGATTTGGAAAGTACATCAAATTTCCAACACTGCTTAATTCGTAGGAAAATATTGCGTCCTCGTAAGCCGCGTATTTCGTATCGGAGGCAACAGATGAGTACGTATGCGCGTATTCTGCTTTCCATGCGCTGGCGCCATTAAGCCATTTTGTTGAAAGTTTTAGATCCCCATAACAATACGGGACGCATTCGCCACTTCGATTCACAGAACCGGGACTGCGACCCTTCATTAGAAATACTCTCTTGAATATCCGTACATCTAAGCGTTCTTGCAAAACTACTGCGTTACTTATTTTAAATCCAACGCCAATCACACCTTGCTTATCCGCTGAAGCAAGAGTCTCTGAAAATTTTAAGACGAAGTCAGGCGGATAAGTTAGGTCATCATCTGAGAAAATCACCCAATCCAAATCTTTTCTGAATGCACGAAGTCCATTAATTTTTTGTTTTATTTGTCCGGGTTCGGAATGGATGTAAATCAATTCCATTCGGGATTTAAACTCATCGATCACATATTCAATATTTGAACCAGAGGCACTTATCACCACTTGTGAAATCTGCTGACTGACCAAAGATGACAGCAATTTTCTGATTTCTTCAGGCCTATTCCGAGTCGCAACCAGCACTCCAATGCTTAAATTCATTCGCTTAGGATAGCCTCTTATCTAAAAAAGTATGCATGCTAAAAAACTAATATTCTCACTCGAACAAGTTCTGATTTGACTCCCTTGAGGCACTTACAGATAAGAACATTACAACTATGTTGGTCTTCCCTTACCCTACACTTGGAGGTGGTAACAGCCTAAATGAATTGGATATTTATGAGTCTGCCCTTGAGTATTGAAAAAAGGATACTGGTCTTAGGTGGATCTGGATTTCTCGGTAGTAATTTGCGCCAGATTTATTTTGGCAGTCACAATATTTTTTTTGCGAGTTCCAGTTTTGACCTTGAACTTTCCTCGAGAGATACATTAGTCACTTCTTACGACACGGCAACCTTGCTGCGTCTGGTCGACTTTCTGAGGATCGATGTTGTTATAAATTGTGTTGGATTTACCGATGTAGAAGCATGTGAGTCGAATCCTATTTTGAATAAGCGGCTCAATTTAGACCTACCTATTATGCTGGACACGGTTTGTCGTAAAACCGGTGCTAAATTAATCCAAATAAGCACAGATCATTACTCCTCGGATGAACAAATTCCGCGTGATGAAGAAGCGCTCATGATTCCGGTTAACCAGTACGGTTCCCTTAAACTTCAAGCAGATAAAGCTTTGCTTCTGAACCCGACCACTCTTGTCGTTCGTACAAATTTTTTTGGATTCAATCCTTCTGCGAGAACCAAGTTACTTGATTGGGCCAAAGAACGATTAGAAAATGGGGAAACCGTAGAGGGATTTAATGACGTTTATTTCACGCCTATTTCAGTCTCCATGTTGGGATCAATGCTGATGCGTTTGATAGATTTAGATGAAGTGGGCCTTATTCATGCGGTTGGCCGAGAATCTTTATCCAAATTCGATTTCTTAAGGATGTTGAGCGAAGAGCTATCTTGTAAGCCTACCCAAGTGTATTCGCAATCAATCAAGAATTCGTTCTTGCAGACACCTAGACCTAATTTTCTTTCGCTTTCCAATTCAAAATTGATAGGAATTTTACCCGAGTACAGTGAAACTTCTCTTTCTTCCATGATAAAGCAAGAATTAAGCCGATTCTAGCCTCTTTTACCAATCTTAAATGTTTAATAATTCGTTAGCTACTGCGATTGGCTATAATTATGGATCCAAATTAATAGCTGATTCGTGTTTCTCAAAACAGGTATTCCATAGTCAATAATTGGAGGTGCGATTGTGCCATCTCCAAAATATCCGTAGACAGTTGGTCGACTCAAATACCTACCAATTAAAGCGGGTGATGATCCCAAAACGGACAATACTAAATCTGAAGAAGAAATCATTAGATACGGGTTTGTATGCCAAGGAAGAAGCTTTATTTGACCTTTTGAGTTCATTTCTTCTAATTTCTCTAAATATTGGCGTGAATGGAACTTTAGGTTCCTCCTCTTTTGCTTTAAATGGATTTTGAGTTTCTTTCCATTCTTGGCGTTAAATTCTTTGCTCAAACACTCAATCGCGGCAAGAAAATTTAATCCAGCTTCTTCTCGAATGTGAGTATAAAACTCATCATGGAATGATGGTGTTTCGTCAAATACGGCTAATACAATTTCATCTGATATTTCACGTTTCTTTTCCATAACTCTTTCTCTAAAAACTTGTGGTCCTAGAGCGATAAAATTTGGGGTTGAACTTCGACTATTGTAGAAGTTTGCAAATTCCTTAGTCCATACGATGTGGATGTCTACCTCAGCACGTTCATAGCCCGGTATAACTTCGTTGAAAAAATCTTGACTGGAGAGTAGCGGCATTCCACTTTCTGAATAATGAACTAGATAGGTACGAACATTAATATTTTGATTAGTAGCATAATAAAACAAGTCTAAATTCAAAAAACTGCTCTGTGTGTCTAGAACCGAGAAGTACTTGAATCGTGTCTGAAAGTTTGTGAAAAGAAGCGCTTCCGGAATTCCATTTTCTAATTTCCTCATCTTTTCGCTAAATAATGCAAGAATAAAAAGCAATTGGGATTGGACAAAGAATTTCAAGAAATTTATTACGTTTGGCTTTAAGGAAATCAATAACGCAAAAAAAACAGATTTTACCTGAGACACTTGCTCCGACATTTCTAGTTCACCACTGTGGACTAGAATTGGTTTAACTGCTTCTCGATTGAGTGAATGGAATACCACGGAAGGTATAGATTCAAAAACTTCCTCAAATGGAATATTAGGATTGAGTTGCTGATAACCCAAACCCTTAATTATTATTGCTTCATTGTTGGTTTCCGTCGGCGAAACAAGGGCATTCTTTGCTGTCCAAAGGAAAACACGTATTATTTTTAGTTGAAAAATACATAAGCTCTGGACGGACTCTCTAAAAAGTTCAAATCTAGATTGTAATTTCTTCTCATCAGCTTTCAGCTTATAATCATTGAAGTCGTGACCTGTAGGCAGGTGAAGATAATCACACGTACTGAACAAACTCTGATAATCCCGATTTAATAGTTCATCCTGAATTGCTTTTGTAAAATTGATTTTGGGAATCAATTTCTGCGCTATTTGTAAGCCATTCATTTTAATAAGCCTTCTAACCATGTGCTGGACTTAAATCCTTGCTACTATTGATACGAAGTCTCTCATAGGATGGGGAAACTAGTGGGATCAGATATTGATAAGACGCTTCCAAGTGGCCCTTGGGAATTTGATGAGAATGTCACTCAAGTGTTTGATAACATGCTAGAGCGTTCCATTCCGGGTTATCAAGATATGCGTAGCCTTACTACAGCCCTTGCAACCAAATATGCGATTCCAAATACAGCAATTGTAGATTTAGGTTGTTCTAGGGGTGGATCGCTGATCCCAATAATTGAATCTATCGGAATGGATTATAAATTCATTGGTGTTGAAATTTCTGAAGCAATGCGACTGGCTTGTATAAGCGCGCTTCAAAAGTACACAAACTTAGATTTTGAAATTTTGGACTTAGATTTAAGAGACGATTACCCTGTTGGTTCAGCTTCCGTGGTTCTATCAATTCTTACAATTCAGTTCGTTCCAATTGAGTATCGACAAGAAATTCTAGCTCGAGCATACTCCAGTCTCACTCCAGGCGGAGCTATAATACTCGTTGAGAAAATATTGGGATTTGACGCGCATATAAATCGAACCTTTGTAGATCTTTATTATTCGATTAAAGGCGAGAATGGATATACAGAAGAACAGATCAATACAAAACGTAAGTCTTTGGAAGGCGTTTTAGTTCCAGTCACGGCCGCCTGGAATGAGCAGCTTCTTCAAGAATCTGGATTTAAACATGTAGATTGTTTTTGGCGAAACCTGAATTTCGCTGGTTGGGTAGGAATAAAGGAGTCATGATTAACAACAGATCATCAAATTTTTTGGAAAAAAAACAATACTTTGCCAAAAATTTTCCAAATTATGAGTTTGAAGATGTATTTTTACTTGACAAAAAACATGAAGGAATCATACGCAATTTAGATACATCTGACGACTGGCTAATGTCATTTGATGAAAAAGACATCCGTTATTGGAGTATGCAAGATGACATTGGTCAGCCTCCATATCTTAGGGATTATTTAGGACGTGAAGGGTCTAGATTACAAAATCTACTGAAATTTTGTTTCCACAAAGTCAAATTTCGAGAACAGAACAGATTGATTCGCGATTCAATAGTTGATGATATTTTAATCACTCAAAGACTATTCGGGAATTCAATACTGAGAGAAAACCCTGTGGACGAAACTCCAGGAAATCCAAAGTATTCCAAAATACTGGGGTATAGAGTGAATGCTAGATGGATGAGGTATATATACCTTGCAAATACTATAACTGAACATCAAATGCTGCCCCTGGGAGGAGTATGGGTTGACATTGGTTCATATTACGGAGGATTGCAGGGTTTAGTCCATAAATACAATAAAGATTCAAAAATCATCTTGGTGGATTTCCATCATCAACTTTTTCGTAGCTACGCTTATCTTTCCCAACTTTATCCAGAAGTCAAGCATAATCTCGGAATTGATATGACATTGAGTGATACCTCATCTGGATCGTTCAATTACGTTCATATCTCCGATTTCCCAGCATTGAAATCCCTCAAAATAGATTTGGTATCAAATTTCTTTAGCTTTGGCGAAATGAAAAGAGATGTTTTTAATAATTATATTTCTTCGCCAGTTGTAAACAACGCCAGCACAATTTACACTGTTAACCGATTTGTTAGCGCGCCATTTTTTGAAAAAACGTACGATAATGATCTTTCCGTCTGGGATTACAAATTTTCTCACCACAAAGTTAAATACTTCGATGTTTTCCCGATTCATCATTTCGCCGCAATAACACGTAGCCTTTTGGGAAAAACTCGTCCACGAAACACTAGTTCGTCTTATTTTGAGAGTATTCTAGAGAGAATTAAGTAGTCCACCTGGGTATATGAGTAATACGGTTCTTACAGCAAGATTCGAAAAACTCAATCGAGCCAATCTTAATTACTATCTAAGACAAAATGCTTTGCTCATAAGTCAGGAGCAATCCTCGCTTTGGCTTCATAAATCGACCTTCTTTATTAAATCTTGGTTCGATGCATTTGAAGAACGTATGTCGTTTGAAAATGAATCTCCCTGGGTTTTCCTTTTGGAGGAGACAGTGGCCGAACGTGTTACGCCGTTAGGAATATTTTTTTTAGTGCGTAAGAAAGGCAAGTTCCCAGTTAGGTGGGTAAGCGCGGGAAAAATCTTTGGTAGTCCGGGTCCCGTAATTCTATCTGGGCGTGAAATTGAATTTTCAAACGGATTCTTTTACGCGCTTAAGAAAGAATCTAGATTCTATTTTGTTGACCTAGCACCGAACAACGAACCTTGGTTTGAAAATTCCAAGAGTATTTCAATCGCTCATCCGAACTCACGGGTCCGTCTAGAAATTACAGAGTTTATGGATGCTCCATACATAGACTTGGTTGATTTCCAAAGTTTGAAATCTAGGAAATTGGCAGAGCAATTGGCTAGAACAAAGAGAAACTTTGCTCGAGATATGGTTTTGTTTGAACACCGTACAATTTGGAAAGAGGACATTACCGAGTATTTAGAAAAACTATACTTATTGCACGAAGCTGCATGGCCCAAAAGTATATTTCAAATCTATGGAGGCGTTTATCGTGATTTTCTGCAATTTCTATGCCGAGGGAACACAGAGTTTGACGCTAGACTGGATATTTTACTGATAGAAGGTAGTGAGGCTGCGCTGGTTTTCGGAATAGTAATTAGAGATCGTTACTACTACTTGATCCCAACTTACTCGTCGAAGTATGCAAATTACAGTCCAGGAAGTCTTTTGATTCTTGAGATAATCGAAGACTTAAGGGTTAGCGGTGTAAAAGTGTTTGATTTTATGAATTCTCTAGAACCTTATAAACTCAAATGGACTGATAGTGTTTTGTTGCGCTACAAGTACATTTTTTTCTCCCATATTTTGTTTTCTCCAGATGTGATCTATTTTTGGCCGAGATTTAAAGCAAAGTTAGGGATTATTCTAGAAAAAGGCAAAAAACTTGGAGTCTTTCGAAATCACTTCAGACGCTAAATAAGCTACCAGACTGACCTTCCGCCGTCAATGATAAGATTTTGTCCCGTCATATAAGAACTTGCGTCACTGCAGAGAAACTGGACTGCACCGAAGTAATCTTGAGGTGAGGCCATTCTTCCCATTGGGATTAGGTTAGTTAGTTTCTCAACAAATTGATCTGGCTGATTATCAAAAATCCCACCCGGTGATAACGAGTTGGCACGGATTCCCGAAGTTGCCCAATAAGTAGCTAAATATTTAGTGAGACCGACTAAACCAGACTTGATTACAGAGTACGTAACAGGCTTCACGGGTTGTGAATCTTTTTCAAGTCCGTCTATCAGGTAGATTCTTTGATCGGGCGCGATTACGGACAGATCTGAAGCTATATTTAAGATTACTCCATAGCCTTTTTTGGCCATCTTTGTACCTACGTGTTTAGAACATAGAAATGTGCCAGTTAGACCGACTCCTATTTCTCTATTCCATGAATCAATAGAGTAGTTCTCCAATCTAGAATCTTTACTGTCTGATTTTTGATCATTTTTCATCGTTGGATTCATCGCCGCGTTATTAATCAAAACCTCGATTGACTTTTTGTCTGAATAAGAAGTTGCAAGAATGCTTTCTATTTCAACCTCTTGAGTGATATCAATCTTGTGAATATCTATTTTTTGATTTGGAAACAAGTCCTGAATTTCACTTTTCACTGCTTCTAGTTTCGCAAAATTGAGATCCCAAAGATCGACATTCGCGCCAATCTTCAGAAGTGAAATGGCGTGAGCCCTACCCAATAGTCCTGCACCGCCAGTTATTACAGCCCTTTTGTTTGACAAATCAAAAATGTTGCTCATTCTAGTCTTTGTCTGTAACTTTCTTGAAGTACTTAAGAGTTTTTGTCATGGCTAAGTGTTGAGCCACTCTCTCTTTTTTGTTTTTTTGGTTAGTGGTAAAATTCATTAACTTTTTTTGCAATGATTCTGCAACTGGTGTTAACCCTCTACCTATTTTTAGGTCTCTAAAAATCGGCTCTTGGTAGAGTAACTTAGATGCCGCATAAATTCCGTCCCCCCCAAATTCCATATATTTTATTCGGAAATCCTCCCAAGTAATACCAAATCTATCTCCGTTGAATTTTGCAGAAAAGGTATAATAAGAATGTTTATAGCCTGATTTTACAAATTGCGGGGTCAAAAGTTCACTATCACCAATTGCGTCTAGGTATGCTTCTCCAGCCAGAATTCGCAATTCAATAAAATCATCATTTCGTTCAACTTGTGCCAGTGCAACAGCTGCAGCCAATTGATTCATCCGATAATTGAATCCAATTTCATCAAATCGTTCCCAATTGGGATTTTGAAGTAGCGCTTTATTTGTTCTCACGGCGCCGGAATCCGCATTCAACGTTTTGAATCCTAACCCTCCAATTTTTCTAATTCTTGTTGCTAAATTTGGATCATCTGTTGTGATAATTCCGCCATCTCCGCAAGTTAACTGCTTTGAATTTTCAAAGCTCCAACTTCCTGCATCACCGCGGGTTCCTGCCAAATTTCCTTGATTGTCAAAGCCCCAGTGACACTGGGCGCAATCTTCAAGGACTTTAAGTGAATATCTCTCAGCAATTTCACAAATACTCTCGATATCGCAAACGCCACCGTACATATGTACAACCAGAATTACTTTAGTTTTTTCCGTGATTAGCCCTTCTAATAGGCCAGGATTCATTAAGAAGTCATTTTCATTTGAATCTACATAGATTGGTGTGGCTCCCGTATAGTGAATTGCGAGTCCACACATTAGTGGAGTAAGCGATGGCACAATAACCTCATCACCAGGACCGCAACCTAATGCCAACAGGGCAGCATGTAATGTTGAAGTTCCTGAATTAAAAGCAATTCCATAATTTGTTTTGTACTTGCTTGCAAATGCTTTTTCAAACTTGCTAGTGAATGCACCGTCTGATCCTGCGCGGAATCCATTACCCAGTACTTCTTTAATGTAATTCACTTCATTTCCCTTAAATCTCCATGCCGGTTTTTTCATTTTTTCACACGCCCCTTGATCTTCTCTGAAATTTCTTCTTGGCGTTCTTTCCATTCGTTATTTCGGAACCAGTTAATTCTGTAGAGATTCGGGTTGTTTCTAAAGTAAAGATCTATCTCTTTGCGTGAGCTCGCAAAGCTGAACTTTGACTCAAGAAAATAAATCAATACCCAATCTTCCAAATAGTCTAAGGTGAGCCTAATTCCACTGCATAAATCTTCCTCTATTTCTTTGTATTTTGAGTTACTCAATCGTTCTAATACTGTTTCAATCATCTCAGTATTTTCGTCTTCGGTAACTCCATTTAGGCAAAGTGATAGAAAGGCGGTGTTTATTGAATACCCCACGGTAGCGGCGCCAGAAGCGGATCGGAGTGAAGGTTTCACAAAATCTAATTTGTCATTCTTTAACTGTTCTATGCTGCGATGTACTAATTCATAATCAAGAAACGGATCATCACAATCAATAGTGTGAAAGCTCTCCAATCCAAATTCTTCCGCACAAAGCAACCAGCGTAGCATCTTATTCTGTGATGGGCCGCGGAAGTATTCAACGTCTAACTTGCTTATCACTTCAATTATTTCATCATCTGATTCTTCACTTGTTGTGCATACTATTGGTCGGAACCCAAATTCACGCGCTCTCAAAATATTGTGTTCAAGCACGGTGCGTTCGGGAAACTTAAATAAACACTTTCTCGGGAGCCTTGTAGAATTTGTCCTAACGGTTATCAAACCGGCGGGTTTCATTTTTAGATATCCACTTCTATTCTTAACTTTTTTCTGACTTCCAGCTCAGCGCCACTTAATTTTTTGACACCGTTCCCTAAAATAGATGGGATTCTTCTGACTGACTCCACATAAGAACGCAATGATTGAGCTTCAATTGAAGCTGCTTGGTCGGAACCATACATAGTTCGATCTAGTGTGATGTGGCGTTCAAACGAAGTGGCACCGAGTGCTGCCGCGGCAACTGATACTTTTAACAAACTTGACTCGTGGCCCGAGTAGCCTACTTTGCAAGAATATCTAGCCGCCAACATAGGTATAACAAGAAGATTTGCGTCCTCTTCTTTCATGGGATAGGTACTAACACAGTGCATTAGCTCAAATTCACAATCTGCCTTGCGGAATAAAGTTACAACTTCATCGATCTCTTCTAAGGTTGACATGCCTGTTGAGATGTACGTCTTCTTGCCCGTGGCAGCAATTAGTTTTAGCAGTGGTTTATGTCCGAGCATCGGTGATGCGACTTTATTAAATGTACAGTCAAATGAATTTATAAAATCTTGGGCTTCTACATCCCACGCTGAGGCAGACCACTCGATCTTCTTTTCTCGACAATATTCCGATATTTCTTCATATTGTTGTTTCGTAAATTCGAGGCCCTCTTTTTGGGCTCGTTGAGTATTTCCCCATGGGCTCTCTCTTGGTGAATCAAGGAATTCTTTCGTGTAAACCTTATCTATCGTGCGTTTCTGAAACTTTACCGCATCAAAACCTGCATCTGCCGCGGAGTCGATCAACTGTTTTGCTATTGACAAATCACCATTGTGATTGATGCCCACTTCAGCTATTAGAAACAAACTCACTTATTTCCTCCGGACTCATTGAAGCAATATCAATTAGAAACTCTACTCCCTCCCGGACGAAACCTTGGCCTCCTTGGCAATTCAAAACATGCGTGCTGATCTCTTTAATCTTTATGTGAGCATCGGCGGGAGCAATACTCAACCCAGCTTCAAGCATAACGGCCATGTCATTCAAATCATTGCCAAAGTAGATCAACCCAGATAGCGGATTTGAGTCCTGGGGGCGGTCTATTTCGAACCTCTTTTTCAGTGCTTGTAACTTGTTTCTTTCACCAGTTATGCATTCGAGGTTTAATTTGTTGGCTCGGGCTGAAACAACTTTATTTCTTTCGGTTGAGAGAATTAAAATTGAGAGATTTAGCTCTTTGATCGAACAGAATTTTCTCAGTAGATCTATACCGTATCCATCTGCTCTAGATACTCTTACGCTTTCAATTGAGTTCTCATCCACGAAAGCATAATTGTCAGTAAAAACGCCATCGAAATCAAAAACGATTGAATGAAATTTACTTAAATCAATCAAAACGAATTCTCCTAAAATCCCAAGAAATTTTCAGCTAGCTCGCACAGGGTGTGTCCAATTAAAAGATGAACCTCTTGTATCCTAGCGGTTTCATTTCCTGGCACGATTATAGATACATCCGCCAACGTCGCGGCTTCGCCGCCACCCTTTCCCAAGAGTGCCACCGATTTAACAGACGACTTACTCGCTTGTTCTAGGACCCTTATTATATTTCTACTGTTCCCCGATGTTGACAAAACTATCAGAAGATCGCCCGCTCTACTCAAACCTTCAAGTTGTCTCGCGTAAATCTCATCATAGCCAAAATCGTTTGCTATGCAAGTGATTGCCGTGGTGTCTGAATTCAGTGATAAAGATGGAAGAGATACTCTATTTTCTTTAAATCTTCCAATTAGTTCGGTGGCTAGATGAGATGATTCACTAGCACTTCCACCATTACCACAAAAGAAAATTGTATTGCTGTTCTTTAAAGTCGCAGAAAATATCTCGGAGGCCATTTCAAGTTCATGAATATTTTCTGAAAGTGTTGCTTCTAAATAGTCGGTAAGTAATTGGGCTTTATCATTAAACAACTTTGCTGACACCTCTAACGCTCCTATTCAAATCGAGTAACTGGTTTTTCAACCTTTAACCAGGGAATAACCGTTACTCCCATTTCTCCTTGACAACTTTTATTTGATGATGCGCTTACCCTAAAAGCATACCCTTCCGAAAGAAAAGGGCTAGTGGTTTAACTTTTTCAAGGGAGTGCAAGTCATCGACTTGTACACTTCATTGGGCTGAGAATTTCGCATAGATTGAACTCCAGATTGAAATCGTGGCTGTTTTGATTAATTCGAGGTCTGAAGCTTGGGGTGCTGAAATAACATTTAAATCATGCTGTTTCGCGGTAATTCACGATGCGGTCATGTTCGCTTAAACCGCGCAGGTACAATCCCAGAATATATCTCCCCTGTTACTCAATCTAATGTATTAATTATCACCCGCTATTAGTCATCCTAGTTTAGTTTCTCTAACACTTGAGCGATAAAGTAGACAGACCCGTTTTGCAGGCCTGTGATTTTCAAATTATCTTGGTCGGCGACGTCGTTCTGAAGAATTAGGGCGAGGCTTTCGATTGCCTCGATTTGGACCCTTATTTTCTACGATCGGTGGAATGTAAGGAATTCCTGACGGTTCTTGCGCACCAGTTATTCGCATTAAATCCTGATCTAGCGGTTTAACGCCAACGAATTTAGGCATTACACCAGCACGTGAAGTTAGGCCGCCAACAGATTTCTGTTGTTTGGTGGTAGCAAGAGTTACAACTGCACCGGCTTCGCCGGCACGCGCTGTACGGCCTGAGCGGTGTAGATAATCTTTGTGGTCAGTCGGCGCATCAACATGAACAACGAGAGAGATTCCATCAACGTGAATACCGCGAGCGGCAACATCTGTTGCAACTAGTGCTGCATTTGGTAGCTGCTTAAATAGTGCAAGGGTACGTGTGCGAACTGCCTGTGACTTTCCGCCATGAAGTGCGCCTACTGGAACGCCGGCATGCGCAAGTTTGTCAGCTAAGCGATCTGCACCGCGTTGTGTCTTAACGAAGAGAATTGTCTTTCCATTACGTGCTGCAATTTGATTTGTAATGTCATCTTTATCGCCCGGGTGCACAACCAAAACGTAATGCTCCATAGTTGATACAGATGCACGGTCGTTTTGAAGCGAATGAGTTTTTGGATTATTCAAATATTGGCGAACTAGCGCATCAACACCTCTATCCAAAGTCGCAGAGAAAAGAAGTCGTTGACCATTCGGCTTAGCTTGATCAAGAATTTCCTTAACGACAGGTAAGAATCCCATGTCTGCCATTTGATCTGCTTCATCGAGAACCGTGATTTCTAAATCATCAAGTTGAACTTCGCCTTTATTTAGCAAGTCAATTAGACGTCCTGGGGTTGCAACAAGAATTGCTGTTGCTTTGCGCATTGCAGTTATCTGCTTTGCATAAGGCATTCCACCGGCGATTACGACAGAATCATGGCCGATTGCTCGTGCAAGCGGAGTTAAAACTTCATCAATTTGCTGTGCAAGTTCACGGGTTGGCGTGAGTACGAGAGCCAAAGGTTTATGTGGTTTAGCGGCTTTTCCGCTGATGTTTGTAAGTAAAGCAAGGCCAAAAGCAAGAGTTTTACCTGATCCTGTTTGTCCGCGACCAAGGATGTCATGGCCCGCCAGAGCGTCAGGAAGTGTTGCAATCTGAATTGGGAATGGGTTTGTAATGCCTTGTGCATTAAGCGCATTAGCAAGGGCCGGTGCTATGCCGAGGTCACGGAAAGTTGTTGTTACTTCTGAGAGTGGTGTTGCATCAATCAGATTCGCATCTGCGAGGTTTGCAGAGATGTAGTTATCGTCTGCACCAAAATCAACTGCTGCATTTGTGTGGGATTTAAATGCTTTGCGATCATCACGCGCATATGCAGGTGAATCATTCCGGCGATCACGAACAGGTTTTGCTGGCCGCTCAACACGGTAGTTTGAAGCAGAAACATCTGGTGCTGATTTATGTTTAGTAAAAGATTGTTTTGATGGTGAACCTGGTTTGTATTTTTCACGCTTACCAGGAATAAAATTTGGACGGCCATCATTGGTGCGGGCAACACGTTCTTTGGCTGCATCGCGACGAGTTGTTGGACGGGTATCTGGCTTTTTAAATTCTGGTCGTGCTGTGCGCTCGTTGCGTGCGGAAACAAACTTCTTTGCTCTTGATTCAGGCTTTACAAATTCTTCTTTAACTTCTCTTGGTTTTGAAGAAGTCTTTTCCTGATAACGTTTCGCGCGCATCTTTGAACGCTCTGTTAAACGAGCATCTTTCTTTGAAAGAGTTGATGTATCAACATCGCTGTAGCGCTTGGTTGAGGGTTTTGATTCAGGCTTTGAAGCGGCTGATTTGAAAGGTTTTGCGGCAACGCCTTTGCGCGCTAATCTTTCCGCAGATGTATGGCGTGGCTTTGATGCTGGTGCTCCGGCAGATGACTTCTTGGCTCGAGGCTTACCGGCTTTG